>Ga0214923_10005390_pt1 | contig 14902 bp, 12 predicted proteins | sample LL1510_MetaG_FD_177993 | JGI IMG/M metagenome (GOLD analysis project Ga0214923, IMG submission 177993) | Freshwater microbial communities from Lake Lanier, Atlanta, Georgia, United States - LL-1510 | ecosystem: Environmental > Aquatic > Freshwater > Lake | place: USA: Georgia | collected... | reverse complement strand
TTTCTCCATCTCCGGGGCCGGCCCGCTCATTTCTTAGCTCCGCTCATCTTCTCAACATACTTGGCCAGGAGATCGCACTCCAGATTGAGTTCATCCCCTTCTTTTCGGTCGCGCAGCGTGGTCACTTTATAGGTGTGCGGAATGATCCAGACATTCAACCTTCTGCCCTCCACCTTGCCAATGGTCAGGCTGATCCCATCCAAAGCCACACATCCCTTGGGCACCAGATACCGCTCCATGCCCGCCGGCACCTCCGCCTCCAGTTCCCAGTCCTGCCCCGCTCGGCTCCATTTCGTCACTTTGGCCGTGGCTTCGATGTGACCCGTCACAAAGTGTCCTCCCACCTTGCCATCCGCCCGCAAGGAACTCTCCAAATTGACTCGGGAACCAGTCTGGGAGGTCTTAAGGTTGGTTTTAGCTCTTGTCTCGTCCAGAAGATCAAAGGTTAACCCTCCCCCCTTCACCCCGGTGACCGTTAAACAGCAGCCGTTCACCGCAATGCTGTCCCCCACCTTAGCCCCTTGGGCAACCTGGCTGGCCTCCACTTCCAGGCTCCAGCCCTTCCCTCTTGGCGTCACCGCCTTCACCACTCCTGCCTCTTCCACAATCCCTGAAAACATTACTTTTCTTCCCTTGCTTGGCCTGCAAAGGCAAGCCCTCTCGCTTTGGAAATTGTTAAAGCTTGCCGGCCTCCCCTGGCTTCCCCGACTCACCCCAGCCAGGGTTTTTTTGTAGCCCCTCCCTCATAAGCTCACTGGCTTCCTGCGGCTTACCCTGTTTTCGCAGAATTTCGGCGGCGGCTTCCCAGGCTTCCTCTCGGCTGGGATCCTTTCGAATCGAATTCCGAAAATCATCCAGAGCTTTTTCAGGCTGATTCGAGCGATAAAAGAATTTACCCCGCTCAAGATCCACCCTTCCATCCTGGGGAGCTAGCCGGGAGGCCTGGTCGTAAGCCTCTATGGCCTCCGCATTACGGTCTTGTTTGGCACGCACCGCGCCCAAACCGACATAAGCCTCCGGAAGGTTGGGATGGATCCGGATGATCTGCTGGTAGATTTCGCCAGACGCTTCGAACTCGCCCTTCTTGAAGAGCGCACGGGCCTTGGCCAAAAGATCCCGTAGTTCCTCTTCCGGGTCGCGGGGGGGGCAAGAGCTGCCGGAACCCCCTGTTCCACCCCCGCCACCAATCCCGGCCCCCGCTCCTGGACCGAGGCCCCCTCCCGGCCCGATTCCTCCGCCAGCTCGTGAAGGTTTGATCTCCTCCGGCTTGGCAGGCTTTTTGGGTTCCGGACGGGCCAGCCCTAACCTCCATTTTTGGATCAGATCTTTCAGTCGACTCACCGGAATGGCGAAATTCAGATTTTGGCTGTCCGTGATTTGGGAACAGACCACGCCGATAACCCTGCCATCCAGATCCAACACCGCCGAGCCGCTGGAACCTGGTGATGTCGGAGCCGTATGCTGAAAAAGCATGCCGCCGGGGTATTGTTTCACCGGATGGGAAACGATTCCGTCTGAAAGCGTGTACTGCAGACCTCTGGGATTGCCCATGATATAGACTTTTTCCCCGTATTTGGGTTCTGCGGGACGCAGATTGAGGTATCCGGACAGCGTGACGCCACGAACCAGGGCGAGGTCATCGTCCTTGGCTTCCGCCACACAGCGCCCCATCTGGGTCCGGCCTTGTTCATCCACCAGCTCGACATCCAACGACTCAATCACATGTTTGTTCGTCACCAGCAAATCCGGATAAAGGAAAAAACCCGTGCCTATGGATTTTCTCCCTTCCAGGTTTCGCACCATCATGGTCGCACCACGGGCGTTTTGTGCGAGCACCTCAGGCGGGAGAGCCCCTTGGGCAGGGAGCCAAAACCCCAGACAAAAACCCAGCAGACAGACCCAGCCCCTGAGCCTGATGTTCATTGGGCCTCCGGCTTAAAACCCCGCGCCGAAAGCCTGAGGGGAGCCCCGCTTTCCCGCGGCTCCCATCCAAAGCCGAGTTTGAATTTCTCCAAAGTCCTTCGTACCTCTGCGTATTGGGCAAAGGAATCCGGATAGACGACCAAAACGGGATAGCAGCGGTCGGCGGGAATGAGTTTAAGATACTTTTCCGTGTCCTTTCCGGTGGAGAGCCCCCGCCCCGACTTGGGGAAAATTCGGTCCTCGGAAGGCGAACGCTGCCGCTCGACATGGGCATCATCCTCCAAGCCGGAAGGTAGTTGGGCGGGAAACACCTTGCCCCCTGAAAGCAAAAGATAAACCGGGGTTTTATCAGTGGGCCGGGCCCGCGGTATTCGTAGAGTCACTTCTTGGTTGCCATCGGTTCCTGCTGCTTTCTGCCGTGACAGTTTTTCCTGTCTTTCCTGCAACCGCGCCGTTTCCTTTTTCAACCCCTCGGCTTCATTCGTCAGAGACACCAGTTCTCCCTGAAGGTTTTCCAGCTCCGACTCCAAGGCCTGTTGCAAGGTTTTGCAGCTGATCACTGCCTCTCCCCGGGTGGCCTCATCCGCCTCCGCCACGGCTTTCTCCACAGCCTCCAGGGGCGGAAGGACGGCTCCGGTCCCCAACCGCGACGCCAGGGTTTCATTGGCAGCGCGGATTTCCGCGATGGCATCCCGGGTCTCCGCAGAACGCTTTTGCAGAAGTTCCTGGTTGGCGAATCGCCCGGATTCGGCTGATTCCTTGGTGGGCGCTCCCTGGTTACGGCCGGCAAAAAGGGCCAAAAATACGGAAAGAAGCACCAACCCGGCGAATAGATTGCACATGGGATCCACCAGAAGTTGCAACGATTCCCCTGGCTCGACAGCGCGCCCTTGCTTCACGGAGTTTTCCCTTCTCCTTCCACCGGCCAGGGCTCTGGGTCTCCGATGGAGACTGCAGGTCGCCCGACCGACCCGGGGGCGGTCACGTCCGACATTAGCATCCGTGGATCTTCCGGCACGCCGTCGTACCCCACTTCAAATCCCAGCCGCAACAGTTGTTCCCGAAGTTCAGTAAACAGCCCATACCCGGATGGTTGAACCAAAAGAAAGGCGTAATGTGTTTCCGGCTGGTAGACCGAAAACGAGCGCCGAAGCTGTTGCAGAGACTGGGTGGCGGGTTCCAGCACTTGTCGGGCCTCGGGCTGGTCGAAGGGGTAAAGGACGATCCGCGGATACGAAACTTCCACGATGACCGGAACTTTGGTGGTATCCCTCCCGTCGCGTACAAGTCGAAACCCTTTTTTGTCCGCAAGGAGATTCGCCGAGGACTCCTGCAACTGCCGGACTTGATGATCCAGATTTTCATGGGTCTGACGTGCCTCGGCGACTTCACTCCGGCGTTTCCCCACGTCCAACTCCAAGGCCCTGATTTTATCCCGCAGCGAGGCAAGGCCGGCCCTTTGAAGAATCTGCTCTGCCGTGAGCTCCTGCCCCTCCCCCCCTCCGCCACCTTCGGCCCCAATTGCCTCCAGTCTTCGCAGTTTTCGCCGGATTTCCCGGGGGGTCAGCTCGGACCAACGGAGTTTTTCCTGCAGTTCCGTTTGGCGGTTTTTTTCACCCGCCAGCCGAAGCAGGGAGGACTGCAAGTCCTGCTCCTCGTCCCGACTCTGCCACCGGGAAGAACCCGGGAAAAGCGGACTCCCCTCCCGCAGACAGGTCGCAAAATAGAGGGATACCAGAATCATGATCCCGCTCATGGCGGTGATGATGTCCAAAAAATAAAAAAGGCTGATGCGGGGCGCCAGGGATTGCCGGCCTCGCGGAGTCATGGATTCCTAGTTGGGATAGGTATCCCGCACGCCCCCGGAAGCCAACCTTAGCTTGGAAATCACATACCGTTGGCAGTAGTCGTTGCAGGAATCCAAAAACTCAAGTTCGGCCCGTTGCCGAAAGGTGATCCAGATCTGGATGGTCAGGGCAAAAACCAGGGCCACCAAGGTCGTCTCGAATGATGTGGATAGTCCGAGCGTGACTTCTTGCAGACTTTGCTTGATGGCCGCCAGATCCGTGCCCTGTTCCCCCAGCACCAGGCGGAACTTTCCCATGGCGAAAGCAAGGCCTTGGGCCGTTCCCACGAATCCAAGCACTGGCATGGCCCAGACCAACCCCTGAAGAAGGGTAAAGCTGCTGGCCACCGTCTTCTCGTCATCATCAGCCTGGCCCCGCAGCACCGAGGAAACCTCGCTGACTTGACCAAGATAGTGGAGGTTCGAAAGTCCCCTCTCGATCCGGTTAAGAATGACGAACTGGTCGGGTTGATCCACCAGACCCTGGATTCGTTGCAGAACAGCTTCCGCCGTGTTCTCGTTGAGAACAAAATCAGCGCTGGCGGGAACCACCGCCCAGCCCATGGCCTTTTGTTGCAGCCCCAGTTTCAGGGTTTTTCCCGCCAACAACGCCACGGAAAAAAAGAAAAGCAGGCTTAGGGGAACCACTGTCCACAGATTGGCTTCCCGCAAAAAGGCCTGGGTGACGGGGTGACTCCAGGCCAAATGACCATGCAGCCAGATCACCAAGGCGTAAAAGATCGCCGTCAGGACCGTTCCGGCAAGAAAGGCAGGAAGCGGCTTCGGTCCGGTGAAACGGCCCCCGGAAAATCCCAGCCGCCGCTCCGGATCCAGTTGGCTCCAACGATATCGGACTTCGGGGGGCATGCGTAAGTCTGGAAAAGAGGATGCGCCCGCGTCAATGCCAGCTTCTCGGCTAGGATCCTTCCCCGAAAAGAAACGGCAAATGCTCCTTTGCCAAGGCTCGGGCTTTATCATCGGGAATTTTTGCCGCGCGGGCCGCTTCCCCGAGAAGGATCTTGGGGCTTCTCGGCAGCAGGTAGAGCGGCGAAAAAGGACGGAGTTCGTTCGCCTTCACCCACTTTCCGCCTTCATACCGCCAGCCCACGACCAGCTCTCCTTTTTTCCCCTGCCCCAGAAGAATTTGGCCCGATTCGAGGTTCACCAATCGGTCGAAATTTTGCTCTTTCCCCTGACCATCCACCCACCCGCCAAATGGCAAACCTGCCTGGCTCGCCAAAATCCACAGGCGAACAAACAACTTCGCCTCCTCAACCATGGAGGGAGCCTCGGTCAGGGAGAAGGTTTGGATCCAGTCCGCATCCAACCCCTGAACATCGTTTTTAAGCCAGAGGCCCGGCTCCACCGCACCCCAACTACTCCAGGCAGAAGTTACCTTCCTCAGAGAAGGCGAAAAAACCAGTCCGAAACGGCAGGGATCCCCAGCCGCGTTGACCAGCTTCCATATCTTGCCGGACAAGTAGGCCCGCGCCAAAGGGGAAACCCCAGGAGAGGCAGGAAGGAGGGCTTCCAAAGCTTCTTGCACAGGCGCCCTCGACAAAAGGGAGGTGGAGTCTCCGCTCAGGGCTTTTTCCAGATTCCCCCAAATGCCGCGCAGTCGTTCCGAATTAGGCTCGGGAGCCGCCCGCACCTGTCCGCCAAAGCCGATCAGTAGTTTTTCTGAATCCTGGCGAATTCCCTGGAGAAACTCGCTGCGCGGACGCTTTTCAAATTTTACGGGTTCATCGCGGGCACACTCTCCCGGAATAAACACCTCGCCTTGCCCATAGGTGTACGGGCTCTCGGAACCGCTTCCGGGGATGACCTTCAGCCGTCCCAGGGAATAAAGCAGGTAACGTTGCTTGGAATCCTTGGCCACGGGCACATCGTAGGACCACACGTCCCCCAAAAAGTCATCTTCCACAATGTCGCGCAGGATTTTCTCCTCCGACGACTCCAGACGTTTGGGAAAAAGCTGGCCGGATCCGGGCCTTAGACCGGCAGGCGCTGGATTTTCCCAGGCCAGCCAAAGAGACGCCATCAGTTCCGCATCACTCCGCCAGGCCACCACCACTTGGGAAATTTTTTCCTTTTCGGAAGGCTCCGTGCCGGGGTGGGCCGCCAAACGTTCCAGGGCACTGCGGTATTCCGCCGGAGAAGTGGCCGCAGCCAAAGCCTGTCGGGCCAGGTGGAATTCTTCGATTTTGGCCCGCCTTTCGACAAGCCGGCTGATCAATGCGGTCCATTCTTTTTCCAGTTCGGGCGGCATGGCCAATTCGGGCCTCCCTTCGTCTCTCCAGGTCACCCCATCCTGAAGTTGCTCCGTCATCGACTGCAGTTTATTGGCGTCCTCCTTCTGGTTTCGCTGGCTGGATTCCCAGCCCGCGAACTCCAACTCCACTCTTTTCATGGCGCCCCTCAGCGTGCGTGCGCGTGACTCCACGAACTCACGGCTCTCCGCACGCAAACCCGCCAGCGCCTGGTCTTTTCGCTCCTCCAACGCGGATTTCCAGCGTGGATGGACTGTGGAAAGTTTTTTTTCCAGCTCAGCCCAAGCCCCCCAACGCATCCCGAGAGCTGTCTTCCGGTCCAAGGAAAGCTGCTCCAGTCGGCTGAGCTCGGCCGTGGCCACATCCCGTGCCTGCTTTTCAGCCTCCAAGAAAGTGCGCAATTTTTTCAACTCGGCGGCCCCGTGGGCACGAGTCTGTGCTTGTTGGGCTTCCGCGCTCTCCAGCCAGGCTTCGGCTTCGTCCACTTTGCGTTCGGCCACCATCTGGTCGATCTCGCGGAGGAACATTTCCTGCCGGATTTCCTCCTTTTTCCACTCCAGCACCCCTAGAATCGTGAATCCGAAGCCCAGACCGGCCAGGGCGGTCAACAGCCATTTTGCTTTGCGGGCCCTCCGGAGGTCGGCGGCCAGCGCTTCCGCCTCCTTTCGTAGGCGTCCGTGCACGGACTCCGGCCACCCTGCACCTCCCGTTCCCGGCAAAGCCAGAAATTCCTCCACGGTGGCCAGGGATTGTCGAAGCCGCGAGGCCGATCTCCGGATCCGATCCCGGCGCAGGTCCTCCAAAGCGGCCAATTCCCGATCCACCCGTTCCTGCTGCTTCTGTAACTCCTCTTTTTTCTCCACCTCAACCCGCTTTTCGCGGATCCACTGATGAAGATCATTCCAGAGATGCCCGCTGGGCGGGCGCGCTCCCGCTTCCTCCAGGTCCAAGGAGGCTGTTTCCAAAATTCTTTCCACTTCCCTCCACTGCCCGGCGGCACGCAGCGCATCCGCCTGTTGTAACTGTTCCCGGACCTTTTCTTGGATCTGGGCCTGACGCACCTCGACACGACGGACCCGCGCGGCCTCGTAAATCTCCGGCCGGTATTTGGCATCGAGTCCCAATTGGTCAAACTTTTCAACTTCCCCCGCGAGCGCATCGTCGTTTCCGGAGGTCAACAGCGCCTCGATCCGTCGAAGGCTCAGTTCACTCTCCTTGGCCAGAAGTTTGCCTCGCTCAGCCGTGGCCCAGGCATCTCCGGGACGTCGCCGCAGAATCGTACCGAGGGTGCGAAGAGCCGCCGGCCGGTCTCCGGCCACCATGGCCGCGCGGAAAGCCTCCACCAGAGAGGGATCCATCTCCCTGCCTCTCGCCTCCTGCAACGCCTTTTGCAGGCCTTGAAAGCCCCGCAGATCCGCGGATTCAGGAACCATCCAGCCCTGCTCACGGCATCGTTGCATCCAAGCCTCAAACTCCGCAAAGACGAGGGTGCGGATCTGCTCGGCCAAGGCCGGCTCAGCCTCGCTGAGATCCATGGCTCCGCCCACATCTCCCCGCCGCAGACTTGCCAGGCACTCCTCCAGGCGACGATTGGCCTCTCGACAAACCTCCGCGAACTCCCCCGCCACCTGGGCTCCACCCGTCTCGCTGCCTTGGAGAACCCCTTTGACCCGACGCACCAGTCGTTCGATCCGGGCGATCGTCATACAATCAGCCTAAGGAACGATCCGAGCCACCGCCAGCCCGTCCAGTTGCAGTTCGCAGGCCACCTCGGGATGTTTCAGCAGTAGCCGAAAAACCTCGCCGGGAGGGATTCCGGACGGGACAGGCCCCCACCAGCGCCGATACTCGTCGTCGATTTTCAGAAATTCATTCCATGGTGTGGACGGGGAGGATTCCTCCTGCATCTGGAGCTTGATGCCTCGACGGGTTGTTTCGTCCAATTGGTCGGGATCATCCCCCATCCCGGGTGCAGCCCGCTGCCAAGCCTGCATTCGAATCCCGCGGAGTTGCTCACGGTGCTGATCCAGACGATCCATCCAGAGTCCTTCCGGTTCCTGTCTCGAAATCCGTAGCGGGGTGAAATTTTTCCCCCCCCAGGACGGAAACTTAACCACCAGAGACCAACGACCAGGCTCCAGGAAAATACTTCGCCCGACGTCATCAAGAATTTCCTGCGGCGTTTCCTTCTGGGCCGACACCTGTCTTTGCTCGAATTCCCGGAACGGATCGGGAAGATAAATCAGGCCGCGACCGGAAGATGGCACGTAAAGAGTCCAGGCGGCTGGCCGGCGGGAGACCCCGCGGGCAAACTCCCTGCGATCTTCGTCGGTCTGCAGGGTCACGGGACCTTCCGGTCCCCTCAGGGAACTTGCCTCCGGATTCCCTTGCAGCAATAGGCTGATCTCGTCCTCAATCACCCCGACCGAAGCCGGTCTGCCAAAGAGCATGTGTAAACGCCGGATCTTTTCCTTGCCTCCGGCTTCCTGCCACCACAACTGCCGAAGGCGTTCTCCGGGCAAAATGGCGGATGGAACAATGGGAGGGACAGGGCCGTCTTTTTTGGTTTCCGCCATTTTTTCCCCGTTGGAATCGGTCGATATGATTGGTGACCGGGGTGGCGGGAAAGGCCTTCCGGGGATCCGAAGCCACCCCCAGCCAACCGCCCCCAGCAAGACAAGGACCGCGATCCAGAGGACCGCTGACCGCTTCGACTGCGAGGGGGATTCCCCGCTACCATGGGATTCCACGGGGTTGGGGATACTTTTTTTTCCTCCGGCTCGAGAATTTTTTTGTTCAAAGCTTTTTTCCGTTTTGATTTCGCATCCGGTCCGGGCCAAACGCAGATCCTCGGGACGCCCTTCGGGGACTTTGCCTTGACAGTCCTCGATCCGAAACACTGATCGCACTCCCGGCAGGGTTACCCCCGCTCCCCACAAAGTCCGACCAGCCCATTGGCAGTCTTTGGGGACCCGGTTGGCGGATCCTCCTGCGTCCAGCGGAATCAGCCAACTCCGCCCGCGCTGGGATTCCTCCAGCAAGGCTGCGCTCTCCCCCATCAGCCGCAGTAAAACCTCGGCGGAAAGATGGCCGGTCAGCCATCCGATCGGGGATGCCAACCGATGCGGATGAGCGGCCCAACCTGCGTCACCCGTTTGACGTTTCCATTCGCGCGCTGGCAGAACGATTTTGGGCAGTCCTTCAAAAATCTCTTCTGCCTTTAACGGGATCAGCTCCCCGGGTGATTCATTCCAGGATTCTTTCCAACCTTTCCACCCCAACAAAATGTCCACCGGCTGGATTCCGGGCCACTCCTCCGAAGGTTCCAGCACCAAATGATGCGCGAAGTAATGTCTGCGGCCCGTGAAATCCAAACCCGCGTCCCGAGCCCGGGAAAGCACCTTCCAGGTGCGACCCCCAACCGCCAAATGCCGGAAGGAAAAGTAATGCGGTGAATCTCCTTTGGACTCATGGGTAAAGAGACTTCGTCTTTCCAAAGCCGCAGCCAAATCATCCCGCAAGCCCCGGGTCTGGGCGACGGTGCAGTACCCGGAGGTTCCCGCCCTGAGTCCGCGGGGTGCGCTGGTGTAAATCAGCTCCAGCGCCACAGGATCCTACGTCGCGGGAATCAGTCCGGGAGTCAACTGATCCAAGACCCACAGCACCGGAGCTTCCGCGAGCCAAGGTTGCAGTAGTTTGGGGTTGGGGGCCACTCCACGGGAGGTTCTCAGCGGGGTATGGCCGAATGAACTTACCGGAAAGTAGAGCGCATGGGAGCTGAGTGCATCCAGACGTGCGGTGATTTCCGGGCAATAGTCCTGTAAAACCTGCCGGGTAAGTTTGGAGTTATGAACCAGGGCCTGCCGCTGCAATCGGCCCCCTGCCACCACCGGCTGCAACACCTCCCTGCCTCCGACCATCTGGATCCAGGCGTCGCACTTGCCCACAATGACGCCAACCGGCAGGGCCAGATCATCCCGGGCGGCGTGGCCCCGTGCCCGTGCAAATCGCACCCGCATCTCATCCAGAACGATGTCTTGAATATCCGGCACATCATGCAACTCCAGCTGTGGATCGGATCCGGGCTTTAGATGCCGCCGGAACTCGGTGCTGACCAGGGGATCAAAAAGAAACAAGATGGCGGATGCCTCCGTCACATGAAGGGCACCCGGGCTCTCTTCAACAGAGATGCCGGGCATAAAATGTTCCCCGGCATTGTCATAAAAAACGAATGCGGCCTGTTGCCCGGTGGGATGCGTCGCCCGGTAGGTGAAGGGGCGGGGCATCGCCACCATCCGTCCGGACCGGTGAATTTCAGTGTACATCACTCCACCCAGGGCGGTTTTTTCCAAAGCAGCGCCTTCCGCGTCCGGAGCCGCGAAAAGCCGGTTGCGCAGATCATTGAGCGGGATATTGCCGGTGGGATCCAGATCCTCCCATCGCACCTGAAACTCACGGGCCAACATCTGGGATAAAATGCGGGCCAGAATGGCCAGATAGTAGGACTTGCCCGACCTCTGGATCCCCACCAGGGACACGATGTGAAAAGGAAGCCGGAAAAGGTCCAAGGGAAGCTGGTGCCGGCAGTGCGGACAGGCCAGATCCCGGCAGGTGCATCCCATTTCATCCACGGGAAAACCCTGCTCGTCAAAACTTCGGGGCAGGAATCGCCGCATGGCCGTTGGCCCCAGCAGCGGATCTCCCCGCAGGTCTTCATGGCACGCAATCGCCATGACTTCTCCGGGGCGGAAACTCATCCAGCATTGGGGACAACGGCCTTTGATTCCGGTGTAGGATTCCACCGGGTCCGTGACCGATGCTGCGGAGGTTTGTGCCTCTGCTGCCGCCCACGCATCCAGATTGAAGCGTGGACGTGCCCCAACCACCCGATACCGGCGGTCGGATTCTCCTCGGGGATTTTGTTGAAAATGCTTTTTTAATTCACCGGTTGAAAAAGAGGGCCCGGGATCCGATCCCTCTTCCTCTGTGGAGGCTGACCAACGAATCGGGAGAAGGGCCTCAACCCGTGCAGAATCCCGTGCGGAAAAGATCAGCAGGGGCTGCCCATGCAGGAGAATTCCATGTTCCGAACCGGGCGCAAGTTTCATGGTTCCACTGTGGGGAGTGCCATCCGCCTTCGCCAGCTCCACCCCCCTTGGCTGAATCAGCAGATGACTGCCGGAGGGCTGGAATTCCGCCATCACTTCGGGCAAGTTTGGCATCGTCAACCTCAGGTCGGCCGTAAGTCCGCCCCCCGCAAAAAAAGGAAACCTTTCCAACGGAACTCCCAAACCACTGTGGGGATCCAGGATAATCCAATGAAAACTCACAGGCGGAAGCCTTGGTTTTGATGAAACAGGGAGGACAACAAGGGGCTATGATTCATCAAAGGTGTCGATCTATCTAAATTCTCCAGAGGACTAGGGTCAAGATCGCACACGCGGGATCGCCTGGACCATGGGTTGCCGACCCCATCGCTGCTTGGCCCGAATTCCACCTCGGAGGCACACATCCCTGCCTCGGGCACAGGCTGTGATGTTCCGCCAGTCCCAAGCCGCCCAGCCCGAAACCTTGGCCTGTCCTTCATCGGAGTTCACCGGCGCAAAAAAGAGGGCCGCCTCATTCACCCGCTTGGCCGCGATCAGTCCCGCGGCGGTTTTGGCCCCTCCTTCCACCAACATCCGGCAAACCCCCCTCCGATACAGATCCTGGAAAATCCGACTCCAGCGCTTTCCCCGGTAGATCAGCGTCCGGTGCCGCTGGGCATCGGTGAGAATCGCGGCCTTTTTGGGTAATCTGCCCGATCTTGTCACCACCACCCTCCAAGGTTGGGCTAGGCGATTTCCTGTGCGCACCGTCAGGCGCGGGTTGTCTTTCCGGACCGTCTCCGCTCCCACCAAAATCGCGTCACATCCGGCCCGGATCCTCTGCACTTCGGCCCGCGCCTGCGGCCCTGTGATCCATCTCCGCCCCGGCAACGCCAACAACCCGTCCAATGTCATCGCCAACTTGAGAATCACCCATGGTTCCCGGTGTAACGTCCAGTGGCGGTAATCCTCGTTCAGACGGTCACACTCCACTTTCAAAACTCCGCGTGTGACCCGGATTCCCGCCTGCCTCAGAATTCGCTCCGCTTTCGCCGCATTCCTCGGATCCACATCGCTTGAGCCATAGATGACCCTTTTGATGCCGGCGCGGCGGATGGCTCCGGTGCAAGGAGGCGTTCTCCCGTGGCTGGAGCACGGCTCAAGGGTCACATAAAGATCCGCTCCTTGGGCGCTCGCCCCGGCCTTCTGGATCGCGATCGCCTCGGCATGAGGCTGGCCGGCTCTCCGATGAAATCCTTCCCCCACGACTTTCCCGCCTTTCACCACCACCGCCCCCACTTTCGGGTTCGGCCTCGCCCCCTCCCCCGCCCGCTTCGCCAGATCCACCGCCCGGGCCATCCACCGCTCATCCACCTTCATCTTAATCTTAATCTTAATCTTAATCTAAATCTTAATCTAAATCTTAATCTAAACAGTCGCCTTGGTGATCGTCCGCTCAGGCCTGCCCAATGTCGCTCTCGCCTTGTCCAGCACCCCGTTCACAAATCGTCCCGACTCCTCCGTGCTCAGCGCTTTGGCCACTTCGATGGCCTCATTGAGAGCCGCAATCGGCGGCACATCCTCTGCAAATTTCATTTCCCATAAAGCCAGCCGCAGAATCGCCCGATCCACCGGAGCCAGCCGGTCCGGCTCCCAATTCGTCACCAGCTTCTGCAGTTCCCCGTCCACCTCCTTTTGCCGCTCCAGCACGGCCCGGATCCGACCTTCCGCAAACTCCTTGGCCTTCGCCTCCGCCTCGGTCAGCTCCCAGAACTCTTTCAGCGCCTCCTCCAAGCCCACGCCGGGCACCCCCACTTCCCGCTGATACAGGAACTGGGCTGCCAAAATTCTTCCCTCCCTGCGACTACCGGCCACGGTTTCCTCCCATCTTCAGATTCCACATGCGCAAGGCCGCCTGCGCCGCTTCGCGACCCCGGTTCAACTTCCCCAGACACCGGGCCCGCGCCTGCGCCTCGGTCTTCACGCTCACGAGGTGATGCAGAACCGGCGTGTCGCTTTTCAGCATCATTCGCATCAGCGCATCCGTGGCCGACTTCAGGATCAGTGCCGCATGCGGGGTTTCTCCCTGCCAAACCAAGCCCAGCGCCAAAACCGCATCTGGCTTCTTCCGTAAGGCCCGTTTTACGGCCAGCGGCACCTCGAAAGTGCCCGGCACTCGAACCTCCTCCACGCGGTGTCCTCTTAAAACCTTTTGAGCCGCCTGCACCATCCCGTCGGCGTATTTGCGGTGGTAATCCGCCACCACGATCGTGAACCGCCCTTTTTTCACAGACGGTGCCCCAGCTTTTTTTTCTTCGTCGCCAGATATTTCCGGTTGTGCGGGTTTGCCTTGGACCGAATCGGTACCTGATCCACCAACTCCAACCCGTACCCGCCGAGACCCACCACCTTCTTCGGATTATTCGTCAGGAGCCGCATCTTTCTGACCCCCAAATCCGCCAAAATCTGCGCCCCGATCCCGTACTCCCGGAGGTCCGCCGGATACCCGAGCTTTCGGTTGGCCTCCACCGTGTCCAGGCCCCGCTCCTGCAGCCGGTAAGCCTTGATCTTCGCGGGTAGCCCGATGCCCCGTCCCTCCTGCCGCATGTACACCAAAACTCCCTTTTTCTCCTGCCCAATCCGCCGCATCGCGTCATGCAACTGGTTGCCACAGTCACACCGCCGCGAGGCAAACACGTCGCCCGTCAAACACTCGCTGTGCACTCGCACCAGCACCGGCTGCCCCCCCTTCACCTTTCCCTTCACCAAGGCGAGATGATGGCTCCCGTCGGTCACGTTCCGGTACAGGTGCAGGTCAAAAGGCCCATAGTCGGTGGGCAACTTCACCGTCTGCTCCCGCACGACCAGCTTTTCCTTGCGGCGTCGGTATTCGATCAGCTCCTGGATCGTCCCCAGCTTGAGCCCGTGCCGCTTTTTGAACTCCAGCAGATCCTCCCAGCGGGCCATCGAACCGTCCGGATTCAGAATTTCGCAAATCACCGCCGCGTCTCCTTGTCCCGCCAGTTTCGCCAAATCCACCGCCGCCTCGGTATGCCCGGCTCTTACCAGCACCCCGCCTTCCTTGGCCCGCACCGGAAAGATATGCCCAGGCTGCACCAGATCGTCCGCCCGCGGACTGGGCTTACCCAGCGCCCGCAAGGTCGCCGCACGGTCGTAGGCGCTGATCCCCGTGGTGATGCCCTTGGCGGCATCCACCGAAACCGTGAAATCCGTCCCGAACTTTTCCTCGTTCCTGGCCACCATCCGGCTGAGCCCCAGCTTTTCCGCCCGGGCCTTCGATACGGGGGCACAGATCAGTCCTCTACCCTCCTTCGCCATGAAGTTGATCAGCGCCGGTGTCACCCTCCGAGCCGCCAGCACCAGATCCCCCTCATTCTCGCGGCCCGCGTCATCCGTCATGATCACCATGCGGCCCGCCCGCATCGCGGCGACTACCTGCTCGATCGGATCAGCCCCTACGGGACGCCGCGTCATAACCCACCCCCGAAAGCCGTGTTCACCAGCTTCTCTGCCGCCGCCAACGCCCTGGAAATTCCCTCCGGATTCGTTCCCGAGCCCTGTGCCGCATCCGGCCGGCCCCCGCCCTTGCCCCCCACCTCCGGCGCCGCGGCTTGGATAAGTTTCCCTGCCGCCACCTTCTTGGCCGCCTCCGCCGTACATGCCGCCAACAGCGGCACCTTTCCATTCTCCCTTCCCGCCAAAAACACCACCGCCTCTCCCTCCTTTTTCAGACGATCGGCCAACACCGGAAGATA
>Ga0214923_10005389_pt1 | contig 14905 bp, 14 predicted proteins | sample LL1510_MetaG_FD_177993 | JGI IMG/M metagenome (GOLD analysis project Ga0214923, IMG submission 177993) | Freshwater microbial communities from Lake Lanier, Atlanta, Georgia, United States - LL-1510 | ecosystem: Environmental > Aquatic > Freshwater > Lake | place: USA: Georgia | collected... | reverse complement strand
AATGATGAAGCTGGATCAACACCAACAAAGCGATCCTCACCTTGGCTGCCATGCAACACATCGCTGCCAGCTGCACCGAATGGCGCAGAGGTTGAACTTAGGAACAAAATATCATTAGTAGCTGCACCTGTGGAATCAATTGCCGAAGGCTTAATATCCCAGATGAAAGTACTTGCATCCATCAAATCTAACCTGAGCGCATCAGGGCCAGTAACGCAGGCGATCAAATCAATATGGGCACCTGTTTGATCATCATTATTGTAATAAATGCAGGAGCATATACCAATCGTTTCGCCCATATCACATGCAAGAATGCTATATTCACCCATTTCATCGCAAACTAAACTAATCTTATCTCCTTTTTTAAAATCCTTAATTAATGCATAATTATAATTGCCATCTTTACCAGCTGCGCCATAGGCATCTTTGTAATAAACCAAACCCGCATTACCCAATTTAAAAACATCTGCTGCTGCAGTGCCTGCAATTACTTCTACCCCAGATCCAGTTTGAGCTCCAGGAACTGGAGCTCCTGAACCAGAGCTACCGCCAGCCGCTCCATGGTCGTGCCCTGCATGCTCAAAGGCAACACCTTCAACAGCGCGAAATAGAGCAAGCATCCTGAGCTAAAACAATTCCTCCAAACCCTACACAAGAAGCTCCTCCGGGGAGGCTTTTGTGTAGGGTTCAACAAAAACGCTGCTGGCTTCTGGGTTTGCCTTGATGCCACCGCAGTCGCGCCAATTGCCAATAAGAGACAACAATTGCCCCTGCACCTGCTGAAGCTCTTTAATCTTTTCATCAACGCTATTAATTTTACTTTTTATAGTTCCCTTCAAGTAAGAACAAGTACAAAAGCCAGAGCGCCTAGCCTCGAGAATAGATTTTATATCAACCAAACTAAATTCCATCATTTTTAGGGAATGAATCAAGGAAAGTTCAGCTATAACGCTTTCATCAAATAAACGATAACGTCCTTCTGAGCGGGCATTGGGGTGGATAACTCCCTGGTCACAATAAAATCTAATTGTTTTTACTGGCATTCCCGCCAGCCTTGATACATCACCGATCTTCAATATTCGACTGGACCAAGGAACACTCGCGGCCATGCAACTCTCCAGTAAAAGGAGAGTTGAGCCTAGCCCGGCGTGCCAGCCTTGGGCACCGTCTTTGTTAGCGGCCTACAGCCCAGCCCAGCTGCGCAGTTCCTTCAAGCTCATTACCCCCTCGCTGCGCTTCTCCCCCAGCACCCAGGTGGGGAAAGCTTTCACGCCGGCCTGGCGGCAGCGGTCGCGGCCCTCGTCGTTTTTGTCGCATTCCACGTAGGGCAGCTGTTGGCCCGCCTCGGTGCCAAACAGGTTTTTCTGAAAGCAAATACACCAACACCCTCATAAGATACACCAACAATTACACCAACACAATCTTCGTGCTTAGGTGGTTTTTCTGAGACTCCGCTGAACCACAGGCAAAAGAAAACCCAGTCAGCGACTGGGTTGATGGATTCTTGTGGTCGTCTCAGGACGCTATTTCAACGGAGAGGGTGTCCGTTCAGTTCAGGTCCAATAAGACCCCATGAGACGATTAAAGACCATATTCGTGGTTTATTTGGGATTTCCACCCACACGTCCACCCACACAATTGATGAGAAGCATTCTGACCCTTAAGTGCCTGGTTCTGACCGACAGACGAATGCTTATAAAACGATTTCGTCTCTGTCGGGTAAGGGACCATTACTACTCAAACCCCTGCGTGAAGGGTCTTTTAATAATAGTGCCTACGATGGGGTGAATAGCAAAAGAAAAGTGTATGATTCTATGGATGAAAAAATGAACCAAGTACCCAAATCGATAGTCGATTGCGAGAAACACGGAATCGAGTACTCAATCCTGAAAATGGATTGCTCATCATCGACAAGTAAAAAGAAAAGAAGATGGTTAGGAGTTATTTCGGGAGAAGATGTGTCCGTTGAGGAGTGTGTATTCCAATCCTTTTCTGTGGATGGATGGAAGGGAACTTGGACGGAAGGAAACCTAATACTCCAACTTATAGATGCTTGCTCACACGATGAATATCCAGAGGTATTCAGGAACTCAACAGTAAACGTCAACTCATACATGGGTCATGCCTTCGAGGAATGGAACTTTGATAAAAAACTTCTATGCGAGGCAATACTCTCCTCGAATGTTGCCCGAGTAAAAAGAAATTGGATAATAATGTCTAATCCTGACCCTGTTGTTGTAGTAGACAAGGATGGATGGGCAATAAATATTGACTCAAATATGATGATGGGGGACCCTTCACTCACTCTTGAGAACTTTATTGGATTGTATTGCTCTTTGGGGAAGGAAAAATTGTATGAGATTGCTTCAATATTCTCGCAAGACCCATATAGTTATAGGAATGGATGGGCAGATATAACTCTTTGGAAAGACGGAAAGACGGAGTTTGTCGAGGTCAAGGGTCCAGGTGATACTCTTCATGAAAGTCAGTATTCACATATAAAGAACTTTGTCCGCAAACTTAAACTTAACTATTCAGCTGCCGTTGTTGTTCCGTCCTAATACCCCCTCCACAAGCAAACTAATTGTGAAGAGTCGAGTTGAGAAGGTGTGTTGAGCAAGTCAACTGCCCTGTGGTCAATAGAACCAAAAAACACCTAGAGGCACTAATCAAAGGCAGGGAGAGCAGAAACTGGTGTTCGGAAACCCAAGAGATGCCATGACAGAACCGAACAGCTGTTTCCACAGGGTTCTCAGGCACAAAAAGCGTTCAGAAAGGTGTTCGGGTGCTATGCTCTATAAACACTCATCCTTTCCGAACGATGGGACGCAAAATTGGATACGGGAGGACATCCACCACCCATCAACAGCAAGGTCTCGATGCCCAGCTCCAGGAACTGAAAGAGGCCGGGTGCGAAGAGGTGTTCTCTGAACGGGTCAGCAGCACCACGACCATGGACAAAAGGCACCAACTCCGTGCCTGCCTATCCGTGCTCCACAAAGGTGACATCCTGGTGGTGTCCAAGTTGGACCGACTAGGTAGGTCACAGGTGGAGGTCATCAACCGCCTCAACGACCTCCAACAGCAGGGAATCCATGTGAAGACCCTCGATGGTCTTATAGACACATCTGCCCTCGGGAAACTTGCTCCACTTGTGGTGGGACTCCTAACTGGACTTTCTGAGGTGGAGAGGTCTCTTATCCAGGAGAGGAGCAGGGAATCCGTAGAACACCGCAGAAGAACGGGAGGGAACCTTGGAGGGAGACCTAAGACATCACACAAAAAAGAATCCCTGGTAATCCGACTTCGTGGTGAGGGTGAGTCCTATAGGTCAATCCAAGAACAGACAGGACTTGCCCTTGCAACTATCACAAGAATTCTGAAGGAGAAAACCAACATCTCCTAGCAAAAGGAAGGACCTGCCAAAAGGGCACGAGCGCAGATTCGCCCATGCGATTTGTCGATTGTTAAGCGGGTTGGTAAATAGGCATAAAAAGAGGGGAACAGACCCCTTTTTTTAAATCAACAAACTATTCGTTTGCCCAGCACTATCGATTGCCCCTGGGCTGTTGATCCAACACACCATAAATTGCAAGCCAAGACAACAAGGCCGCTGCACATTAATAAGAACCTATCTCTGCTCCACTAGTTCCGCATAAGTCTCCGCAGCCTTCAGTAGCCATGCCGCAAAAAGCGAGCTGTGTTCTCAAGCTCCTGAACCCTTAGCTTTGCTGCCAAAAAATCCCTGCGGAGATTGCCGCTTTCATCCCCACCAGCCTCTCGCTGCATTTCCACACTCCGCAGCTGATAGACGGCCTCCACCAATTCCGCATTCACGGCACCTGGGTGGTTTTGTGCGATGAACTTGACCCTCTTGCAATGGCTGCGGAACTCCATCAGGCCCTGGGGGAACTTATGAAAAATCCTAGTGGGCCTACTTACTCTGGGGAAAAATTTTGCCAGAAAATTTTTGAGATATCCATAACTCGCTCGGCTTTAAATTTTTGTAGGTTAGATAAGTTCAATTTTGCTTAGGGGCTGCATTTAGCTGTCAAGCATCTTTTCCCATGGTGAACGAGCTTGCAACTTCCTTGCCCTGTACTGTTGATCTAGCCATGCTCCCTGGCCCATCTGGCACTCAGGAGTGAGTCTGGGAAGCCTTCTTATTGCTGTTGAGCCCACACCACATAAGATCTCCATGGGCACCACTTCCATGGCCTCTACGGGGACCTCTGGCGAGCTCTTGTGCGAGCCCATCCAGCCCAGATCTTGAAGGAGTAGATCTAGTCTTTTCTTGGTGCTGCAAGCCAGACAGTTAAAGGTCCAGAGCTCATAAGATTCTTTCTTGCTCATAAGAAGAGCCGCTGAAGACTCTCCAGGAGAATAGTTTTTACGACATTGATTCACCTGGCAATAAGGACAAAGTATTCTCAGCTTGTCAGCACTGATCCACATTCCATGAAAGGGGCTTCCATAAAACGATGAAGAATGCTGATACATAAGATCTCTAAAATTCATTTCAACTCCCATAAGTTACATGATTATTTATGCACCAAGGAGTCAAGATCTGGTTTCTTATAAATATTCATGGGATCTCTGCATAAGGAATTAGGACTTGACAAGATCACCAAAAAGTGCTATAATAACTCTGTTGGGTTTGAAGGCAGGGTATAGATACTTTATAGATACTAAACCATAAGTACTCAACTGATACCACGAGCGTAGCGAGTGATTCCCGGAGGGAATTAGATCTGCTGACCATAGGGTCCACCTCTAGCTTCTGCTATCGGGCCTCCTTGGGTACACCATATGTAGCGCCTTAGATTCCACATCAAGTCCAGGAACCAAGAAAGCATAAGAACTCTCTTGTCACCATGTCACCTGCGGTTTAGCACTTCAGCAGGATCAACCTGGGCCACCCCCTCTAGGTAAGCTTGACAATTTTTAGCGGCTAGATTAAAATAGTTATGACTTCGGTCGTTATTATACATTAAGCATAATGAGGAGTGATCTAGATGAGTACCCTATGGAATAGTGAGGTAATTGTTTGCCTTGCTGAGAGAATAAGAAGCAACAAGAAGACTTGGTTTTGGGAGGATGATGGTCAGGGCAATCCTCAACCTCTTGCAAAAGACCAGATACTGAATATTTTCAAAGACTTTTTCCCGGTAATTGGCATCTATAACTTGCTGGAATCTAATTCAAGGGGTGTGCCGGAACTCCAGCCAGTATTTCTCTACGAACATCGAGTCCAGCAAATAAGCCCAACCCAAGTTGAAACCCTTACTCGTACTGTACTCAATGCAGCTGGTTTTTCAAGGATACCTGAAACCTTTCATTTCAAGCGTTCAGCAATATTTAGCAAAAACTCCTTGATTTCACTTCCGCTGTTGCCTGACATGGAGCATATGAGGGATGAGAAAGACTCGTCCTATCGTTTTTTCCGCAACGGCTACGTAAAAATTACAAGTGACCATGTGACAGAAGCGCAACCCTATAACACTCTGCCTTATAATGCGCTGATTTGGCATGATCAGGCAATACCAAGAGATTACCATCCACCAGCTGCGGAAATCTCGGAGAATGTTGATACGCATTTCCGTGACTTTGTGGAAAATTTAAGCAGAACTGACGACGGAGATCTTGATCCTTATGCCCTTGAGCGCATAAAGACTGTTATTGGCTACATGTGTCATCGCTTTCACAACGATAGCAAGCGAAAAGCGGTAATCTTAATTGATCGTCAGAGTGACGATAATCCCATGGGCAAGAGTAATGGCGGGACGGGAAAGAGTTTGTTGATTCGCTGTCTAAGGAGTATTCTGAGTATTCATGACATAAGCGGCAAGGAATTCAAGAAGGCTTCCTACGACAAGTTTGCCCTTGCCGGTGTCCAGGAAAGTCACGAATTGGTTTGCTTTGATGATGCATCAGATAGTTTTGACTTTGAGAGGATATTTCCTCACATCACTGGTGCCTTTCACATCCGTAGAGCCAGGATGGATCCAACGTCTATTCCAGCAGATAGGGCTCCAAAAATTGTGGTCACAACAAATCATCCCATTAAGGGCTCTGATACTTCCCATAGACGCCGGCAGATCGTTGTGGAGATTTCACCCTTCTACCGCAAACTTCTGGAAAATGATGGTACAACTCCCGCAGATCTGCATGGGGGCATGGAACTTTGTGGCGACGATTGGTCGGATTCTGATTGGTGTGAATTCTACAGATTTGTCTTTGAGTGTATTCAACAGTATCTGCGCAAGGGGCTTCCTAGGGGCTCATTTGAATCCCAGTGGTATCGGAGGACTCGACTGATAAATCAGTATGGAAGTTCTCAACTTCTCGACGAGGTACTCAATATCCTTGAGGAGGCAGCTGATAGTGGAGAAGAATGGTTTTGTGAGCAGCTCTATCAGCGGATACGGCAATCTTTTCCAAGCAGCCCACAGCAAGACACGAATTTCCTCTCATTGTTGAAGGATACCGCTGCTGATTTCGGTTATGTGTTTAATGCTCATAAAAACGGTGATATTGATAAAGTGCGGCTTTCTGAGGATCGATGGTCTAGGTGGAACGCCTTGGGTTTATCAAGCATTTCCAAGAAGATCGGCACTCCCTATGAAAAAGATGATCGAGTCAGCGTCTTTCAGATCACTAGATCTGCTTCTGATTCCACTCAGCTTCCGCCATCAGATTCTGCGCTGCATGAATCCCTAGAGCGATCTTATAGGGAATAGGCACAGCAGTACTTTGCCCCCCCCCCCCCCTAGGAGAGGATGTCTCCTAGGGGGGCTTTTCAATGGAATTTGCCCGGATTCTTGCCCCATAAATAAACCAAGGATCTCCAGCGACGTTGTTGTCTGGCCTGAAGATCATCCCCACACACCAAAACAATCATAGAATGACGAAGGAGCAAGTTAATGGATAAGCACATAAGAGTACTTATTGTCAGAAGAGATTATCTGGAGAAGGAAATCGAACGAATCAAGGATTACGATGCACCCCTAGAGTTCACCCTAGGTACTCTCTTTACAGAACTGGATAAGACGGTTCACGAGTTGACTATGCGGCAGCTCAAGGCTACTGATGAGAGGCTTGAGGAGGAGTGCAGGACCTCAGAGGACGATTAGATTGCTGAAATGCCCGTAGCGGCTATTACAGCTGGCTGCAAAGGATAAGCAGTCCAGGCAAACGAGCTAAACAAGATGAAGAGATTGCCGCAGATATTGAGGTGGTATTTAAAACCCATCGCAGCCGCTATGGCTCCCCACGTATTCATCAGGAATTACGTGGTAACGGCCGCCATATCAGCCGCAAACGGGTAGAGAGGCTAATGAAGCGCCAAGGCATCCAAGCACTGCAGCGCAGACGCTTTAGGTGTTGCCCAAAACAAGAAGAGGGAAATAAAATTGCAACAAATATTTTATTGCGTAAATTCAATCCAACAGAGCCAAACCGATATTGGTGTGGTGATATTACCTATATCCGCACTACAGAAGGCTGGCGTTATCTTGCTGTATGGATGGATTTACACTCAAGGCGGATTATAGGCTGGAAAATAGGAAGTAATATGGAGGCGGAATTAGTAACAAAAGCTTTAAATAGGGCTTTGATTTTAAGAAGAATAAATCCAAGCAAATTAGTTATTCATACCGATCAAGGCAGTCAATATGCTGGAAGTAAATACCAAAAACTACTGATAGAGAATAGAATCAACTGCAGTATGTCTCGCAAAGGCAACTGCTGGGATAATGCGGCAATGGAAAGCTTCTTTTCTACTTATAAATTAGAAAATAATTTAGATGATAATAGTAAAATTCTGCTAACACCATTGCAATTGCAAAGTGAAACCACTAGTTGGATTGAGGAATATTACAATCTAAATAGACGACATTCAAGTAATGAATACCTAAGCCCGACTGACTACGAAAATCGGGCTTTAAAAAACGGTATGATCAACAAGAAAGCTGCTTAAGCCACTGTCCACAAAAACGGGGGAAGCCCAATATCGTCATAGAAAAGCTCGGCTCCGGTTTCATATGACCATCCTTTCAGCCATACATTAGCCTCATGAAATGAGGTGGATTTACAGGCATGCTTCAATTTGCCTGGAACTTGGCGCTCAAAAATCTCCTCCATAATTTTTCTTGCCAAGACTTCTGCTAATAGGGGAGGGACCGCGTTACCCACCTGGGTAAATTGCCTACCATTTTTACCGTAAAATATATAATCATCTGGGAATGTCTGGAGCCTAGCATTTTCCCTAACAGAAAGGGTTCGCGCTTGATAGGGATGCAAATGCGAACGACCACCACCAGCAGATCCTCCAGCAATAATTGTCTTGCTAGGCCTATGAGGCTCTAAACGATCTACTCGGCCGAGTGGCTCCCTCTCTCCAGGTAGAAGCATCTTATATCTTCGCAACGAACTAACCTTGTGATTGCGAATCTCACTATTTGGCAAACAAAAATCAAAATTATGCAATGCCTGAGCTACAGACACATACGAATCATGAAATAGGCTAGGATTTAAGGCGTGGGTTGGCATTGGCGGGGAAACCTTATGCGTCTTTAAGCTCCCAATAACGAACGCTCTTTTTCTATTTTGAGGAACACCATAATTCTTCGCATCCAGAACAAATGGATCAGAAATTGTATAGCCAGCCTGCGAGAGCTCGTCGTAAATAACCCTTATCCCACTTCCACCGTCAATAGAAAGAATGCCAGGAACATTTTCGATTAAAAATGCCATTGGCCTTATATCAATAATTAAATTCGCATATTGAAATATAAGCTGCCCTTTGTCTTCGCAGTCAAAACCTTTTCGTTTAAACTTTGAGTCTGTTTTCAGAAATCTCTGAGCCGCTGCAACACTAAAGGGCTGGCAGGGAGGGCCGCCTATGATCATATCAATTCTTGCACCACTAGTTAATTCTGAAACCAGCTCTGATGTTAGATGTCCAATATCACCTGACTGATCTGGCGGTCCAAAGACAACTTTATTTGGAAAATTTTTCCTCATAGTCAAGCAAGCCTCGGGCAAGATATCTGAAGCCAAAGCTATTTCGAAGCCAGCGGCCTCAAAACCAAGGTCTAGTCCGCCACAGCCAGAGAAGAGGGAGAGGACCTTAGGGCTATAGCTGGAATCGATATTAATCATTCTGCAAAATCCTCTCTATAAGAAGGCACAGTGACGCGAGCGAACGAACTGTATTTTTCATTGTACCAGACAAGTCTATCCTGTATAAGTACATTGGAATAGAAACGTCTTCCGCATCAAACACTAACTTGTTGGCTTTTGTTTTAAGATATTCTAAAACTTTGCTCTGGTAATTTGCTTCGGACTCGGACGCCTTTATCGGATAAGAATTGGACTGCTTTTCCTCGGGATAAACCAATAGACATGCCGCAGCACCAGTCGACAAAACATAGTATATCATTTGAAAGATATCCGGGTTGGATATTGATGGCGACTTCTTGTCAGTTCTTTCAGCAGAAAACTTATTTTTCAGGTCAAGTATAATTGACTTATTTGTTACTCTGTGCCTGACAACAATATCTGGCTTAATATAGCCAGACAATTCTGGCGTAAACGGATGCCTTGCCTCATGTTGCGAGCTAACCTCAAAAAAGTCTTCAGAAAGCAATTTCTTAATAAAAAAAGTACAGAACTCTTCAAATGTCTTATTCATGTCAACTACTATGCTTGGGACAGGAGTTGAGCCATTCCCAAAAGCTAAAGCTCTTTCCTCGATAATACTTAGAGATACATGCATAGCTGTATAATATTCATGCCTGGGAATGGTGAAATTATACAATTCGGCATCTTGCAGGGCCTTTAAATCGCAAATTACCTCAACGCCAATAAATTGATCAATGGATTGCTTGCATAGCACCTTCATCTTGGCGTTTTTTGTATGCTGTGTCAGCAAATCTAACGCTGTAACAATTAGTCTATTAGGAAAAATATCTAGCGTAGATTCTACATCATTCTGAGACGGAGGCGGAACCAGTCCTCTTTGCACCCAATCTTCAATAGCAAGGTTGCCAGCACGCTTCGATGATATCAACACTACGTCTCTATAATTAGTTGCAATACCATTATTAAATATTATATCGATTGCGTCCAGCAACGTTAAGCCAATGACTTCAATTGCGTTATGTGTATCACTTTCAGAAAAAAAACCATATACTTTTGATTTCGAATCAATCCTTAAGGCATTATTGTTCTCAGCATACTGGGCCATTGATATTATCTTGGATGTTTCAAGTTTCCTGAACTTAGACTTAAGTTCTAAATCGAAAAATCGACCAGTGAGAAATCCAACTTGAGAATCAGCCCTAATCTGCATGCCAGAGCTAGGATTATATTCAATTGTAAATGGCTTGACTCCAAAAGTTAGATAATATTTTTTAAAAATCGACTTCAGTTCGGATTCGACTTCCGATTCAATCCAAGAATTTATAGTAGATAACTTTGCAATAGGCATAGGTTCATTCTGATGTAAAACTATAATTGGTTTACCCGTGTCAGTCGGTATGTTATTGCTCATTAACAACCTCTTTAACAAGACCAACGAATTCGGGCGTTTGTACACTCCTGTACTTGATGTACCGACTTACGATTAGACTGTTAAAAATAGATGACAATTCTTTATTGCCTCCGAATCCAAAGTATGCCTCAACTTGCGGTAGTACGGCTTCTGCAAAATTTTGTCTTATCTCATCCATAGAAATGCAATCCATGGTTCTGCTAGACCGCTTTGGAACAAACAGCGCTTGGCCTAATTGCATGTGAGGCCCTAATAACGGATGAGCACTTATTCTCTCATTGATTTTTTCAAATAGTACTAGATAGTCATTTATCGAAAAATCTGTGAATGCAAAACCAACCTTATAAAGCCAGAGTTGAAGAGCAACCTTACTTGGGTATACAGGTATAAACTTGAATCTTCTTCTAATCGCAAAGTCAATATGAGCTATATTCTTATCTGCAGTATTCATTGTGCCAACAATTGATAGATTTCGCGGTATCTTCAGGATTTTCCCAAAATGAGCCGTTTTGACGTTCCTTTGCTCTCTGTCCTCTAGTGCAAAGAGTACTTCACCAAAAGTAGATGCAAGATCAGCACGGTTAATCTCGTCGATCAAGAATAAATGGACCTTTTCTTGATCAATGCAATCTTTTTCACAGAAAGATTTAAATATTCCGGATTTTTCGACAAAACCGCCTTGAGGGGACGGTGAATACCCTTCAATAAAATCCTCGTAGGAAAACTTTTTGTGAAACTGAACAGAATCCTGGCCACCCAAAATACCTGAATCTCTAAGCTCCACCATGCAATCAAGTACAAGTTTTGTTTTACCTGTACCAGGAGGCCCATATAAAATTGTTGGGATAAATTTCCGAATTGATGAAATCAGCTCTTCATGGACATCGAATTGCAGATCATTTGAAAACATGTCGATGGAATAACTAGTCCTTGCCTCGATGGCTTCGTCTAAATTCATTAAATTAAAGATTAGAAGTTATAAAGCTATGAATATACTCTTTTTTGCTCTGTCCAATTCTTTTTTCCCAGAAGTTGGTTTTTTCTTCATTATGCTTGTCCATTAGGTTCAAGCTTATACCGTCGGCTTTGTAATATGCAAAATGGCTCAAGCATAGGAATCCAAATATATCATTTATTTTCCTGTCGATCTTGTCTTTCAACTCTTTGCTCCTAGGACTTAGGCCCGCCTTTGACGAGTCTTTTCTATTATCAAGTATTTCTTTTGCAATGACTTTGTAGTTAAGATTATCGGCGGAATTAAATGCAAATCTTGCGATCTCGTCAGCATTAAGTGTTCCTACGCCATCTTTTTCGTAGATAGCGTACATAATGCTTAGAAGGAATAGAAGGGGTCTTAATTTCTTTTCGGCATTATTCCAAGCTACCCAGTTGTCTTCATAGGCTTGATGAGGATATTCATAATTTGAAATTAGAAGCTCGTAGTATTCTGGTTCAGTTACGAATCCGTAGCCAAGGGCCTTCCCAAAATTTGTAATCACAAGTTTACCAGTTTCGAAACAACCAGGATCAATGGTGTATAGCGAAGTGAAAACTCTTTTCTTATTCCTGAATACAGACCCTTCTGTATTAAATAAAACTCCTTCAGAAACCTTTCGCCTTGGCTCCCACTCAACTCCGGTTCTTTTGTTAAGCCTACTAGAAAAATCCGATAGCATAGCCTCATCACTGAAAAGTGGTTCATTCTCATATGCCAATAGCGCTGCGCAGGCCTGTTGCATGACACCATAAGAAATAAACCTTCGAAACGCCTCGAAGTTCCAAGGTAAAAAGCTATTTTTTGACATAAGATGGGCGCTCAACATTGACTAGTCGGAAACATTTCATTTTAATGTAATATATTTTATCACAACTTGTGCTCCTTGAGCGCTTGATCCGAATGTCGTAGGGCAGGCGATGGCTTTCTGGACGCCGACACCCCATGGCTGCCGCTCAGGAGGGTTTGCGAAGGAGACTTGATCGGATCCGACCACTTTCCTGGCAGAGGGGGGTTTCGTTATGGGCGATTGTCTTGGGTAATGGTAATTTTTTTGGACATCCACTCCTCAACCTGGGATTTAACCCAGACCACAGAACGTGCTCCCAAAGCAACTTGCCTTGGGAAGCCACCCTCTTCCATAAGTCGATAGATGGATGACTTAGAGAGACATGTCATATCTTTGACCTGCGCTAGGCGAAGAAATTGATAATTATTTTTCATAAAAAGATGATTTAAGGTTTATTTTTGATACAAATCACTTGAATTGTGATATTTTATAAGTCCGCAAAAGCCAGGCTTTTGCCCCATGGCCGGCGATAAAATCCCCAAAGCCAGTCCTTATTTTGACGCAAGAAAATGAATTTCTTCGTTTTCTTTCCAATCTAGTTTAGCACGAAAATTCGTTAAAAGCAATCTGTCCTCAGTTTTCTTAGGAGGCTCATCTAGAAATATTGCTGTGAAGTTACATGTACCCTAATGAACTAAAATTTTTCTGAATACTCAAATCTTCATGCCCTGAGCAAGCAATGCATCGCACCAGGAGATTATAAACTCTCTTCTCTTTTCTAAGAAGTCGTGCCTGTCGTAAATGCCTTGAATCTTGTCCTTCACGACCCAGCCCAGTTGGAGTCGGATAATCTTTTCATCAAATCCAAGCTCCTTCTGTCCATAGGTGAGGACGCACGTTCGGATACCATGTCCTACAAAGTTATCTTTATATCCAAGGTCGATGAAGTGATTATTGATTGACGATGGATTTATATGCTTAGCCTTGGTACGTGGCGAGGTAAAGACGAACTCCGTTCCCCCATTGACCTTTTCCATCTGACCCAAGAGATCTTTGATGGGATCTGTAAGTGGGACTAAGTGGTTCTTCTCCCCTTCATCCCAGGTTTTCATGCGAGAGGCAGGAACTAACCATAAGTCCTTCTCAATATCCAACTCATCCCAACGCATCCGTGAAATCGCTCCAACCCTCAATCCCGTCATAAAAGTAAGCAGGCAAGCACCACGAGTCGAAATCTGACCATTTGGTTTGTTCAGGTCAAAGACCTTAAAGAACTCAGGCAGTTGCTCCCAGAAAGGGTATGGATGGTGCTGGACCTTATGAGATGCCTTGGCCTTAGGACTGGTGACATTGAGAACAGGGTTCTGGTCTCTGCCCATCCACCCCTTACGAATCGCATTCTCAAAGACCCCTTTGAGCACCATCTGTTGCTTGACTGCCGAAGTCGGTGCCTTTCTTCTGATCCTGTCCAGGTAGTCGGTCATCAACTCCCTGGTGGTCTTACCTCCTGGATGCTTGTAGTCCCAAGAGAGTTGCTCCACAGGTATCTTTGCTCCGAACTCAGGCAGGATCTGGTTCCAAAGAAGATTCCTGTATTCCTTCTGCCCCTGATCGTTTGCATTAGTCCAATCGGAGAGGTAGGACTCACATGCCTGCTCAAAGGTCGGGGAGGTCGTCTTCTGGACGAGTGCCTTCTTTTGCTCCCTTTTCCTGTCCCTTGGGTCTCTGTTGTGCGTTTTGCTCCAGGTCTTGATTGCGGACCACTCATCCTTTGCTTCCTTCAGGGACCATTGCCCAGGACCTTTCCCGTAGACCCCGATACGGACATCCACTACCGGGTTGTCCCGTCCAGGAGGGAACCGCATCCGTCCAGCAAAGGACTTTCCACCCCCTTTGCTGATGGGTTCTACCACCAAGAACAACGAGTCCCCACAAGATGGTTTCTGCCTTTTGTCCGTTGCCTTGTAAGCACGAATCTGCGAGTCAGTGAGAGGCATTTCAGGATTCCACCCACACAGATTTTATCCACCCACACAACCCCTATTTCCACCCACATTTCCACCCACACATTTTCAGGACATCCTGGTGTTTTCAGAAACCAATCAGGACCACAAAACGACGAAAGTCCCACTCCTGGAGGGGAAGTGGGACTTCGGGAGACCTCTTAGGAAGTACTCAGAACGGAGAGGGTGGGATTCGAACCCACGGAAGGTTTCCCTTCAAACGATTTCGAGTCGTTCGCTTTCGACCACTCAGCCACCTCTCCCGGATCCAGATCAACTGGATTTCACCAGCCTAGCCAGCCCCGGGTACCAGTAAATTGCCAATGCTGTGGCAGCCTGCCATTTACTGGTTTTTCAGCACTCACCCACACCTTTGCTACCCCTTGCCATAAGGCCAGTTCCCTGCGGCTAGGCGGCCTACCTAACCACAAACCATCAAGGCGTAGAGCCGATAAGGAAGATGTCTTAAATGGTTGCGGGAACACCCCCCAACGGCGATCACCAAGCTGCAATAGGCCAGCCCCCGGCGATTCAGGCAAACTTTTAAAGCTCAAACCCTCACT
>Ga0214923_10005387_pt1 | contig 14907 bp, 13 predicted proteins | sample LL1510_MetaG_FD_177993 | JGI IMG/M metagenome (GOLD analysis project Ga0214923, IMG submission 177993) | Freshwater microbial communities from Lake Lanier, Atlanta, Georgia, United States - LL-1510 | ecosystem: Environmental > Aquatic > Freshwater > Lake | place: USA: Georgia | collected... | reverse complement strand
GGAACGTCGACAACGGAAGTCTTGAAACACAGCATCCGATAAAACGTCAATAATTGAAATAGAAAAGCACTCAGCAATGGGTGCTTTTTTGTTTTTTATGAAATAAAAATTGAAGTATGCTTCGCTACTTGTAATGACTTAACAACAAGGAAATGGGTAATGAAAATGAAATTATTGAACTACCTTAAGTTATTTTTCTTGTCTAATTATATTGAGATCGTTGAAGAAATTCGGATAGGATTTACTTACACAATTTTCGTTGTCAATTATCACATTTAATCCAAATAAGGCTAAAAGACTTCCTGCCATTGCAATACGATGATCGTTTTTTGACTCAACAACTATTTCAGAATTAAGCGTATTTAAATGTTCAATTGTAATGCTGTTTTCAACTGTTTCGTATGGTGTTTTAAGTTTGTCTAATATTTGCGTCATCGCTTGAAGTCGATTCGATTCTTTGTTGACCAAGCGATTGGTGCCATGAATATGTGAAGTTCCGTTGCATGCTAGTGCTAGTATTATAAGTATTGGGAATAAGTCAGGACAATCTGTAATATCAACTTCAAAGGGATTCAAATGTTTTCCTTTTTCTATTAGTAACGTGTTTTCAGCAAACGAAACTGAAATCCCTATTCCTTTTACAATATCAATAATTTTTGCATCCGCTTGTTTAGATGGATAATGAACATTTTTAATTAACACCTTTCCAGATATACCAGCTCCAACTACATGATTAGCAACTCCTGACCAATCGCATTCTATGAAGTAGTTTATTCCAACATATTTTTTAAGCTGTGTGTATTGAAAGGAATTAGAAAAGGCATTTAACATTACATTAAATTGCCTCATACAATCCAAAGTCATATCAATATAGGGCTTACTGGCTATTGTACTTGCTTCAATTTCAATGTCTTTCAAAAAGGGTAGAGCTATCAATAGACCTGTAAGAATTTGAGATGTTTCAGATGCATCTACTTTAATTTTATGAATATTTACAATTCCTGTTTTGCGAATGGGCAATTTGTTTTTGTTGTGTTCAACTACAAACCCAAGTTGTTTCCATTGTTTTATTAAAGCCTTCTGATCGCGTTTTAAAAGCGTATTTTCACCTTTTATAGTCAAGTCATCTATAAGTATGGCTAACACAGTTCCAAGCATTCTCAATGCTAAACCTGATTCTCCAACATGAATTTCTAACTTTGAAATTTCTATTTTTTTTGGTGGAATAATTTCTAAGATGCTTTCATTCAAAAAATGAAATTGAGTACCTATAGATTCCAAACATTTCATTACTGCTAATGAATCATTGTTTGTCTGAAAGTTGAATAGTATTGACTCGCCTTTAGCTAAAGCACTAATTAATAATGCTCTCTGTAAATAACTTTTAGAAGCATTTGAACTCATTTCTCCTTGGTAATAAAAAGGGGAAATCTGTTTACTCATCTTTTGATGATAATATTTGATACTGAATCCGAATAGACTCCTCGTGAATTAATTTGTATAATTCATCTAAAAATTCATGCGATAAGTTAGATTGTTTAGCACGTTCAATATTTTTTTCAATTAATTCCTTCCAACGTGAATGTTGTAAAATAGCCGTTTTTGTCTTTTTTTTAAGTTTTCCAATAGCTGCTGAAATCTGCATGCGTTCTTTTAACTGGCGAATAATTTCATCGTCAATACCGTTGATTTCTTCACGCATACTTAATAATTCATTCGAATTAAATTCCTCTCTGTTTCGAATTTCAAGACAGTTTAAGATTATATCTAATTCTGCTGGTGTAACTTGTTGACGGGCATCTGTCCATGCTTTAAGTGGATTGCAATGTGTTTCAATCATCAAGCCATCGTACTTCAAGTCATATGCTTTTTGAGCAATACGTTGTATCAATTCTGATTTGCCAGTAATATGGGATGGGTCACATATCAAGGGAATGTCTTTTCGTTCTTGTTTTAATGCAATTGGTATTTGCCAATTTGGTTTATTGCGGTATTTTGTTTTTTCATATACAGAAAACCCTCTATGGATTGCAGAAAGTTCTTTTATACCAGCTTTTTCAACGCGTTCAATTGCTCCGAGCCATAATTTTAAATCAGGATTGGTTGGGTTTTTTACCATAACTGGAATCGAAACGCCTGCAAGTGCATCAGCAATGTCTTGAACCGTGAATGGATTTGCAGTTGAACGAGCACCAATCCAAATCATATCAAAGCCTGCTTTCAAAACGGCCTCAACATGTTCTGCTTTAGCTACTTCTGTAGCTAATTTTAAGCCATATTTTTCCTTCGCTTCAAGCATCCATGGCAAAGCATCTTTACCAATTCCCTCAAATTCTCCTGGACGCGTTCTTGGCTTCCAAATTCCAGCTCTGAAGTAATCCGGATTCAGAACAACTAACCCTGCTGCTGTTTCCAGAATTTGTTCTCTCGTTTCTGCACTGCAAGGACCTGCTATAAGAATAGGCTTTGTCATACACCAAGAACAATACTGCTTTCGAAAAGTTTACTTAGCGTAGTTTACAGAGCGTTTTTCACGTATTACAGTAACTTTTACTTGACCTGGATACGTCATTTCAGTTTGAATTCGTTGAGAAATAGTGAAAGAAAGTTCTTCAGCTCGTTGATCGGTTACTTTTTCAGCTTCAACTAATACCCTTAATTCACGTCCTGCTTGAATGGCATAAGCACTCCCAACACCGTCATAGGATAAGGCTAAACCTTCTAGTTCTTTAATTCGTTTGATGTACGCTTCAACAATTTCACGTCGAGCTCCTGGGCGAGCACCTGAAATAGCATCACAAACCTGTACAATAGGCGAAATCAATGTTGTCATTTCAATCTCATCGTGGTGAGCACCAATTGCGTTTAATACTTCGCCTTTTTCACCGTATTTCTCAGCTATTTTCATACCCAAGATAGCATGCGGTAATTCTGGCTCTTCATCTGGAACTTTACCAATATCGTGGAGTAAGCCAGCTCTTTTCGCCAACTTTACATTTAAGCCTAACTCTGCTGCCATAATTGCACATAAATTGGCAACTTCACGGGAGTGTTGCAATAAGTTCTGACCATACGATGAACGGTACTTCATGCGACCAATCATTCGCATCAATTCTGGATGTAAACCATGAATTCCTAAGTCGATACATGTTCTTCTTCCTGTTTCAGCAATTTCTTCATCCAATTGTTTTCTTGTTTTAGAAACCACTTCTTCTATACGAGCTGGGTGGATGCGACCATCAGAAACCAATTGATGTAAAGATAAACGGGCAATCTCTCTTCTCACAGGGTCAAAGCAAGAAAGAATAATTGCTTCAGGAGTATCATCAACTATGATTTCAACTCCAGTTGCCGCTTCTAAAGCGCGAATATTTCTTCCTTCACGACCGATAATTCTCCCTTTAACTTCATCTGATTCGATATTGAAAACAGAAACAGCATTCTCAATTGCTTGTTCTGTTGCAACGCGTTGAATCGATTGGATAATTATTTTACGAGCTTCCTTATTTGCATTCAATTTAGCTTCTTCAACTATGTCCTTAATGGACACCATTGCAGCAGTCCTTGCTTCATCTTGTAGCGCTTCCATTAGCATTTTTTTGGCATCTTCAGGAGTCATTCCGCTGATTTTGGATAATTCTGCCACTCTTTTTTGGTGCATTTTATCTACTTCTTGCAAGCGTAATTCTAACCCTTGGAATTTTCCTTCAAAATCGTGTTGAATTTTTTCAATTTCTTTTTCTCTTTTTCCCAATTCTTCCATTTTTTGGGTCAAGGTTTTTTCTTTTGCTTTAATACGATCTTCATTTGATTGCATTTTACGTTCACGATCCTTAATCGCCGTTTCGTGTTCTTCTTTCAGCTTGAGAAATTTCTCTTTAGCTTGTAAAATGCGCTCTTTTTTGATGTTTTCCGCTTCTGTTTCGGCGTCTTTCACCAATTTCTGCGTTTTGTTTTTCAACATCACTTGCTGAAAGAAAAAAGCACCAGCTCCACCTCCTGCAAGACCTACCAATAAACCTATTACAATTTCCATAAACTATATAAAATTTATACAGTCGAAGGACAAAAAGGAAAGAAATTACTTTAAGTTATCTAACGAAGCTGACAATTCAAGCAATGCATTTTCTACAGAAGAATAATCAGCTGCAAGCTGAATTTGTTCTGCTTTAACACCTTGATTTTTACTCATCAATTGTAAGGCTGACATTGCCAAGAGATCTTGCGGGTCTTTAACAGCATAATTTTTACTCAGCATTTCTATTGCTGCATTAATTTCCTCTGCTGCTTTCAACACTTTTGCTTTTTCTGATTCCATTACGTTTAATGGATAAGATCTTCCAGCAATAGTCACTTTTAACGATACCTTACTCATTGCTCTATTGCTTTAGCTGTTCAATACAGTATTCAATTTCTTTAACCAAATCATCTATTTCCGTTTTGCGTTTTCTATTATTCGCTAAAGGAACTTCAACTACTTTGTTTTTAGTCGATTCAAGTGCCGATTTTAATGTTTCTACTTCATTTCGTAACGAAATTTCCAGATTGTGTTTTGAATCTAATTCAGTTTGCAATGCAGATATTTGTTGTTCTAAATCATTGTTTTTTTTACGCTCTACTTTTAACAAAGCGTGAACATTCTGCGCTTTTTGAAGTATTTCGTTTAAATAAAGTTGAATTTTTTCGGTCATCTATGCGACTTTTCACAAAGTTAACATTGTCTCGTTTACAAGCAACAGAAAGAGGGTGGTATTTTGCATTTTTTTCACGTTTAATTTTGAGCATGCGAATGTTATTTATTATTCTTTGTACAAATTTTAGTGTATTTATTCTTTATTCTCAAAAAATTACAGTCAGAAAAGATTTGCATTCCCCACTTGGAATTCCCTTAGAGTTGAGCGCTACTTTTGGTGATATTCGACCTAATCATTTTCACATGGGGATGGATTTTAGAACCAATGGTAAAGAAGGAATACCTATTTACAGTATAAAAGATGGTTATGTTTCGCGAATAAAAATTTCTAGAACAGGTTATGGCAGAGTGATTTATATTGCTCACCCTAACGGTTTGACGAGTGTCTATGCGCATTGCTCTGCATTTGAACCATTTGTGCTTAATGCTATTTTACCTACTATGCGGAAGTTGTTTGTGAATGAGATTGATACGCTTCTACCTGCAAACGCCATCAAAGTGAAAAAGGGAGAATTAATTGCTTGTTCAGGTAATTCTGGAAATTCAACTGGACCACATTTACATTTTGAAATTCGTAATACAAGAACTGAAAATGCCCTGAATCCACTCAAACATGGGTTTTATGTCGAAGATTCTATCCCTCCTGTAATTACGCATATAAAGTTGTATGCTGTTGATGAAAATGGCTTTTTATTTCCAGGAATTGGCTTAGCAACCAAAGTGTTGAATGACAAAAATGGCACACATTTACCGAAAGAAATTTGGACAGTTGACGTTTCTAACTTCCCTTCAAATGCACGATTAGGATTTTCTTTGTCCGCTCATGATGTGATGAATACAAAAGGCTCTTCTTTTGGTTTATATGAAACTATTTTAGTTCGTGGAAATGACACGCTTTTTCATTCCCAAACAGACGAAATTGATTTTGATGAAACACGTTATGTGAACGATCATCATGATTATCGCGAGTGGAAAAATTCTAAAATTCGATACAACAAATGCTTCTATTCAACAGCAAATCCGTTGGATATTTATAATAAAAATAGGAATGGATTGTTTATACAAAATGAAAAAGATACCGTTGGGTACATCTTATTAGCAAAAGATATGAATGGAAATGCATGTGAGCTAAAATTCAAGTTGCGTTTGACTTCCACGCAAAAACGCATGGAGAAGAAACTGTTTGATGAAACGTATTTGATGCCTTTTAAAAGCTATTTATTTTCTAATGAAAATGTCTCTATTAAAGTAGATAGCTTTACTTTATACGAGCCGATAAAAAAAGATGTTGATCTTAAAAACAAACGATTTTTGACAGCTTCGACCCCACTGCAAAATACGATTCATATCCAAATACCACTAAATCCTAATTGGCCACTGGAAAAACAATACTTAGCAATTGGGGATAGTTATATGGCTTCAAAAGTTGAAAACGGAAAACTTGTTGGAGACTCCAAAAGTGCGGGTGTTTTTAGCGTTCATTTAGATACGATTGCACCCAAAATATCAGCCATCAACTTCAAGGTTGCTGATTCCTTAGTAACAAAAGAAAAGCTGGTTTGGAAAATGACAGATGCACAAACAGATATTATTTCCTACGGGATTTTAGTAGAGGGTAAATGGTTTCCTTTGGAATATGATTTGAAAAATAATTGGATTGTTTTTAAGCGAGACTCGTCAGTAAGAAGTGAGCAAAATATGGATATTTGGGCAACGGATGCTTGTGGAAATACAGCTTTTTGGTGCGGCTCTATTTGCTTTTCGGAACTCCAACCGTAAATTCTTTCAAGTAAAAAGGTGTGAAATAAGCCAAGTCTTCAAATTCTTGTTGGCTATATTTATTGAAGGCTAATTTAACTTGGTTTCGAGCTGAAAGGAGCGTCTCTTCTTCAAACAAAATTTGTTTTCTGTGTTCCCAAATCGATTTGAGTTTTTCAACACCATCGCCAATTGCAATGAAAGGTTCAAATGTTTCGAAAGTGTTTTCATCTACAACAACCGCTTCAATTGGGGTCAATTCCTGTGCATCTTTATCAAAAATTTGTGCATACACTTCCATTCTTCTCGCATCTAACATAGATATTATGTTTAGTTCGGAAATGTTTTTTGCTGAATGGGCAAGAATTTCTAGCGTGTTCAGTCCGATTAATGGAATTGCAAGCGCATAACATAAGCCTTTTGTAGTTGATAAACCAATTCGTAAACCTGTGTACGAACCTGGACCAGCAGAAAAACTAACAGCACTTAATTGATTGGCAAGAATACTGTTTCGTGCCATTAATTCTTGAATAAATAAAGTGAGTTTTTCGCCATGTACATAACCTTCACTGCTCGTTTCAATACAATCGATTAGGTTTCCATTTTCAGAAATCGCAACAGAACAAATTTTGGTTGCCGTTTCAATGTGTAAGATCAAATCACTCATGCTAACAACTCGAATTTGAAGCCAACACCGTGTACATTACAGATTTTGATGGAAGGATCCTCTTTTAAGTATTTTCTGAGCTTCGTAATAAAAACGTCAAAACTTCTACCAATAAAATAATCATCTTGTCCCCAAACAGCATTAAGGATTACTTCTCTAGGTACAACTTGATTCTTGAATTTGTACAGAACCTTTAGAATATGTGCTTCTTTTTTGGTCAATGTCTTTTTTTCGTCATTAATGGTCAAAGTATAATTTTCAACATCGAAAGTGTATTTTCCAAGTTGAATGATTTTTTCCTCCTCCAAAGTCGTTCTGATATTTACACGTTTGAGCAAAGCTTTCATTCGCAATTGCAATTCTTCAACACTAAACGGTTTGGTTAAATAGTCGTCTCCACCTGCATTAAACCCTTGTGATTTGTCTTCCATCATCGATTTTGCTGTGAGGAAAAGAATAGGTATCTCGGAATTTAATTTCCGAATATCGCTTGCTAGAGTGAAACCATCTTTTTTGGGCATCATCACATCAAATACACAAATGTGAAATAATTCTTCATTAAAACGTTGTAATGCTTCAACTCCATCGGAGCAAAGAGAAACGTGATAACCATCTGATTTTAATTGGTCAGAAATAACTAAGCCTAAGTTTAGATCGTCTTCTGCAAGTAATACTTTTATCTTCATCGAAATTATGTAAGGTCCAAAAATACCGAGAGCTTTGGACATTTCCAAAGCTCTCAGCAATCAACCTAACCTACTACTACTGCAACAAAGTTACATTAAATGTACTAACAAACCATGCACACTTCTGTTCATTTTTTATTAAATAACATTTTTTAATGATTAATGTATTTTTATCTTTTGATGAACAATACTTTAAGTTTTTAGAAAATGTATCTTTGATAAAAAAACAATGGCTTCAATTTTTGTTGTTGATGATGAAAAAGATATTCGTGATCTTCTAAAATATAATTTAGAAAAGGAAGGTCATAAAGTAATTACATTGGAAAATGGGGTTCAATGTTTAGAAGCTATCAAACACAATAAGCCTGATTTGATTTTGCTTGATGTGATGATGCCTGGTATGGACGGAATTGAAATATGTGAGCGAATCAAACAATTACCCGCTAATAAGGATATTTTAATCTGTTTTTTAACGGCAAGAAATGAAGATTACAGTCAAATTGCTGGATTAGAAGCTGGTGGAGATGATTACATTTCAAAACCCATCAAACCAAAACTTTTGATGACTAAAGTGAGTGCTTTTTTGCGAAGAAAAGAAACAATAAATCTGTTTGAAAATTCTCAACCAAAGGGTCTCTTTATTAATCGTGAAAAATATTTAATTGAGAAAGAAGGAATGGAAATACATCTTCCAAGGAAAGAATTTGAATTACTTGCACTTTTGGCTTCACGTCCTAATATTGTTCTGAATCGTCAAGTGATTTTGGAAAAAGTATGGGGAGCAGACATCATTGTAGGTGATAGGACGATTGATGTGCACATCCGCAATTTGAGAAAAAAAATAGGAAATCAATATATTGCGACAGTTAAAGGAATTGGATATAAATTTAATGAGTGATTTTTGGAACGATAATTGAAAAAGAAGCCAATAAATTTGAAACTTAAAAATTAAATGGGATGAAAAAAATAGTTTTGTTTTCATTTTTTATATTGCTGATTAACACATTGAAAGCACAAGATTCAGCTTTAGTAAATGAATTGCATACCTCTTTATTAAATTGGGATCCAATTAGAGGTGAATGGTTACATTCGTCATTGATGGCAATTTCCAATAATCAGGTAATACCAGATCGAACATTTCCAGAGGAATTTACACCATATGAAATGCTCACAATGGTTCCTTTGGAATCTAGAAGAGGACTTTCTGATCGCATTTCTTCTGCAAATGGTACAAATGGTTCTGCACAATTAAATCGTTTGGAAATGATTTTTAAACATTCTTTTTGCCAAAGTTTGATGGGCAGAAGTTTTGGTGATCCACACATTGGTTCTTTTGATAATGCTTCTTATTCGTTTCAAACGGTTGGTGAATTTGTATTAAGTAAATCTTCTTTGGGTCATTTTGAAGTACAGGCTAGACAGCGACCACAAGGAGAAAGCTTTTCATTAAATACAGCTGTCGCTATGAATGTTGGAGGAGACAGGTTATGCTTTTATGCTAATGAAAAACCCGATTTTGACCGAAACTCATTTCGCTTGAATGGTCAACCTTTACAGTTAATGGGTCGGACTTATTTTTTGCCACATGGAGGAACGCTTCGTTTGGAAGGAAAAAACTACATCGTTGCTTGGCCGACCGGTGAACAAGTAATTATGGACAGGAGCATGAATGCAACTACTGGCTTTACAAATGTTACGGTTCGAATTTTTCCGTGTGATAATGGATTTTATGAGGGTGTTTTTGGAAATGCAAACGGTTCTCAAAGTGATGATTTTAATGGACGAGGAGGAATTTCTTTATCTCAATCCGTCTTTGCGGGAAATTTTGGAGCGGGTGCATCATCAGCAAGCTCAATGGCAGAACAAGAATTCCTCAACTTCCTAACGAAGGATTTCGCTGAAAATTGGAGAGTTAACGACCAAAATACTCTTTTCGATTACGCACCTGGTGAAACAACTTCATCTTTTACAGATCGTACGTTTCCGCGTGTTCATTACACTTTAAATAATTTATCTACGGCACAACAAGCAACGGGTAGAAGACGTTGTGAGCAAATGGGTGTATACTTAAATGAAATGAATGGTTGTATTTATGATCACGGATTTTTAAACATTCAACCCAATCCAATACCAACACCAACGATTTTAACTCAAAATACAATTCTTACGAGAATTGAACATCCTTCTATTCAAAATAACTTTCAAGAATACCTTCAAAATGGAGGAGGTGCGCATCCTCAGCCGATATTGAAACCAACTTTCAATCCAGATGCAAACATTGATAGCGCAACAAAAGTTCAACATCCAACATTTAATCCTAATGTGCAATCGATTGATAAACCTGAAACTTCTCCTGTAGTAAAACCACACATTCAAATTAATGCACCTTCACACAACGTGCCAGTAGCTACGCCTGCTTCGCCAAAACCCTCAGTTTCGCCTTCCATTGGGAAACCTATAAAAATAGGAAAAGGTTAAATTTTTATCAGTTTGATTTTACAATTTTCTTTATTGAAAATGTTCAAATTCAAGAAGTAAATTCCGCTTTTCAAATTAGAAACATCTATAGGATCATTTGATTCCCCGTCAAAAACTTTTTGCCCTATTGTGTTCCAACATTCAAATTTCAAAGGTTGATCTGATTCTAATAAAAAAGTACTTTCTAAAATCGAATTGTATTTAAATTTATCCATTGTCATTGAATTCAAACCTGCATTAGGACAGCTTTTCGTTTTCAGAAAATCCCATATAACTTGAGGAGAATAAAAATCCATATTTACAGTGCCAACACCTCCAACCCATGTATTTATTCCAGGCCATTGATGTCCACCTGCATTTACGCGAATATGTTCCAATGCACTTTGCGAGCAATTGTGATAGATAATATCATCGGCTGTAGATAAATCTAATAGATTATTGTTGGGCATGGAAACCGTTGTCGGATCATTCGTGCATCCAAGAAAACTTCTCCATTTTTCCAATGTCGCTTCCACTGAAACACCTGTAGCTGGACCTCCACTATACGGAACAACAGCATCGCCTGTGCCATGAATATGCAAAACAGATGTACGATAATGAGGCGCGCAATCGGCATAGGTCGTATCGCTCATATTTCCTGAAACGGTTGCAATAGCAGCAAAGCATTCATTCGATTCACAGGCCATTTTATGACTCATAAAACCTCCGTTTGAAAAACCACTTAGGTATTGTCGCATCGGGTCAGTTCCAAAATTATCGCGGAAATAATGAACGAGTTTTTCAATGAATCCTTTATCATCTGCCGTTGAAACAGAAACATTCATATTCGCATTCCAAGCATTGTTAATGCCGCTTGGATAACAGACAATGAATTTATTGTCTTCCGCTATTGCATTGAATGCAGTAATATCCATCACCCCAGAACCGGTTTGGGTAAGTCCATGTAACACAATCAAATGGGCAATTCCTGACCTTGCGTCCAATCTGAAGGGATATAATAGTTATAGGTTCTATCAATTCCGTCGTGATTCATGGTAGCTAAAATTTGGCTTTCTGCTCTAAAAACAGAAAGGAAAGCTAGAATAAAGAAGATGTTTTTCATAGATTTAGAAATAAAGTCAGACACTTTCTGTCGTTACAATATTAAAAAAAGGCAGTAACCTTTTGAGCCACACTGCCTGTCAACGTTTGATAAGAGAGAATTAACGTTTAATAAATTGTATGCTTTTTGAACCAATTTTAACGACATAAAGGCCAATTGACCAAGATGAAGCATCAATTGTAGTATGAACGCTAATTTTTCCAGAACTAACAATTTTTCCAGTAATATCTGTAATTATATAAGCTTCACCAGCTGTGCCATCTATATTTAATTTTTCTGAAATAGGGTTAGGATAAACGTTGAAATCAATGTTATTTTTGCTTATACTTGCTAAAGAGTACTCAATTTTATCATAAGCAATTAAATATTTTGGCCCTGTTTTTTGAGAACAATAAACTTGTAATGTAATTGTGTATGTTCCATTTCCATTCGGGAAATCATAGTTGTCAGTTACAAAAACCGAATCTCCAGTGGAAGTATATATCACCCAAGTCACGTATGTTGAATTTGATCCACTTTGAAGCGAAATGACATTAGCACTGTCAACCGTGTTATAATCGAATGTACAATTAGAAATCCAGTTTCCATCTACATTTCCGATTACTGTCGAATCATTTCCAATGGTTCCATTCAAAATAATGGTGTCTCCAGGGGATGTGCCGTTTGTAGATACAATGCCTGCTAGATTTGTAACGCATCCTGAAGCGTCAGTTACTAATACTGAATAGGTTCCAGCACATAAGCCTGAAATATACGGACCATTGTTTAAGTTATTTCCTTGATAAACATACGGAGGAACGCCACCAAATACTTCAACAGTCATTGTTCCAGTACAGCTATTTGAATCTGAAGGTGTAGTTGTAGCTGTTGCATAAAAACCATTGCAAGGGTTTGTTCCAGCTGCAATTGTAAAAGTGTAAGATACTGTTGCTCCTTGTCCGTTAGAAACTACAACCGAATAAGTTCCAGCACACAAATTGCCAAGGTAAGTTCCACCATTTTGAATCGTTCCATTCGATCCATTCCAGGAAATAACTGTTGCCGTTGAGTCTGTCAAATAAGCACTTCCATCGCAAACGTTGGGTCCACTTGTGTTGTTAATATTCACTTGCGAAAATGCTGTAAAACCGAAAATTACAGCAAAAAAGAATAGTAGTTTTTTCATAGGTTTTTTGTTTTTATTGACGAATGTAGGTAAGTATAAGTTGCTTAATCTGGTATTAAAGATTTTAGTTATTTATTGAATTTTAGCGAGAAAGGCATATTTTCTTTTTCAATAGACAAAAAATATTGTCCTTGATTTAAGGAAGTAACATTTATTTGATTGCTAGAAGGCAATTCTCCATTCAAAACTACTCGACCTAGAATATCGATGATAGAAAATTTAGCAACTCCATCTAATCCGTTAATTATTAGTTCATTCTGAACAGGATTTGGAAATAATCGGATATTAGAAAAGTTCGTTTCGCAAATTCCAATTGATTGATAATCTAAACTTGATGTTACTTTTAAAAATTTTGGTTCATTTTTTTGAGTACACACCAACTGCAATACAACGTTATAAATACCATCTCCGGCATTAAAATCATATAAAACATCCAATGAAAAAGTAACACCGTTTATTAATTCTAGTTCCCATCTAACAATAGTAGAGTCTCCAATTGGGGTAAATGAAATTATTCTTGCATCTGCTAAGTTGTTAAAATTGAACAAACAATTATTAATCCATGCACTTGCAACGGATGCTACAACAGAGCTGTCGTCGTACGGAGAATTGTTAAAAATAATAGTATCTCCAATACTTGAAAGAAAAGGTCCAATAAGAATAGAATACGAGACTGTGCAGTTTAACAAATCAATTGCACTAGAAATAGCATAATAAGGAGAACAAATATTATAGGCTCTTCCATCAACAACGCTGGGCAACAAAAGCCCAAGTCCATAATATGGATTATTTCCGCCACCCATTATTGCCTTTACACTTCCATTACAAGATCCATAGGAACTAGATTCAAATTCTTTAGTTCTAACATATAAACCATTACAAGATTCGCTTGTTGAATCGCCAAGAATGTTAAAAAAAATGGATTCTGAACAGCCTATATTGTCAGTGATTTCGACAAAATATTTTCCGGCGCATAGATTTGAAACTGAGGGTGAATAAATATGCAAATTTTCAAAATTATTGTAACCCCAATTGTCGAGATTTTGAAATTTTATCCAATTAAATTGGTAAGGAGGTTCACCTCCAATAACTGATATGGTTGCAGAACCATCACATGTTGTTGTATCAGTTGCAGGCACTGTTATGACGCTTGATGAAATACTCATACAAGGGTATTCAAATCCATTAACAATGGTAAAAGTTGATGAGTGAGCTAGCCCCGAACTATCTATAAAATAAATTTGATAGTTTCCAGGGCATAAACTATCGGCAGTGAACCCTCCATTTTGAACAAATCCACTTTCATTGTACCAATGTTCAACTTCAGTGTAAAGTAATGTGTCAGTTATTCTTGCCCAACCATCACAGATGTAAGGATTAGTTGTGTTTCCAATAGTAAGAATTTGTGAGTAAAAATCGGAAAAGATGATCAAAAAAGTAAATGTAAATAGAAACTTCATATTCATTAATTTAAGAATTCATTTCAAACATAAACTCTTTATCAAAACAAATTTAATTAATTACAATGACTATTTTTGAAAAAAAAACAAATGAAAAAACTTATACTGCTTTTCGCTATTTTTTCAATCACATTTGTAGGTAGATCTCAACGTACCAAATCACCCAAACTAGTCGTTGGAATTGTGATTGACCAAATGTGTTATGAATATTTGTATCGCTATCAACAGCATTTCACGGAAGGAGGATTCAATCGGTTTTTGCTAAAAGGCACCAATTGTCGAAATACACAATACAACTACATTCCAACTTTCACAGGGCCTGGGCACGCTTCCATTTACACAGGTACAACACCCAACAATCATGGTATAGTCGGAAACGATTGGTATGATAGAAAAGCAGGTAAAACCATTAATTGCGTCAATGATAAGTCATTTTCAACGGTTGGAAGTACCTCGACCGAAGGACAAACTTCTCCTTTGAATTTAAAAACGTACACTATTACCGACCAATTGAAAATGACCTATCCCTCAGCAAAAGTAATTTCTATTTCTATGAAAGATCGCGGTGCAATTTTACCTGGCGGTCATTTAAGTGATGGAACTTATTGGTTTGATGGATTAACAGGAACATTTATCACTTCTACTTTTTTTAAAAATGAACTTCCCGCATGGTTAGTGAATTTCAATCAAACGAAGAATGCAGCTACATATAGCAAAACTTGGGACTTACTTTTACCTAAAAGCCAATATCAGGCCAATGATGAAAGTCCATATGAGGTTGTATTGAGCGGAAAGAGTGCCGCTGTTTTCCCTTACGATTTCATAGCTATGGCGGGCGGAAAACCAAGTCCAAATCTTTTTACCATTTCTCCTTTTGCAAATACATTGTTAACAGACT
>Ga0214923_10005385_pt1 | contig 14913 bp, 16 predicted proteins | sample LL1510_MetaG_FD_177993 | JGI IMG/M metagenome (GOLD analysis project Ga0214923, IMG submission 177993) | Freshwater microbial communities from Lake Lanier, Atlanta, Georgia, United States - LL-1510 | ecosystem: Environmental > Aquatic > Freshwater > Lake | place: USA: Georgia | collected... | reverse complement strand
CTGGTGTAATAGACCAGCGTGTTGCTTTTTCTTGCCAGAATTCTTCATTTGGTTCTGCTGGATTTAACGGACCATAGCCAGCATCTTTAATTGCCTTTTCACGGTTAGCAAGATTAATTGATATATCTTGTGTTGCAGGAGGACAAACATCTGATACAGCAGCAGTCACTGATTCTATTAACTGATTTTCATTTCTTATTTCTAACGCATCTTGGGCATCACTAGCCTCATCAATAACTGCTTGCTCTATCGTGTCGTATGACTCTGATACATCAAAAGGTATAACAGAAATTTGACTCATATTTTCTGAAGCAAGCAATGCCCAATCGGTTGGGGTTGTAGGTAACTCTAGATTAGAAGTAGTGTAAAAATTTTTTGCTATATCAATTCTTTCTTGAGTAAGACCGTATGAGTCTATAACTTCTTGTGGCGCAGCAAAAGCAACATCAGTATCAGAAGCAATAATAGAAAATATGTGATCTCCATCTTGAATAGGTAGATCAGAGTTTATGTATGCTCTAAATATTTCTATAGCCATTTCTATCTCCTAATTCCTTCCCGCTAAACCAGTACGCCATTTTTCTCTACTTATACCTCTTAAATCCTCTAAACGCTTAATAACTTCGTCTAAAGTTTCTTTAGCAATATCAGAACCATACATTCTTTTTAGTGCTTGTATCGCTTGTTGAGCAGTCATGTCTATTAATTCTTTATATGCAGTTGCTCCAATTTGTTTAGCCACTGCTTTATTAATCTCTCCACCTGTACGAGCATCTCTACTCTTCATATGACTAAATGGATCTGTAACATATCTACTACCGCCACCATTTAGAAGTTGAGCATATCCATGATCAATTGGTAAAAGTTGAATTTCTTCATAACCATTCTTATCTACACCTTTATTGTCAATAACTCCTGCTAAGAAATTTTGTACGTGTCTATCAGTATTATAGATAACAGCATCAAGGACTGCTAAACCAATCAAATCAGCAAGGGCTGCTCTTTTAGCAATAGTCTCGGTTGAAGATTTACCAGGGAATTTATCAAATAAAACTGGCTTATTTTTAAAATCTATTCCGTCTCCAGCATTTGTAATAATAACTGTTCTGGAGTCATCTGGGTGTTTTTGAACATATGCTGCACCTGCAATACCTAAAGATTGGGCTATCTTTGAAGAAACATACTCTGCATCGGCTGCTCCCTCTGTTTTTTCTCTCTTAAAGTAAACAACTTGACCACTTTGTCTGTGTATAAGTCTAAAGTTACTACCGTTATTTATACCTTCAGAAACTCTTTGAATATCAAAACCAGTATCTTTTCCATCTATAACTAATTTCTTACGAACCCCTGAATCAAGAGACTTACCAAAATTTAAAATTTTTGTAGGATCTATGTTTAGTAGAGCATCTGCTGGTCCAATATTAGATCTGTTTGGACTGTAAACCATCTTTTCATCATGAAGTGCTTTTACTAAAGTAGCAATTTCGTTTATATTCTTTGCTGTCTCAGCCTCATCTGCGCCTTTCATTCCTTCAGAGTTTCTAATTTCTTGGCTTACATATTGAGCCAAAGCCTGTCGAGTCTTTTGATCTAGTTTTGCTAAAGAAGCACCGCCTTCTAGAGCAAAAAACTCTTTTAACTGATCTTTGTAATCATTTAAATAAGAATTTTGTTGATAAATCTCATCTGAAGCAAAAATAGAACGTAGTCTGCTTGAAGCGTTAAATTCATTTTCTTTATTATTAATTCTTTTTTCTGCTTCAGCAATAGGATCAATAAACTCCATATTTGCTTTAGCAAAAGGCTTATTGTTTGCTGATTGTTTTTGTTTAATAAGTTCATTAAGTTGATCTATTTTGTCTCCTAAAATCTCATATCTAGCATCTCCAGAATCTTTTAAGTATGTAGATACTTGAAGTAAGTCAGAAGGATCAATTCCTTCAATAACTTGACCTTGATCCATATTTTTAGCAAATCTTTCTAGATAATAGGCTGCCTCACTTGCTTTACGATTAGCGCCTCTCTCATTCCACTTAGGAAGTTTTATAGAAATTACTTTTACAGCTTCTTTAATTTTTTCTTCATCAAGAGCGTCTACATTTGCTGGAATTAAATCATCTGGTATTGGCTCATTTAATATTCTTTCAAACTCAGCGCGTCTTGCTTTATCTTTTTCATCCTTGTATTTTTCTATTTCTTTCTTAAAGTTTTCTATATAGTCAGCAAGAACTAATGCATTAGGATTATTCTCTAAATCTCTCACTCTGCGTAGTTTGCGAACTGCTGAATCTAAAGGAGATGTAGAAAGATTTTCTATTTTTTCTCCAGCATTTAATCTATTAACTAACTCGTCTAGTTTTTTACCAGCATTACGAACTTCATCGTTTGCTTTATAATCTCTTGCTTTAGGGAAATACTTAACTCTAATTCTCTTAAGTTCTTTTTGAACTAGTTCTTCGTTCATATCAACAGCACTAGGAACTTTTTCTGCTATTGGTTCTGCTTTAGGGACTTCTACTTTAGGAGCTTCAGATGCAATATTTTTAACCTCAGGTGCAACGCGAGCAGGATCTGCAGCATCTTTTTGCTTAATAATCATTCTTGACTTCCACAAACGTGGCCCAGATTCACCTGGGATTTGTACCCAAACATAGTCTTTGTAAACTTTTCCACCGCGACCAATTCCACCAACCTTTTTGGCTTCATCAATCTGGTCTCCAGCGCGAACAACAACTACACCTTCACCATACATCTCATTCTTTTTTGCATTTCCATGACGAACTCTGTCGCCAGGTTTTAGAACAATTCCATTTTTATCTTTGTAAAAGCCTTCTTTATATGCAAATCCTCCTACATCGCGACCAGCAACTACTTCAACTCTTTGTTCTAATGGCTGTCTTAAGGCGCGACCTCGCTTTGGTCCATCTCCTTTATTTTCTCTTGACGGAACTCTAAAATTCTCAGGTACTTCTCCAGTACCAATGCGACGCATGTTGCGAATAGGAGAGCGACGATCAAAGAAACGGAAATATTCTTTTTGATTTCTTGGATCTTTAATTAAAAATCTAACTCTACCAAAAGCTGCTGGTTGAATATCAAGAATCTCTTCATAAACTTTATTAAAGTTGTTCCACAAAAAGTCGCCAGTTTTTACATCTCTTGCTTTAGTAGGAGCCAGACGTCCAGCATTTGCTTCGACAAAAGCATTTACCTTAATTACTTCTGGATTTTCTTCTACATAAGTTTTATCTTTTGGCTCTTGATTATCGTCAAGTTTTTCTTGTTCAACAGGAACGTTATCAATTTCCTGTGGCTCTTGATTGGCTTGATTATTACCAACACCTACTAAATCAGCATCAATAATTTCTTTTAATCGATTAGCATATTTATCATATGCTTCTTGATCTTTCCATTCAAAATTTCCATCTAAGTCAATCTTTGCAAATGGACCATCTTCTGGTAAACCATTGTCGTCATAGATTTCAATAGGTGCTTCTGCACGAGGACCACCATCATCAGGTTTTAGGAACATAATTCCTTCATCTAACCAGTCCATCTCTGCAACACCTTTTTTAATTTTATCTATTTGATCAGCAGTAGGTTTATAATCTCCAACAACTGTTTTTGGTTTTGCTTCTGGATTTTCGCGAACATACTTAGCTTCTCTTGCTCGGATCTCATCGCGAGCAATGCCTGTTGCATCTGCAATATCTTGTAACGACTCTCCAGCCATACGTCGGTCAAAAATTTCTTTATCAGTAATTCCGATTGCTACTGGTAAACCTTCTTTACTATTTTCAATCTTGCTAAGAGTAAATGTTCTTCTATTTCCGTTTGCATCAATTGCTCTTACATTTACATTTGAGTTTTTAGGGTTTTCAAATATTTCTACAGGAAGAACTAAACGCTCAGTATCATTGTAAAAAAATGCAATTTTTTGTTTAGCATTAATTGCATCTCTGATTTGAGTCTCTAGTGGAACATCTCCATCAACAATTAGACGTACAACATCATCAGCAGGGACATCTACATCAGCTAAATCATCTACTTGACCTATTAACCCTTCTTCAACAATATTTTTTAACTCAGCGTTAGTATCTATGCCTTTAAGTTGAAGAGCATCTCTAACTGCTTCTCCTGGCACGTTTGCAACAAAATCTTCTCCATCATCTGTAGGAAGTGCTATTACAGCAGCGCCTGGAACTTCATTACCTGGTTCTACAGATCGACGTAACTCTTTTAACAAATCATCTGTAGAAATTTCTTGGGCTAAGAAAACAGGATTATCTGAAAAACCTTCAGGAAGAACTGGATCAGGATTTTCTGCAGTTACTTCTTTCCATGCTGCAAATGGTTCTGGGCTAAGAGGGTTGTAGCCTTCTGGCATCTCAATCTCTTCATTTTTAGGCAAGTATGGAGTGTGATCTTTTGTTTCATTAAATTGTTCTAACTCTTTTTCACTAAGACCTTCTAGAAGTGGAGGAAGTGGTATTAAATCCATCTCTTTAGGATCAAATTTTGGTTCTTGAGTGGGAGGCTCTAAATCAGGATTTTGTTCTGTAACCTTTTTAAATGACTCGGCAAGTTCTGGAATATTGCCAGAAATAATCTCTGCCTTCTTTCTAAAATCATTTAATGCTTTTTCATTATTATCAGTGCCAAGTTTTTTATCATAAATCTTTGCTAACTCCATAGGGGCATCTATGCCTGCCTCTTCTAGAGCAAAGAAAAGTGCCTCGGCTGGGACAAACTCATCGCCTTTGTTAAAAGGAAGAGCGCCTACTCCTAAAGCATTTTCTCCATCTTCTCCTGGAGAAACTGCTTGTTCTAATGCAGCAAGTATGTCTCTTTCATCTTGCTTTTGAGCAAGTTCAATAGGGTCATCTGTAAAATCTGTACTTTCTTCATCTACACGTCCTTGAACATTGTACTCTGACTCTGGTCTAATTTTATATGCACCAGCAGGATAGTTAAACTCAAAGCCAACTTTAGTTTCGACTGGAGCATCTGGTTGTTTAGGAAGATCTGTTTTCTTTTTGTTATTGCTAGGAAAATCTCCAGCATCATTTATAATTTTTAATTTTTGACCAAAACTTTTCCACTTTTCTTCTTGTTTTTTAGATGGAGCATCTACCATCGCAGAGTTCATATAATCATCTAATGCATCAGCAAATCCTTCTGGCTGAAGTCTTTCATTTAAAAAGAAACTAGCAATTTCATCAGCAGACATTGCATCAATTTTGTTTAAATCTTCTTCTTTATATCCATAAGCAGGAGCAAAGTTTTTAATTTCTTCACGAGCCTTTTGAGCATACTCTGTAGCTCTTGCATCTTTATCTTTATCTACATAAGCCCAGTTCTGATAAATCTTGTCTTCCAAAAGATTATTTTCATCTTTAACTAAAATATCACCTTGCTCTACAACTCTTGCTACAAAATTATCTCGCTTATAAACATTTTCTAAATCTGCTGGCTCTGTTGCTCTACGTAACATAAGAGCATTATTTTTTTCTTCAATATCCCAGCCTTCAGGAACATCGCGATCTAAAGCATCCACTCTATCATCAGCATTCTTTTTTAACTCTGCTTTACGATTTGCAATGGCATTTTCTTTGTCTTTTTTCTCAGCCATAAGTTTTTCATACGCATTAGGTCCTGGTCTATCTTCAGCAGGAATTAAACCTTGTCTAAATGGAAGACTTACTTTTGGATTTAATAATTTATCTTCATTTCCTTCTAATTTATCTTGAACATCTGCCCAATTTTTTACTACATCAATTTGCTCAGCGGACTTGGCGTTTAATATTTGATAATCTTTTGTTCCATCGTTTTGTTTAGATACAAAAACTATAAACTCTTTATTAGAGTCTACATATCTTTCAATAGGACCAGCAGTGTTTTCATCTTTAAAGTTTTTATCTTTTACCCAGCCGTTAGGGGCGTCAACAAAAACTAAATCTTTTTCATTTACAACTTCATCAGTTACGCTTGGAATTACAGGTTTAGGAGAATAACCGTCTGGGGTAGGTAAAACTGCTTTTATGTATTCGCCCTTAGTAGGATTTATTTCAGCGATTTTTCCATCTGGAAACTCTACTTCTACATCTCTACTATTTTTAGCATTAGCAACTACTCTTCCACTGATACTAAATATTTCTCCATTAAGACGACGAATAAGAGCACGAATGCCTCCACCTTCATAAGCAAATCTTCCTTTACGATCACGACGTTGACGTCTAGCACGAGCACTACGTGATTCAAAAGAATTTCCATCAGTTGCTGCAATTAAAGCCTCGCCAGGGATCATTCCTTGAGGAAGTGAAAGTAGTATTGAAGTGTAGTAGAGATGCTCTACAGATCCTGGTACAGATTCAAATGCTGAAGCAAGAACTGATTTTGCTCTTTCATCTGTAATTCTTGAATCAGCAGCAAACCAACGAGAGCGTGCAATTCTTAATGCACTAGCAGTCATAGAGTGTTCGCGAGTTGACCGTGGATGAGAAATAGGAAGTAAATCTGTATTAGTTGCGTAAAAGAAATCACTTTTATTATGTTTAGCAAGTGATATGTATTTATTAAGTTCTTTCATTGCTAGATGCTCGCGAAGAGAATGAGGTAATCCTTTACTCTCTTCTAAAGAACGCATAACCACAGAAAAAGCAGCCTTTTTAGTGATTTTTCTTGCACTAGATGTTGAAAAGTTAGCATTATCTACAACTAATAAAACTTTATCTCTTAGATCTATTGCTTGTTTAATAGCATTAGCACGACGGCCTTCAGGAGTTATGGCATAACTAATTCTTCTTACTCTACTCATGCTTTATCTTCTTCTTCTTCTAAAACTGGAAGCAAATCTGCATCTAAACTACCTTTTCCTAGCGAAGCAAGCAGTGATGCTCTTAAAAATGGATCTTCTCCGTTTTTAACTGCTCTCAACCAACTTGCTCTAATTGCAGGCTCTGCTTCATATCCATAACCTAGATACTCAGTCATAGCAAAAATTGCATCTTCTACAGTTTCATAATCTTCTTTGTTTTTTAATAAAACATTTAATTCTTGATCTATTACGTACTCATCTAACTCATCTTTTACTTGAGTTAAATCTTTACTACCTTCTACATTAACAACACCGTCAGGTATTACAGCAAATCTGCATTTTCCTGTTGGCTCAACTGGAAGAGCAATGATTTTACAATTTGAACCACCAGCATATAGAACGCAATTGGCACAAATAACACCAATAGAAGCAACTTCATTTTCCGCTGGCGGCGTGTAGCCTGCCCAGATACCTTCTTCGTCTTCATTAAACTTCCCATACTTTTGTGAAATTTCAATTAATGCATTTGCTAAATCTTGTTCTTCTGGTACTAAACCTGCTGCAGTAATAGAGTTTGATTTTTTACTGCTACGAGGATGAGAAGATGGTAGCAAATCATTGTCTGACTTATAAGCAGCATTTGTTGGTCTACCAGACTTAAGTAGTTTTAAAAAAGCATTTACTCTTCCCATTGCCCATTGATTACGGTTCATACCAGGTCGATGTGAAACAGAAAATGCTCCAGCGCCACGACGATAAACTGCTTTTAACATACCTAAAGTTGCTCTTCTTCCTTTAGGACTTTTTTCATTATGTTTAGATACTTTTTCTTTAAGAGAATTTTCTACCGCTTTAGAAAAAACAACTTTACGAGAACCTGATGCAGATCCTTTTTTATTTTTACTAGAACCCTTAACTTGATCTTTCTTAGGAGCAGGAGTTTGAGAAATTGTTCTTTTATTTGTTGCAAAATCTGAGTTATCTGAAGTATCAATAGGAACGCAGTTGGGTACCATATTTCCATTCTTACCTTTTTTCATTCCAACCTGCTTATAACCATCCCAACATGGATCTTTACCAGCAGCAGAAATACCTGAAAGAGGGATGTAGTCCCTATTTTTATCTTTTACCCAATCTAATGGATTAATCTGCTTTGACATTTATTACATTCCTTGATTAGTGGTTGCTTTTAATTGCCAATCCCATTTGGCATGCATATCAATACGCTCTGCAATAAAGTTTGCAATACCTTGCTCATTTGCTTGGTTTGCTATATCAAATGCTTTTCTTAAATCGTTAAGCATTACAGCATTATAGATAAGAATGTCTCTAGCAAGATCTAAACACATATAACCTACGTCTGTGTCTTCAATGTTTGACATACGAGCAAACTCAATTAATCGATATGGAGATATGGCTCCAAGTTTTCTTATGTTTTCAGCAAAAGGATCTATAGATCCATCAATGTCTTCATATATTTCACTGAAGAACTCATGAAACTCTGGGAAGTCAGATCCCATAACATTCCAGTGCGCTCCTTGCACTTTATGAGAAAGTACTACAGCATCACTAAGACAAACTGCTAGAGCATTAACTAGTTCTGGTTTTTCTACGTTCATTGTGTAACTCCTTGTTGCTCAGTTGGGGGTTGTGTTGCTTGTTGTAAAACTTGTTCTACCTCTGGTGGCAGAGGAGCAACAGAATTTTCTTGTTGTGTATTTCTAACTGCATTCATCATTTCTGGAGCAACAGTATTTAACATTGCTTCTGTTAACTCTGGACCGATTGAACCTTTTTCAGAAAGCATGCGGATAGCAAGTTCATTTGGTGTTGGTGCATCCATAGATGAGAATCCGTGGGCACGGCGCCATGATTCGTAAGAAATAGCACCACGATCAAATCCTGAATCAGCATCGGCTGCTTTATCATTTCTAGTAGCAACTGCTGAGGGGTCATACCAAACAACAATTCTATCTACCTCTGATTCAGTAAATCCTTGTGCTTTAAGGTATGGGCGTAGGTAAACAACGGTTAAAGCATCAGCAATTAGTAACATTAATGGTTCAATGTGTGCTTTATATAGTGACTCATCAATTTGAAGTGCGTTTGAATACTTTACATTTGCTAAACCTGTAACAACATCTTTTGGAACATCAAGTCCCTGCAAAATACGCTCTAGAACTCTGTCAGCACGAGAAGCAAGTGCTGGATCAAATGATCTTTCAAACTTAAATTGTTTAATTCTGTCGCCAAGTTCGGCAGGACCGCGAATGATAAGTGGAACTACTGCACTAGCAGACTCCTCATCGCGAATAGGAGTTGTCATAGCGTCAATTAATTGTTCTTCAAACTCATCTTCTGCTTCTTCTGTAGTAAATCCTGGGTTTGCTTCGCTATCTGTGTCATATGGATAGTCTGGGTCGCCACCTGCTGCAACTGATAAGCCATCTGGTAAATAAAGTGCACCAGCATTTAGGCGTGAACGTGCTGTAGCACGGAATGTTCTATTAAGAAGTAAAAGTTCTGCACAAAGATCTAGTAAACCACGAAGAGATGAATCTGCTTCATCTGAATAACGAGGATGCGAACGCCAGATACGTCCTACAAATGCACTTTTAGAAAGTTTATTAGTAGATACCATAGATCCACCAATACTTTGTTCTCTACGACCAACAACATTAAATCCACCACGAGTGTCAGCCATTATTTCATCAACAGATTTAATATCCCAAGACTCTGGAATTCCTGAGCCAACACGTTCTGGCATTTGAACTAAGTAGCATTCACCAGCAACTGAAATGTTTAATGCAGCGTCGCGAAGAAGTCCTGCTTGTCCACCATATGCAGAATTTAAACGAGCAAGTGCTCGCTCGGCGGCGGCGGCTAAACGTGGATCAATGACACTAGATAAAGCAACTGGTGCTGGTGCTTCTGCAGCATTATCAACAGCAGCTGCGTAAATACGAATACGAGAAACAACGGAGGCAACTAAGTTAAATGCGTATTTGATCTCTCCGATAGCATCATAGTATTCCCATGCTTCAGATTGCCATGCACTAGATCCAGCAGAGCGCCGTTGTTTAAATTGTTCAAACTCGCCTTTATCATTAATTTTAATTTGTACTGCAGCAGCGGTTAAAGTTCTAGGTGTTGAATAAGAAACTGATTGAGCATTAGAAGAAATAAATATTCCAGCGGCTCCTGTAAGTCTTGGTTTAATGTTTCCAACTATCTGAGTTGAGCGAGTAGTAGATTTTTTTCTTTTTTTACTTTTCTTTGAAACAATTTCAGACGCAGCAATAGGGGTAGGCTCTATTGGCTCTTGGTGTCTAAAAACACTCACCCTTGAAACTCCTCGTCTCTGTGGCGGAGTAGAAGAACTATCACTTTTCTTCATACGCAGCCAATAAACCAGCAATAGCAGAGATTGCTAAAACAACCTCTACTGGATGTATTACATTAGGGATAATGATACGTGATATTTCAAGTAGTGATGCGACCCAAACGGCGGTGCACCACATACAGGTAAACAGGTAGCCAAACTTAGATCTCTCTGGGGGGAACTTTTTCCAGATTGCATTTCTTAGTTTAGAAAATATTTCGTCCTTAACAATAAGTCTTGCTATTCTGTAGGTGGCAAGACCAGCCACTAATAACTCAAAAAAGTTGTTCATTTACTCTTTTCCTTCAACAGTAATAATTGATCCATATGGATTCCAAGATCTAAGCCTAGAGCCACATCCGCAGTTATCGTCTTTAGTAAATGCAATAAGTTTTCCAGATTCGGTAGTAACCCTATGAACCCTATCTATCTTGCTATGAGAAACGTAAGTTTCATTGAAAACTACATTGGCTCCTGTAGGGGTATCTACAGCAATTAAAAGTTTATTATTTAGCAGGATTGCCCTGCATCTATCTACATGCCTAGTGCCTGCAGGAGATGCACCTTTAGGTAAAAGTTCATTTATATCTTCTAAAGATCCCGGTAAGGCTAAAGCAACCATTGCTGGAAACACATCAGCGACCACGTTCACAAAACCTCCTTATACTCGGAAGGTATGTGAAAATCTTCCCAGCCTAAATATGATTTAGCAATCGTTAGGGGAACTAAAAGAGGTTTTTTTCTAGAAGCACCTTTAGGAGTCAACCATATATCTATATCTTCTACTTTAGCTACAACGGGACACAAAGCCCAGACTTTATTTTTCTTAAGAAGATTTAGTGGAAAAGCAATTGGGTTAGGAGATTCCTTAGAAGTAATTGTTTCTAGACGTCTAGCGTTTGGTCTAGAACTTTGCTTTTCTGGGTTTAGCCATACAGCAACAACTAGATCTTTATCTAAGTATGTCCCAGAAGAGTTTTTATATGCCTTAGCCATTACTTATTCTTCTAGCCATGGCTCGATATGTAACCCCAGCGGCCTCGGCGATAGTAGCGGTTGCAACGCCCCGACTGTGCAGACTTTTTGCAAGTTCAGTTAAAGCAATATTTGCTAAGGCTGGTTCACTATTTGTTGCACTTTTTGATCTATAGCGTCTAGCAAGGCTAGAAAGGTGTTTTAGACGTGCTTTAACTTCAGGAGGGACACCAAGAGATATAGAACGCAATCTAGGCGTATCAGCGATAGGAGAGAGAACCGTTAAAGACTTGGATGGAGTCTCTGGAATAGGTTTTATTTGCTCCTGCTGAATAGCATTTTTAACCCAGAAATGAATAGTTGATTTTGGTTTAGGCGGAGTAAAAGACTCAGCGATAATACCGAGTGACCAGCCTGCTTCCCAGAGGGAGCGAAGGCGAGCAGTAAAGGCATCCTGAGAAAGAGAGAGTAAAAACTTAATCTCTTCCTTAGGCAGTTTTGGTTTGTTTTTCACTGTTATATTTTACATTGTTTTTAAATGTCGTACAGGAAGAGGGCATTGATTATTGGACGAAAAGACAAAAATATGAAGGTTTCCATTATTTGCTTTTGGCCTGTGAGAAGGCTCTGCATGGATTTGAACATTTTCTAAATCGTTTCCGGAAAGTTTTTTAATGACACTAGGCTTTTTTATTTTTTTTTTAAGTTTTAAGGCAAAAAATATTTTTTTATATCTATGTTTTAGTATTGTTCTATAGGTATAGGCTTGTAGTCAAGGTTGAGTTAAGGTGGCTCAAGTTTGTTCAACCTAGATATGTCAAGACTTAGATATTTCACAACTAAAAAAATTGTTTTAATGTTGAATGCACTAAAGTTATTGCTTATGGCTTGACTATCACTGCCTTTAATTCTAACTATTAACTTAGAGTTTAGATTTTTCTAAAACACTTGCTTATCTACAATATGCCTAAAGCATATACTTGACTAAATTAGCAAATAGTGCTATAATACAGATACATAAAAAAGAGCTAGTAATATGAGATTGTGATGACTACTATAAACTTAATAAGCTAACTTATAGTTTCAAGGTAGCCGAATAATTAAAGACACACCGCATATTAAATGTTTGACAATCTCTTTAGCATGGGTGTAAGATATGGTTTACAAACACCGCAAAAAGCGGTAAAAAAAGGGGGAAATAAAATGAGTAAATATACAATTAGCTTTAAGGTAGAGGGCTACGATTTAGATCAATATCGTTTAGAGGATTTAATTAAAGTAGCGGTTTTGCCAACTCTTAACCTTGACTTAGTTCCCGTAACTTTTGAGGTAAAGAAAGCTAAAAAATAATTAACAATCTATAAACAAGCCCCCCGCATGGGGGGCTTTTTTAATTCTAGTAAGTTATTGCTACCTTTGTATTAGAAAACAACTTCTTTAATGTGGCTTCGTTAATACCTTCACTACCGCAGAACTCTAGTAATGCCTTATTAGTGTTTTCTTTGTATGAGCCGCGTTTATCCATATCAACTTCCGTATATCCTTTTGAAATTAACTGCTCTTGAACTAACGCAACTGATCTGGAGTTTCGCTCTTTGCTGCTAAGAACTAGCTTAGACAACACAACAACTTCTCCATCTTGATAGCTGGTTGCTACTGGTTTTTTACTTTTTGCTACTTCAACCGCAGGTGTTTCAACTACAGCCACAGGCTCTGGATTAGTAACAACTTGCTCTGGCTCTGCTGGAGTAGAAACAACTTCTACAACCGCAGGGGCTTCCCAACTGGTTGGGGCTTTTTGATTTAATTCATCACTCACTAGACAACTCCTTCTGGGAACTTGGTAATCCATAAGTTATACATGGCTTGGTTGGTATTACCATTATAAGGGAACTTACCTACCCCCCATGCTGACCAATCGTTTCCTTCGTTGCTCATGTAGTAAGCAATCTGGGCATTAACAACTGGGTCAAATAAGTCCTTGTTGGATTCAAGGTCAAACTTATCGCGCCGTGCTACGCCTAATCCACCAATCATGTTGATTTGGAATATGCCGTATGAGTTATCTCCTGTTTTAACATTGCCATTAAAGGCTAGGGGGCGTCCATTTGATTCTTTCTTCACAACTGCCCACGCTACTTTGAGTGCCTTACCTTCAAACCCGACGATACTTAGCATTTTGACTAATTCTTCATCAGTGAAAGGGGTCTTCTGTTCAGAGAACTTTTTTAACTCTAAATTCCTAATTTTTACTTTATGCTCTTCTATTTCTTTGTCAATCTGTATTTTTAGTTCATCTTTTGTTTGCGTTGTTTGCTGCGCAACAGATGATTGAATATAAGTCGAGAAGATTGAAATAGACATTACCGCAATTAATATGCTTGCTATTTGTTCGACAACTCTATTACTAGGTTTTTGCATTGATTTTCCTTTGTTAGGGGACAGAGACAAGATTGCTTAACTAGCCAATCCGTGTCACCCGCTTTGGGGAGACAGGTATTACAACTACCTTTCTAATGCGTCCGTAAGTCGTTCGTGTTTATAGACACTAGATTACCATAAATAGTGCATAAAAGTCAGATTTTTGGGTCAGCAACTCCCACAAACGAGCCCATTTCGGTAGTCAATCTCCGCTACAGCCATAGATTTGCCACATTTCCAGCAAGAAATATAAATGATTTGTTTTTTGATAGTTTTCATCTAAATAGCCCCCTTTAAGTCAAATAGTATCATCTTCCTGACAAATAGTCAAAAGACACGCCAAGACAACAAAAACCCCCTAGTAGCAACCGTTTTCTAGGGGGCTATTGTTAAAACTATATTTTTGGCTTACTTCTCTCGACTAGCCAAAGTAGCAGAAGCAATTGATAAAAGACCAAATGCCACCGTGTAAGTCATCTCACTTTGCCATGCTGAAACTAAGGTCGCAAGTCCTAAGACTAGAGTTCCTACGGCAGTCCATACTATGTTTAAGTTATTCATTTCTTACCTTTCGTTTTGTTAGGTTTAGTCCTACCTCTCAGACGAGAAGAAGGATCTCTTAGTTGCACTCCACCATTACGGATAGCCTTCCTAGCAGTTCTATAACAAACTCCTAATTCAGCCGCAACGCTATCTATAGCCAGACCAGATGTATACAGTTCTGCAGCCTGACTTTCTAGTTTTTTACTTTTTGTCATTTAAACCAGATCCCTGTTTTCTCTTAATTGCTCTGTAAATTAAAACTCCAAACAAAACCGCGAGCGCAGCAGGAGTATAAACTGAGATATCAAAGAAATTGCTAGATAAATCAATCCACTCAAATTGGCATCTAAAAGTGTCGCACTCTGAAAATTGATTCATTTTTACTTTTTACCTTTCCTTAGTTCTTGGTTTTCTCTATATAAAGCACCGTACTTTACGATAGAAAGCACCATAACAAAGCATGAACATACAAGCGCAACTATAATTGCGACCATTGTTCCCGTGTCAAGTATCATTTTTACTTTCTCCCTTCTGTTGTAAGTAATTTACTTGTTCGTCTTTTCGTAATCGGCATACCTCCACATACCTCCAACTATTTCGCACGCCTGATTTACTGCGTCCTCGCGATTTTCAGCATAAATACGAACAGGTTTTTCTCCAGCAATAGTTACTCTCCACCAATCCTTTTTAGCCATTATAGGTCGCCCCTTTTTTCTATTATGGATAAAGCAAGTCTATACAGAATTGGTTCATCTGCTCTGTCGGCACTTTACAC
>Ga0214923_10005384_pt1 | contig 14915 bp, 11 predicted proteins | sample LL1510_MetaG_FD_177993 | JGI IMG/M metagenome (GOLD analysis project Ga0214923, IMG submission 177993) | Freshwater microbial communities from Lake Lanier, Atlanta, Georgia, United States - LL-1510 | ecosystem: Environmental > Aquatic > Freshwater > Lake | place: USA: Georgia | collected... | reverse complement strand
TGAATTACACTCAAGAAATAAATAAGAATATTAAAACATCCTATGTTTGATGCTGAAGCTTTAAAACAATTATATAATACGTGTTCATCAAACCTAATATTTGCAGATATTAGATCTGTATCAAGTCTTATAGTTTTTTCCAGCAATTCAAAATCATTAAAGATAAATATTACAAAGTTTATCTTTTTAAAAAGATAAACGACACATCCAGGATCATTATCTATCAACCAAGATATAAATTCTCTATTGTAATATTTTACTTCAATAATTGCTCTTTTGAATTTCATATAAAAATTTATCATAGATTCAATGTTTGAATATTTCATTAAATCTGTAAAGTATTCGGAAATTTCACCGTCATAAATAACATTCATAAAATCAATAGATGTTGGATAAACAAAATATGGACTATATTTAAGTGCTGACAGAGCCATTTTTTTATAATATCTAGAATTTGATTTAGTTTCTGGATTTTTATATAACTCATTTGCAAGTTTAAAATCCATAAATCTGCTTGTTTTTTGTATTAATTCTTCATTAGGATTAATCAGAACATACTCTGTAATAGCAGAAATGTCAATATTTTCATATTGAGATATTATATCTAATAAATAATACACAATTTCTATTCTATAAATATTGTGTATGTTATTTATCCATTTTTGTACGGTTTTCTGATTTATACCTTTTTTTATTTTATACCAGAAAGCAAAATATAAATCTTGTATATCTCCATCTAATGTATAAACAATTACATCTTTTTTAAATACCTCTTCTTGTGTAATTAAAAGACCAATCGTTCTTTTAGATATCATTAATTCATCTTTCATTTCTAGAAATGAATATATCATACGTGTGATTTCATCAGGAAGTATATCCTCGTTAGAAGACATTTTTATAAATGTGGTGCAATGAGACAGCCACAAATACATCAAAATATAATTCAATTTTTTCAAAAAAAAAGTTCAATAACATCTTTGTCTTTTTACTTTTCGTGTTGTAGTAAAAAGACTTCTCATTTCATCATATGTCATGTCATATGGTATATGACATGACATAGTTTCTTCAATGTCTGTATTATCAAAAACTTCAGACATATCTAACATTTCAGACAAATACACTAGAAGTATATTGTTTCTTTTTTCATTTGATACTTTTATTATCATTTTTAATAATAATAAGTGATCAAATGGAACTCTAAAAATGTTATCCCATCGAAAAATCAAGAATGATAAATCATTCTTCATCGTGAGAGGATTACTTAATCTATTTAATAGATCATAAAGGTAATGCAAAGGCACACATTTAAAATTTTTAGATTCATATAAACTCTCGACATATGGCAATGTCAGAAACATCTCAGAAGATATATAATTATATATTTGTTCCGGAATTTTTTCATCAGAAATATTATAGCCATATTCTTGCAAGAATGTTTCTTTTTCACCTTCCTGAAAAAGGACGTCATTTACAGCTTGGCTATTTATAAAACCAAGGCCAAAATAAAGCATTGCTAATTCCATAACACACGGAATTTTTAATATTGAAGATTTGTTCATATAAACAAATCTCAAAATGAAAGTATATCGGTCAATATAAAAATCTTTCATAAATTCAAGAAAGATTTTTATGAATTCTATAGAATTCTCTGAAGAAATTTTTACACATAAATTTCTTATAGATGTTTCCTGATTTGGACCCATTGGTCCAAACAAAAATTCAGCTTGTTCAAACATTAGAATGATAAATTCTAATTTATCAATATCACCATTATCAGAAGCATCTTTTAACATGCGAATGATAATACCAGAATTTTCAAGTAAATCCTTTAAATTTTGTAAAGGAATAACAATGCGTCTATTTGGAGCATACTTCTCCAATAAACAACGTCCTCGAAGCTTTGAATCCGACCTTTTAAAGTTGGGATTCATGTTTTAGGATAGCAAATAAAATGATTTGCTACATTAAAAAAAAAGTCATAATCAAATTTATTCATCGAAAAATTCCAACTATTGAGCATTTTGAGATTCTTGAATTTGAGTTTGCAAATATTCAATTTGCCTATCAATCTCTTCTCGAATTTGAGTTTGCAAATCTTCAATTTGTCTATCAATTTCAAGAAGAATTTGACGTTGCAAATCTTCAATTTGTCTATCAATTTCTTCTTGAAATTGAGTTTGCAAATCTTCAATTTGTATATCAATTTCTTCTCGAATTTGAGTTTGCAAATCTTCAATCTGATTGTCAGACTCATTGCTGGGCTCATCGTCAGACTCATTGCAAGGCTCATCGTCAGGCTCATCGTCAGGCTCATCGTCAGGCTCATTGCAGGGCTCATTGCAGGGCTCATTGCAGGGCTCATCGTCAGGCTCATCGTCAGGCTCATCGTCAGGCTCATTGCAGGGCTCATCGTCAGGCTCATCGTCAGGCTCATTGCAGGGCTCATTGCAGGGCTCATTGCAAGGCTCATCGTCAGGTTCATCGTCAGGCTCATTGCAGGGCTCATTGCAGGGCTCAATGATGGGCTCTTCAACTGGACCAACGGGCTCTTCAACTGGATCCTTTTCCTCTTCTAAATCAGCCCAACAAGTCTTATTCTTCTTAACAATAGTAATATTTGGCCTTGCTGGTTCTTGGATAGATGAATTCAATACCTTATTCTTTTCTATGTCCAGTAGAAAAGAATGCCCCTCTCTTACACCAGTCCAATAAGGATACAATTTATCTTTCAGAATCTGCAAATATCCAGTTTTTACTGAAGGATTTGTTGCAGGAATTATTGATCCATTCCTTCCACACTCAGTACAATATGATGAGAATGCAATCACACCATCAATTATTAATGGCTGACGAGTGCGTGGACAACCATCCTGTTCACACATGTTGACAAGCAGAAATTTTTTCGTGATTTCAGAATCATGACATTTTCCACCGAAATAAAATGCAGTCTTTACTTTCGATACAAAGTATTGATAGCACTTATCACATGTACCAACTTTTCGTTTTGTCGATGCAAGACCGAATTCATTCAGTTTCAACAAAGAATCGCAACTGCAATTTGGAGTTATGTTATGAAAAGAATTTCCTTTGAAATATTTTTTCCCTTCTTCTATCATTTTGGGATTCTTCTTTTCAAATTCAATTGAACTTTTGATCAATTCATAGTGTCTTTTGATAACTGGGACAAATGCTCCAATTCCGAAAGAAATGCCAGGAATTAATCCCTTGAGATTTTTTGTCCCATGATGCTTGATTGGTTTCCCATTTTCACCAACAATATTAGTGATTTTGGGATCTTCCACAATCATGGGAAATCTCTGTATCAAGAGCTCAAGAAAATTTTTCGCAGGTTTCTTGATACCTGGCGGTGTGAAGTCAGATTCAGTGAGAAATGCTAACACTCCATATGCTTTTAGAAGCACAGAATGTATCTTATGTATTCTATTCAGGAATGCATATACCTCGTTTATACTCCCGAATCCTTTCCGGTTTAGACCCAAAGCATAAATCTCTGCGCTAACGAAATCACATCCGCTGGTCGGAAAATGAATCTTTCCTGTGATTTTCCTTAACTTGTATTTTTGAAATACAGTCAAGTCTGAAATGTTTCCTTCAAAGAAGGTAATTAGCAAATTTGTATAAATACCTGTGATATCTTCACAGATATCACTCAAATCAATAAATTTGCTAGTTTTAATGTCATGATTAAATTCTTTGATGACATTGTCAAAGATATACATGAGAAAATTGACCACTGTTCTCTCAATTGAGAGAATAGTTTCATTTCTTTCCTGTATATATAGATATTTGGACTCAATTTCACGAAATTTTTTCATTTCTGTTTGAAATTTTTTCATTTCTGTTTGGTATTTCTTCAAATCTGCTTCATCTGCTTCATCAGATTTATCTGATTCTTCTGATTTATCATCACATTTAGATGAAGAATTTCGAGAAACAGGTTTAACCGGTTCGAGTGGTTTTGTGCCTCTTTCAGGTAGCTTAATCAGTTTAAATGAAAGATTATCATCCACACCAAAAATCCGATATATCAGAGAACTATCAGCCATGCCTGTAATCAAAAGCTTAATGGCATTGAAGCCATCTTCTTTCGCCTTTTTCAGAAATTCATCATATTTCATTTTATGAATTTCTGTGTCTTTCAAAATTCTTTCCAATTTTGATTTCTTCTTCTTAGAATCCGATTTTCCAGAAGTTTTTTGTTCTTTGGAATTCTTGGATTCATTGGGAGCTCTTGATTCCCCAGAAGTTTTTTGTTCTTTGGAATCGAGTTTGACGCATGGGATCCCATTTTTTTTCATGTAATCTTTGCATAGATTACCTAGTTGATCTATCTCTTTGTAGACCCTAGCTACATATTCTCCCGATGCAGAAGGACTTTCTTTTTCCTTTTTTGAAGCTGATAATGTAATCTTCAGATTAATTATCTCGGTAGAAAATTCTCTGCCTTCGATTGTCTTCTCTTTGAGTTCATTCTCATAAGAAGACAATTCTTTTTTCAGTTCATAGAAACTCATTCTGAGAGTTTCCTCAGCAGACATCAAAGAATTGTTAAGTTCCATTTTATTAACATTTTCCTTTCCATGAGTGGTCAGAAAACAGATAGGATTCTTTTGTATCTTTGCCACTGAGTGAAATGATTCGTTCAAGGAATTCATTTTACCTTTCACAAATTGAATGAGAAAGGTAATCAATTTAATCTGAGCTTGAGTTAATTGAAGTAATTCTTCAACGTACGCAAGTTTAGTCTCAGATTGATTCACATCTGGATTATCAATGTGTTTTTTCCATTGGTTATAGGTATTCCTAGTAGAATTTTCACATTCTGCTACTTTTTTTCTTAACTCTTCCTCTTGAGATAGAGTTAATTGTTGATTTCTTTCCTCAGCTTTTTTGGCTTCTTCAGCCTTCTCTAGAGAAGCGAGAAGTCCCCTAGTTTTTTCCGCGTTGCCCCACATAGTGAGTTTGGTTTAGTTTTGACAGTATAAGTTATACTGTTTAAATGCCTATGAGTTTTTACACCCGGCTAATTAAAAAAAAAATATTCAATTTTAATAATAACTATTTATTGCTTTTTTGCAAGATTTTCATGTTTTTTTGACCTAATATGTCTATTTAAAAATTGCTTTTTTATATTCTGTTTGCATATATTACAATATACTAAATCATTTACAACTGTAGTTTCTTTAGATTCTTCAATTTGACCAACTATTTTACTACCACTTGGAAATATCTTAATTTCTAATGGTCTTTCTATTCTATTTTTCAAATCAACATGAGATACTAGAAATAATAATTTTGGACCATCTGGAGCTGTTGATAATGATTCTAATGCTGTCATTATTGCATTTAAATAAAATTCATCACATGCTCCAAATCCTTCATCAATAATAAATGCATCTGGTCTTGGATTTGTAGATAATCTCCAAATTGCTAAACGTGCTGCTAAACTTAATACAAATTTTTGATATCCACTACCTAAACCTGAAGGTAATATAGAATTTGGAGATTTTATATATACATCATAATTTGGATTAATATCAACTTCAAATATTGCTCCTAATTCTAATAATGCATTATTAATTTGAATTATTAATATTTTTCTTCCTCTTTCCAATAAAACATCTCCAATACCTCCAACTGGTTTTAAGATAGTTCTATATGATTTTAATATTTCTAATTTTTTGGATAATGGTATAAATTTTTCTAGTCGCGCATTTTCTATTGCTAATTCTTCTTTATATCTATTATTTTTACATATATTTTCTTCTTTTTTATATTCATTTAATTTACTATGAAATTCTTTATGTTGGATATCCAACATAGTAGTTTTCGATTTACATATTTCGATGTCTTTAGACAGAGAATTAATTTCGTCTTTTTTTGAAAGTTCAATATTATATTCTTTTATCCGTTGTAATATATCATATAACTTTTTACAGACTTTATTAATTTTTATTAATATGGGTATATCTATTATTTGAAAATCATTTTCAAAAACGTAATCTTTCGTATCTTCATAATGCCAATAGTTATATGATTTAATTATATTAACTGCTTTTTCTTCCAATATCAGTTTATCATAATATTTTTTTGCTATCTGCATTGCACTAATTTCTTCATATAGCTCTGTTTTTCTTTTTAAATTTTCACAATGTCTAGAATAATGATACTTATATATTTGTAATATATTCATTGACATTTCTACTTTTTTTTTAACATCATAGTGTTTCTTTGCTTCTATTAAGATTTCAATTTTTGTTTTAGCTACTTGTTTAATTGCCAATTCTTTACTTAAATTATTAATATCGGCTATTTTATGTTCAATATCTTCATTATTATTATTAAAAATAATACTAGAAACATACATACAACCTAAACACTCATTGCTTAATCTTTTCCTATCTATATTATGAGAGCCTCCCAATAATTTATCTTTTAATTCTTTGATTTTTGTTAAATTTTCAGAAATATCTTCCGATAAATTTATAGAAATATAATTGTATTTAGATAAAGGAGCATTGAGTATTTTTTTATTTTTGTTATATTCCTCAATATCCCACTTATTTGACATTGAAACATCATATAATAATTTATAATTAGCTAGTGCATTTTTTACTTCTTCGTTTGATGGTTTTTTTCCATTTATTTCATTTATTTCATTTAATATTTTAACTTCACCCAACAAATTATCAAATGGAACCAGAGATTCAAACGACTTAAATTCTTTTGACAATTTATTGAAAATAAATTGATTCCATCTTTTAGATAAATCTTTTTCTTCTTCACTTAGTGGAGTTAAAGAAAATGCCATATTTATTTCTTCTTCTGTTGGTCTTGGTCCTATATGTGAAGTAAAGCTATTAACTCTGTATTTTTTATGTTCTGAATACTTTAACAATTTATATATATTTTCTTCCGATTCTGTATATTCCTTTGATTCTGACATGTATTTTTTTAATTCTGTCATATATTTTTTATATTCAATATTCAAAAAAGTTAATTCATTATTGATTTTTTCTTTACTTAATGTAGATAAATTACTATGCATAAGTATCTGATATGAAATATTCTTTTCTTCTCGTACTTTGGATATTTCTAAAAATTCTAAACGATTTAATTTAATATGATTAATTAATGTTTTTTGTTCCTTAATATTTTCATTTAATTTTGTTTCATTTTCAGCAATTAGATTTTCCAATTGTTCTTTAGTTTGTCCTCTAAATGAAGCATTTAAAATTTTATATTCAGTTGTTGTTTCATGAACCTCTTTGACAATTTCTTTTTCTAATGATAAAAATGAACCTAATGATATAACTTCAGAAATTAATTTTTTTCTACTAGATGGGGTAATACCCATAAATCCTGAATTTTCTCCTCCTTGTATTTGAAAACTACTAGTCAATGCTGTTGTTTCATCACCAAGTATTTTTCTAATTTCTTCTAATGTACCAATTGTTCCACCTTGCGTTCTGTCTTCACCATTAAAAATAAATTTGTATTTTGATCCTGATTTGTTTGTGCATCCATGATCAAATGCTTTTATAATTTGTCCATCTTTACCATCTAATGAAAAATTTAGAACAATTCTACAAGACGTTGCACCTTGGTGAATAATATCTTTTTTTGATGTAGTTCTAGGATGTATTTCATATAAAACAAAAAGTAATGCATCAATAATTGAAGATTTTCCTGAATGGTTAGCAGCAACTACACCACTAACACATCCACTAAGATTTTCAAAATTTATATAATTGGATGGTCCATATGCGTATATATTATCAAATTCCATATTTTTTATAATAAATTTTCCACCAATAATATTCACAGGATTCCATTTACTTTTGTGAAGTTGAATAACATCTTCAATATATTGATAATTAGGTAATAAATTTCTTATAATGTCTTCATGAGAAGATATTAACTGTGAATCATTTTGAGCAACTGTCAATATACTATGTTCTTTTCTATCATTAGAAGATAAAGGCCTAGCTGATCTAGGAGGAGAATTGAACATTTTTTCATATTTTTCTCTTATAGAATCTACTAAGGTTTTAGTACATGACTCCTCATAAAATATTTCCCAATAGAGTGGATTTGATGGTACAGGTAATTCTGTTATATCTCCTGATTCATCTATCATAATTCTTACAAATCCATTCTCATTTCTAATATCTATATGTTCAGCGGTTGGAACTTTTCCATCATTTGTTAAATTCCACAAAGAATAACCATGTCCATTATGAAATTCTCCTATATTTTGTTGTATTAGACTTCCACAATATGCTAGTCTAGGAGTTAATAATTGTCGTCTATGAATATGTCCTCCAATAGTCAAATCATATTTATCAAAATCACTTATCTTAGTAGAAAATCCATCTAATTTTGTATTATTACATAGGATAGTTCCATTTATTTCTTCATGAAAAAGACATACATTAGGCATAGAATTATCAAATTTTTCTTCTGGAAATTTTCCATCAGTTGCTTTTACAATCCATCTTATACCATGTGCTTCATATATTCCTGAATATCTCCAATATATAAATCTTGGAGGTATTAAATAATTATTATCTTTTAATAAAGGAGTAATCATATCTAATGAATTAGGCATTAAACAGTTGGTATCATGATTACCTGTTATTACAATTACATTCGTAATATTACTTAATTCTCTAAAAAAATTAAGAACATCTTCGATATTATGTGGAGATGCTTTCATTTTATCATCGAAAATATCACCAGCTACAACAATAATATCAGGATTTTTCTCCCTTAAACTTGTATAAAGCTTTTCAAAAATTTCTTTATATTCATTTCTTCTATCTTTTTTTATATGAATATCACTAAGTGCAGCGATTTTCCAAGACATTTTATTATTAATATATTAATAACAAATTCAAATGTTAAAAAAGATATCAAAAAAAAATAGTAAAACCAATGAGAATGCAACTATTTGTTGCACTCTCAAAGGAAAACTCAAACAATTTAGTGAAGGATTATAATCCTTCACCTTCTTCGTCGGCTTCTTCGTCAGCTTCTTCGTCGGCTTCTTCGTCAGCTCCTTCTTCATCTTCTGACGAAGAAGCCATCAGTAAATCATTTAATGATTGTTTCTGATCTTCAGGAGCTTGCTGAAGATCAGAACCAACTGAGACTACACCCCCCTCACGAATCCGAGCAACTTCATACCAATCGTCCCCCATAGGGACGTCCCTTATGACCGTCCTGTTAGATCCCGGCTCCTTGGCTTCGGCCTTAGCTTCAGCCTCGGCTTCGGCTTTGGCCTTGGCTTCAGCTTTTGCCTTAGCTTTGGCCTTAGCTTTGGCCGAAGCTACGTCTCTACTGTTATTCGCCAGTCTCTTTAAGATGGTGTTGAATTCCGTGTGCCACGACAAACTGGCCACAAGATCCATTTTCTCTCGATCGATTGAGATCATTCCTGAACGGATCTCGTGATTGTCGTCGAATTTAAAGCCATCCCCGCCTTTAGGGATTTCTCCCACGGACTCCAAGAACAACTTTAGGACCTTGATGTCGATCTTTTTGATCAACTCAATATGTTCCTTCAAGAACTGAACACCAGTCTCCAAAGGAACATGCTTAAATCCCTTCACCACATTTGAAAGAAGAGACTTTTGCTCCTGCCCAGCGGAAGTTGTTTTTGAAATCTTATTAACTGATTTCTTCGATTTGATTGAAATCAAATAACTGAGACTCTTATTAGGAGCCTCATCCTGAGGCGCAGGAGCTTTTAGTTTGGATTTTTTATTACGACGCTCCTTGAGAATTATGGGACACGATAGTACTTCGACTTGTGTCTCAGCAGGAGTCTTCTCAGGAGCCTTCTCAGGAGGTTTCTGAGTAGTCTTTTGAGGAGCCTCCCGAGGAGTCTTCTCAGGAGCCTTCTCAGGAGGTTTCTGAGTAGTCTTTTGAGGAGCCTCCCGAGGAGCCTTCTCAGGAGGTTTCTGAGGAGGTTCCCGAGGAGCCTCCCGAGGAGCATTCAACTGCTCACGAAGCAAGTTGAGCTTCTCCAGACTCTTACACATGTTGGAGAGCCTATCTGTACCTTCTTGCGCATCGACAGGGATGCCAAGGAGCATGCAAACAGATCGGACCGTCAACGTTAACGATTTTTTATCTTCTCGTTTGCAGTCTTGAATTGCTTTTTCAAGCAACAACGAAACCGAACCAAAATCAAAATTTGACGTCATTTTTTGTTTTTTTGTTGAGATTATTTTCGAAGTGAAAATAATATTATGGATAACCTGTGAGGGTCCCAATATATTTAATTTAATATTCAATTATAAAACTCAAAATTAGCTAAAAAAAAAAGTAAAGCCTAGGAAAATGCAACAAATTGTTGCACTTTCAAAGGAAAAACTCAAAATATGTACCTTATTGTTGAAGAGCAGTTCCAACAAGAGCCCTGATCAACCGGTCCTTTGTTTCAAGACCTACATTCATGTTCAGGATGACCAATAGGTCAGTAGCCAAAACTGAACCAGGCGGTGCCCTGACCGGCTCAGGAGCAGCCCTGGTCTTAGGAGACACCTTGACCGGCTCAGGAGCAGCCCTTGTCTTAGGAGACACTTTGGCCGGCTCAGGAGCAGCCCTTGTCTTAGGAGACACTTTGGCCGGCTCAGGAGCAACCATAGCCTGTGGATGAACTGTGGGAACATGCTTCACCTCAAAAAGTGTTTTTTGAGATGAAGATGTAGCCTTCCTCTCACATACAAACTGTTGAAGCTGCGGAGAAAGAACTGCGACATTCTTTGATTGCTTAGCAGCAATCCTATCAAAAAGATCATTCAGACCTCTAAGGCGAGGATCTTTCCCAAATTCAGGAATTTCATTCTCGACCAAGAACTCCGAAATTTTTTTTTCTAGAAGTTCTCGGAAACTTACATTTCTGAGAATCAAGTTCAGAATCTCTATGAGATTCTGAGACTCTTGTCCCTTAAGACTGAAAATCACTAGATTCAGCCATAATATATCACCCTTTACCGTGGTGACCATGGTGAAGAACATCTCCAGCAACGCAGGAAAGTGTTGCTGGAGAGCGGCTAGTTTGTCACCAGGAGAGTAATTTCTTTTGTCCATCTCCTCGATGAACCGAATTCCATTATTATGGATTTCAGATCCTCCCTTGAAGAAGATCACCACTTTAGGTGAAACTCCGTCATGAGAGAGTTTGCAGTCTTTTTCTTGGCACTTACCGTCCAAGAAATTTTTGCAAATCAAAGATTTGGGTTTTTCCTCATGCAAAAACTTGCAGTCAGCTCCATATGCACATCTACCATTAAGGTAGTTGAAGCATGGTTTTGATTTCTGCATCATTGTTGGGTTTTGTTTAGATTAATTTCACGTAGAAATTAATTTTATGGATAACCTATGAAGGTCCCAATATATCTAATTTAATATTCAATTATAAAACTCAAAATTAGCTAAAAAAAACAAGTAAAGCCTAGGAAAATGCAACAAATTGTTGCACTTTCAAAGGAAAAACTCAAAATAATTATCTCATTGCTGAAGAGCAGCTCCAACAAGAGCCCGGATCATCCGGTCTTTTGCTTCGAGATCGATCTCCATATTCAGGATGGCCATAAGGTTAGAAGCTAAAACCGTTCCAGGCGGTGCCTTGACCGGCTCAGGAGCAGCCCTTGTCTTAGGAGACACCTTGGCTGGATCAGGAGTCTCTGCAGACTTCACATCGCTTGAGTGGCTGTAATAACATTTCTCGCCACGCTCGCACGAACCAGATGCGAAGTTTTTGCACGGAATAAGTGCTTCCTTTTCTCGGTTAAGGAAGCTCCTAAAGAAAGGAGGAAACACTTCTACGGTTGCCTTCTTTTGTCTGACCAGGTTGTTAACCTGGTCTTGCAAAGAAGGATTGACCCCCCTGAATTTTGTTCCATTCGTAAGGAACCGGTTTAAGAATTTTGGATCGAGGTTAGAAATAGGGAGCACACCCTTCTCTGGCGTGAGCAGCTGTGCTAAAATCTTCATCCATTGTCTGGATGTAAGATTTTTGTCACACATATCCAAGGCCTGAGACTCGGTCGCTGACTTAGCCTCAGGTTCAGCAGTAGGTTCAGCAGCAGCCTCAGTTTCATCCTCAGGTTCAGCAGCAGCCTCAGCCTCAGGTTGCTGCTGAGGTTGAGATACTGGGTCGTGTGAGAACTTACAGTCACCACCTTTCTTGCAAGTACCCTTCCGAGTAAAGTAGTCGCAAGGTCTCCTCTTTGCCTCTTTCTTATCATCCTCACCGTGGAGGAATTTGCAAGTGACACCGAATTTGCAGGTTCCACTTGCAAAGTGTACACATTGTTTCGTAAATGAAGACATTTTTTTTTTGATACAATTAATTTCAATGAAATTAATATTATGGATAACCTTGTGAGGGTCCCCAATATATTTAATTTGAGATTCAATTTTAAAAGCTCAAAATTAGCTAAAAAAACATTTTCAATTCAACAATATATCCATATAATTATGGAAATTATTATAATTTCCATAAATAACGGGAATTTCTTTCTATTAACTGATGATAAATAGATGTAAATATTTACATGATTGCTTATATTTTAAAAATTTATTATATATTTAAATGTTAAGTCAGTTGTCGAATTCATCAAAACAGAATACATCATATACAGATTTAGCTGGACCTATCTTCAGGAATATTATAGTTCCTGATTTTGAAGAAGAAGTTAAAGATGTAGCACAGTGGAGACATTATTGGCGTAAAATATCGAATTGTTTTGAAGGTATAGCACATATTCTACTTGGAATTGCTTCTATATTATCATTTTCTGCTGGGTTTTTCAATAATATTTATTTAACATATGCTGCAGCATGTGGAAATACTATTTGTTTAGCTATGTTAAGATTTTCAGCATATGCAAATAATGAGAGTATTGAAAGAAATATAATATTAACAAGGTTACTCAATATGATTGGAATAAGTCCATTGCCTGATCCACCAGAAAAAAATCCAGATATATAATTATTATTTATGACAATATTTTTTGATAATAAAATTTATCAAATATAATGAACATATTTTTTATTTTTATTATAATTGTTATAACAATCGTTATAACAATCATTATAACAAAAATTTGTTATAACAAAAATTATAACAAAAAAATTAAAGGTGGTAGCTATGTAAAGTCTCCACATATAGTAATAGATACTTTAAATTTAACCCATTATTTAAATGAAGGGAAAAAAATCAACCCAGATTTAATTATAGATACAATTAACAAAACAAGCAATATAATTAAACAACATTATAAAGGAAATATTATATATGTTCTAAAGGATAGAGATTCAAAATTTAATGATATAGATATTAGAAAAAAATATCAACAAACATCAATACATAATAAAGTATATATATCAATAGCAGAAAAATATATAAATCCTCCATCTGGAGTACCAATATCAAATGAACATTCAAGTTCTGGTAGAGATGACTTCTATATGAGTTTATTAGCTTATAAATATAGATGTCCAGTATTAACTGGTGATTCTCTAAAAGATTTTAGTAAATTTAGAGCTACACTTCAGCCATTTTATGTTTATGAATATTCTTATTGGTCAGATTTTCCAAAAAAAGAATATATTAGACCAGAATCTACAGCATATTCTAAATTAAAAAAACCATACAGAATTCATCCATCTATATATTTTTAGATATTTTTTATAATATATTTTTAAATTATATTTTTTATATTATATTTTTATAATATATTTTTATAATATAAATAAATAATGTCTCTTGGTGAAGATATTACTAAATATTTTGTTAATGTTAGAGAAGTTCCTGTTTGTATGACAAGCAGTGATAGTGATGATGATTGTGTTAAATCAATATCTAGAACTGTCATTTATTCCGTCCTTATTTTGTTTGTTATTTTAATTTTATTTAGTATGTCATTTGGAGATATTCAATGTTCACTCGCTAATAATGGATGGGTTGTTTATTATTTAGATGGATGTGGAGCATGTTCAATGCAATCTAGTTTATTAACTGGATTTCCACAATATGGACTTTATGGCTTTGATTCATCTAATCAACTAACATTATTATCTGGTTTACAACTTCCATCTGGAGTAAGTCCTATGGCATTTCCTTACTGGCGTAATACAAAGTCTGGAGCTGAATTATATGGGTTTCAAAATAAATCACAATTACGTGCAATGATTAGGTAAAAAAAAGGTTCCTATCTAATACACTACACTATGTATATACCTTTTTTTTTTATTATACTTGTCTACAGCTTTACATATGTTGAGGCGCGATGCCATCGAAACACTGACACAGCTTACAAACATATATACAAAACAAATTGATACATACAATCTAACTAATTTTTATTTGTTTTTTTTCAAATGAACAAATGTTCACAACATAATCATCTAATGGGTAACCAATCCATCAAAATCATTCGTCATGACATTATTCAATTCGGCATAACCGAAAGTACTACAATATAATGATAATATAACAATTGTTATACAAACATTAAAAATTGCAATACTCAGAATTTTTTATACAAATCTAACTATATTACACAACATTATAACAATACAAACAGGACGTCGGGTCCTCTATGAGGCATGAGCCTCTCTATGAGGCATGAGCCTCTCTATGAGACAATATTTCTATTGCCTCTGGGGTCTACTACTGGGAGCAGCAGGGGCGCGATGGGCGCGAGCAGCAGGAGCGTGAGCAGGAGCACGAGCTTGAGTATTAGCCGATACAGGTGTGGAAGCAGGGTCGCGAGGGGCGCGAACAGCAGGAGCTTCCACACGAGTATTAGCTTGTACACTAGCTTGAGCTCTAGCTTGAGCAGGAGCAGCAGGGGCACGATGGGCGCGAGAGCAGG
>Ga0214923_10005383_pt1 | contig 14915 bp, 10 predicted proteins | sample LL1510_MetaG_FD_177993 | JGI IMG/M metagenome (GOLD analysis project Ga0214923, IMG submission 177993) | Freshwater microbial communities from Lake Lanier, Atlanta, Georgia, United States - LL-1510 | ecosystem: Environmental > Aquatic > Freshwater > Lake | place: USA: Georgia | collected... | reverse complement strand
TTTACTATTTCTTCTTGCTCTTTTTTATACAACTCACTTTTAAGACGCATCACAATATACTTAAAATAATAAATAAATTTTAAGTATGTTATTTATAAATTTTTAATTTTCTTCGTCTTGTTGATGTCTTTCTTTTCAACTCATATCCTTCTTTCAAATTATAAGCATATTCAAAGTAATTTTTATAATTTTCTGGTTTTACTTTATCAATTGCTTTTTCTACATTCTTTTCTAATTCCTGAAAATTTGCTACATTTCTATCTTTTTTCAAATATGTTTTTACTTGGTTAAAGTATTGCTCTATTGCGTCTGTTTTTGGCGTATAAGGAACAGCAAATAAATAATGATTTCCACTTTTTGTTATAGCATTTTTGATTAATTCGTTATTATGACTTCCAGCATTATCCAAAATAATAAGATGGTCTTTATATTTTGAAAATACATATTTTTCTAAAAATTCTAATAATCGTTCTTTTGTCATACCACCTTTTTCATATAATTCTTTACCGACGCATTTTGAATTACTTATTGCTACTAATAATGTAAATTTACGAAACACAAATTGATTGGATGTTTTTATTACACATCTTCTACCTAATTCACATCTACTATAAGTTGGTTTCAAAGCAGAACCAACACTTGTTTCATCTAAACAAATAATTTTATTCATAGGAAATTGTTTAACCCTATTATAAAATTTATTTAGTTCAGTTTGCTTCTCAATTGGTTTCTTATATCTTTCTTTTGGAAAATGCTCGTGTCTTGTTCTTTTTCTTGTTTTATTATTATCTCTAATAACTTGTCCTAAATGTTGAGGTGTAATATCAAATGTAGGATATTTCTTTTTCATCTCAATTTCTAATTCATTCATAGTAAGTTGCTCGTTTTGTTTTAACAATTCTAACGCAGTTTTTACTTGTGGTTTAGTAATTTTATAAGATACTGGTTTTCTATTTCTCCTTGTAAGATTTTTAGAAGTTTTATATCTTTGTATCCATCTGTAGATTTTTTACAATCAAATATTTTACAAGTTTTTCTAATATTATCTTTGTTATTCAAATAATATTTAACAGCAGATATTTTATAGTCTTCGCTCTTATGTGTCATACTTATAATAAAAAAGAATAAATATTGGTTCATTATTTGTCCCATTTTAAATCTTCAAGGGTGTAAATAAAACAAATTAAATATAATAATATAATGTATATTAAGTAATAATGATAATAAATGGGGTTACTTCCAGTCTTTATAAGATTGTTTAGCAGTAGTATGTGAGACCTTAAGTCAAACAAAACATATTACATTTTGCTACTCATTTCGTCCTTCACCAATTTTTTGGACAAAGTTGGACCATCGTAAGGTGAAATTCCTTACTATTGATTTTACACTTTTTACAAATAAAGTAAAATACCGAATAATAAAATCCCAAAAGCAAATGATTATGTGGTTTGCTGAAAATGTAAAAAGGTGTAATCATAATTCTATTATTTTATTATTTTGGAAATTATAAATATTTTTATAAAAAAATTATAAATAAATTTTATTCCATAACAAAATAATTTTCATAACAATTATTAATTATAAAATTTTTATAATTAATATTTAAACACAATTATTATGTTATATATTTAATATCTTCTTACGTGACGGATTGCTGATTGTGATGTACTATACTCATTACCGCCAAAAGATCTATCATTGTAGTTTTTATTAATTGCCTGGTTTCTTCTAAACTTTGTATAATCTGAACCGTCATATACAAATTTCACGTTACATGTTGAGGATGGTATCTTTGGGTCTATTTGGATTGTACTCCAAATTACTGATGGTGTACAGCTATCAGATGTATGACCAAAATGACTTCTTAATCCATTAAGACCTGGACGACTTTGTGGGGTTTGACTTGAACCTCCACAAGAATAATTCTGACGACTTAATAAATCACCAGCATTATATACGGCTCTAAATGGAGTAGTAATTCTCTTTGGATTTGAACTTCCTGAATATGATGTTGTATTCCATGCCTCTCTTAATGTAAAACGCTCACGTGCAAATAAATCTGAATTATCATGTTCTACAACTGGTTGTGGCATCAATCCTGGTAAACCTCCTCCTAATTTTGGACCTGGACCTCTATAAGGATATCCAATTCCATTTACTAATGCTAATAAACTTCCTAAGCTTCCAGTTGTGAAACCAGAAGTACCTGTTGCTGTTTGTGAAAATCCTGTTCCAATACTATTAGACATATTATATTATACTAGAATAAAAAAATTAATTATCTTTTGTTATACTTTTATTAAAACTATTATTTTATGTAAAACTATAATTATATTTACTTAATATATAATGTTTGATTTCAAATTACTTGTTAGTGCGATTGTTTTTGTTTTTATTGATACCATATATATAAATCTTATTTCTAACTATTTTACAATTCAAGTTAAGAATGTTCAAGGTTCACCTATTAAAATAAATTTTTTAGCAACACTTCTTTGCTACATATTTCTTGTTTTTGGAATTAATTATTTTATTATTAAACCTAATCGCAGTATTCAAGACGGGTTTCTATTAGGTCTGGTTATTTATGGTGTTTTTGAAACTACTAATATGGCATTATTTTCTAAATGGTCTTGGTTAACTGTTATTATAGATACATTATGGGGTGGAATTTTATTCGCTTTAACAACATATATTGTAAGTCTTATACGTAAGTTTTCATAAGTTTTGAAAAACATATAGAATAATATATCATGAATAATCTGAATTATTACAGATAATCCTGTAAATTTCCAAATACTAAACATTGTATATAATATTTCTTAGCACTTTTACGAATATGCCCCCAACTTTATTTGCGAGTTTTATTAATTTTATATGTTCTTGATTATATATTGATAGTTTTTTATATTGAGGTTTAAATAAATCAATCCATTTATCAGTATGTGATTGTTCTAAAATATATTCATAATTATTTGGTTTATTTCTGTGATTATTTGAGTTATATTTTTCATTACCATATAATCTTATATCTGTTAGCTCTATTGGTTTTATATTAAATTTGTATTCCATTAATTATAATATAATTAATATTTAAATTGTTTATTATAAAAAGTAGTATTTATTTTCCTGTTATAATTCTTGGAACTACATTCATTGTTGTCAGCTCCTGAAACAACAACTTACAAGCATATGGTATCTGTACATATGCAAAATCTACACGATTATCACATGTTTTACAACAATGTATATGTAGTTGATCATTATACGACGCAATAAGACCACATTTTTTACACACATATACTTGATATTTATCTGAAGCATCGTATATTCTTCCTCGTGTAAATCTTGATGCGCCATGGGATACCATACAATCTCTTTCCATCTCACCAAATCTTAAACCTCCATCTCTACTACGACCTTCAGCTGGCTGTCTAGTCAAATTAACCATTGGACCAATGGATCTACTATGTTGTTTATCATTTACCATGTGTTTCAAACGCTGATAAAATACTGGTCCCATAAATACACTACACTCAATTTGTTCTCCAGTTAACCCATTATATAACAATTTATTACCATGCGCTTCATGTCCTAATTCTAAAAGTTTCTTTGAAATTGTGTCTACATCTAACTCACCAAAACTAGTTCCATCACCAAATAATCCTAATTCTACAAGAACCATACCTAATAATGTTTCTTTTAATTGACCAATAGTCATACGAGATGGAATAGCATGTGGATTTATAATAATATCTGGTCTAATACCATCTGCTGTAAATGGCATATCTTCCTCAGAAATAATGTTTCCTACCGTTCCTTTCTGACCATGACGTGACGAGAACTTATCACCAATTACTGGTTTTCTCAATGTTCTCAATCTAACCTTTGCGAAACTATAACCATCACCATTTCTATCAATATAGTTCTTATCAATATAGGTCTCTTCTACAGTTCTATATTGCTTACTTCCATCTTCATATTTTATCACTTTTGTATGATCATTTCTATTTTCCTTTATAGGAGTAACTTTCGCAATAATAATATCACGATTTTCAATTAATGTATTCTCGGGAACAACACCCTTTGAATTTACTTTGTTGTAATTACCAAATTTCATACCCTTTGTTTTAGAAGCATCTGGTTTACATCTGATTTCTTCATCTCCATTTATCTTTTGTTTGTCCTCATCTTTTTCTGTGTGAGTAATAGTAATTTGTAAAAGACCCCTATCAATTGAACCTTTATTTACTAGCAATGAATCTTCCTGATTATAACCAGTATGTGTCATAATTGCTACTGTAATATTACAACCTGATGGGGTTTCATTCAATTTAATCAAATTCATTACACGTGTATCAACTAGAGGTCTTGTTGGATAACTAAGAACATAAGCAGTTTTATCCATTCTTTCATTGAAATTTGTTGCATAAATACCCATTGCCTGTTTTGCCTGAGCACAATTACTTGATAGAAAGTTATTCCCAGCTATAAAACTATGATTATCAGATTCTACAGTTATATCAGATACCAATCTGTTTTCAATTGAAATAATTGAAGTTACTGGCATAAATATCATACCACCAATAATTTGTATATTTTTCTGCCAATTTTCAATAGTGTCTTCTTTTAATTTGTACATACTGATTTCTCTTTTTTTATTATAGCTTCTCCTAATGTCAGCAATATTACTTACGGAAATTCCCATTTTATTTGAAATACATGTGTTTGACATTCCTGTATCGCACATTTTTCTAATATTTTCAATAAATATCTTATGTGATTGAAAACATAAATCTTTATATCTTAAATATTCAACTACCATAAACGAGTCTATATTTTTTGTAAATGCATATCTATAACCAACTTTATCATAATAATTTATCAAATTATGATGTCTATCTAAAATTTTATAGGCTACTTTATTTCTATCTTTATTAATATTTACTACACTTTGAATATGACACTCTATTCCAAAATCAATCAATATATTAACGCATTGTTGCATAAAATGTAATAAACTATCTGAATAATCTGGTTTGATTTGTTGTGATGTCTCGGCACAGATGTAATTATACCCAACATTATTTTTGTTCCATCTTATTTTACAACCGTCTCCTCCTTGAAAACCAGCAATAAATTCTCTCTTAACTAAATTAGAACCAGACATAATCCATTCTGGAACAGGATTTCTTTTTGTCTCAGTTTTTTTACCGTATGTTATGCCTAATGCTATTAGAAGAGAAGGTAAACTACCATTATGAGTTACATTAAATGTTGAATGAGTTAATCCATTAAAACTTCTTGAACTATAATTATATTTACATTTATTAAATCCACAATGTTCAATGTCATCTTCAAATAATTTTATGTCATTTTCAGTTCCAAAACTAAAGCTACATGATACATATTTTGTGTTTTTTTCGTATATATTAATGGAACCATCTGATAATAAGAATCCAAATATTCTTGAAATAATTGGTAATCTATAATCATTACTATACAAAGGTAATATACAGTTTTCTGTTAGTTTTTCTATCTGTTTATTAATATAGCTCAGTTCTAAACCTAATTCAATAAATTTATCTCTAAATGTTGTTTCGTCAAGAATTAATAACGAATTGCTATTTGTTGTATCACAGTTAAGTAATGACTGTGTTGGCATAATACCAATTAAAGTATCATTTTCAATAAATTCACCAACCTCTTTCCATCCCTCAGTTGTCATAAATTTATGGTCAATTGTCGCAATTATTTCACGACCTGTAATTGTTTTTATTTTTAATAAAGGTTTATCGGTGTCTCTAATATAATGATTTATAACCTTAGTATAACTAATATCCATAGAATCTGGATTAAAACAAATAACTTTATCGCCTATTTCTATATCTTTAATTTTCTTTTTATCTCCATTGCTCAATAATACTGTTTCATTTATATCTAAGCATTGATAAGTGTTTCTCGGCGATTGATTGTGGTCTGGATAGGGAATACATGACGCAACTACGCCAAATATTGTTGATGGATGGATTTCACAGTGAGTATATTTAGTAAGCAAGTTTGTAATAATATCCTTTGGCTTTGTTGCGATCATACTGAAACTTTGTTCTTCTGGATCTACATATTCAATTACAGCGTCATTAATTTTACAATTAATTAACAAATCATCCCATGACAATTTATTGTCTTTTAAATCTGTTATAATTTGTTTTGTAAGCAATATATTATTATTTTTAACTCGCAATAATGGTCTTGTAATTCTTCCACTATCGTTACAAATTCTAATTTCTTGTTGTTTATAGTCAAATATAATAGAGGTATAAATATTGATGATGCCCTTATACTTCATCTCTTTTAATTCGATATACAACTCTTCAGGATTTAATGTAATACCAATCCATGCTCCGTTAATGAATACTTTAACCTTGTCATACATAAAATTTGGTCTCAATTCACCATCATCAATCTTCAAAATATTAGGAAGAATATAATCATATAAAGAGTTGCTATTTGAGTGAATTGTTACATGAGCCATATAACTTATATTTTTAACAACACCAACAGAGGCACCTTCTGGGGTTTCTGCTGGACAAAGAAATCCCCATGAAGTATTATGTAATTTACGAGGAGGAACTAATTTACCACTTTTATCAGTTGGAGTTGATACTCTGCGAAGATGACTTAAACTAGCAATATAGGTTAAACGATTTAACACTTGAGCAACACCTACCTTATTAGAATTTGTGTGTTTAATACCAAAATCACCTGTTGATAAAGCGCGCTTAAACCCATTCTCAATTGTATTTGACTTGATAATTTTATAAATATTTGTTAAGTTAATAATATTTAAATAATCTTCCTTTGAACGCCAGCTTCCGCTTTTTATTTCCTTAACAACTTGTTTTTCCATATCCTTAACAAGCTTATTAAAGTAATTTCTGAACAAATTATTTAGAGATGTTCCAGTTAGATCAATTCGTTTGTTAATATAAGAATCTCTATCATCGCCTTTAATCCATTCAAAACTAGCTTGTAACAATTTATTTGCCATATATCCGAGAAAGTAGATCTTTTGCTTAAGAGATTGACAATGAGGAAATAAATCATTTTGTAAAACTTCTAATGTAAATTGTTTTTTCTTTATTGCACCTGTTTCTTTATCTATATTTAGAGGAGTGAAGCTTACATAACCTGTAATATAATTAATTGCATCTTCATAAGTCATATATTTATTTGATTCAATAATAGAAGCTTGTAGATTTTCTAACATAGATTTATATTTATCTAATGAAATATCAAGTAATATATATTCACATATTTCTTTATCAGATAATACTCCAAGAGCACGGAAAACAATAAACAAAGGAATAGGCTGTTTAATTCGTGGAATTAGTAAACAAATTGGCATTCCAAATCCGTTATTCTTTGAGCTAATCATCATATTAATCTGCTTAGGAGAGATACATTTAAAGTCAGGAACAGACTTAATTTCTGCTTTCCATGTGTATTTTGTGTCATTCTTGGAAATATTAAAACAGTATACACGATTTTCTGCAGCACGCTCTTGTCCTAATACAGTTTTTTCCGAACCATTAATAATAAAGTATCCTCCAGCGTCATACTTACATTCACCTGTGTGTTGATTATTAACATATTTATATTGGTTTAATACACAGATATTTGACTTCAGCATAATTGGTAATTTTCCAATATGAATTTTAGAAAGAGTTTTATATAATGTTTTAACATTATCTAAGTTTTCTCCGTTGCGAATAATATACTTGATATTAATGTCAATAGTCATTGCAGAAGCATATGTAAAATTTCTGAGACGTGCTTCTTGAGGAAACATAAGTTTAATAGCTCCATTATTTTCATGAATTTGAGGACGATAGATATGGAAATTTTCAAATGTAATAAATATTTCAAGAGAATACTTACCGCTTTTTAAGTCATAATCTTCTTCAGACTTTATATGAACGGGATTAAACATTTCAATCGTTTTAATAATTTGGTAACCTACGAAATTATTATACGATTCCAATTGATGTCGCACTAATCTATCTAAGTGCTGATCTTTAAAATATGATTCAATAACTGTCCAAGGTTCTTCAATGTATTGATTGTTCTCAATGACAAAATTGCCATTAGAATCATAACCATTAATAACTTGTTTTGACATCGTTTTACTACGTGTGTTTAAAGCTATATTATTCATCCTAACAGATATTTTATATATCAATTTTTTTTTAAATAGTTTTAATAATATATTATTAAAATTATCGTCAGAACGAACATTGTATAAAATGTAACTATAAATGGTAACAAAATTATAATTTAAATATTTTCGAAAAAAATCCATAACAAAAAGTAAGTTAAAAATAATCCAGATTGTTATGATTTAAGCTCAAAGAAAATAATAAATATCTAAAAATTGGATGCAAATTCTATGTTTAATGGGACAGAAATAGAACAAAAACTAATATAAAAGTGGCAAAAGAAGTCACATAATATATATTGATTAAAATGATATAAATATATTTTTGTTAATTATATAAATGCCAAAGCATCATACAACAAAAAATAATTATACCGGTTGTTTTAAATCACATACTGATATAAATAATTATAATAATTTTTTACTTGAATTAGATAGAAAACAACGGAACTCTAAAGATATACAAACTAATTGTATTGAAACAAAATTAAGAGAAAATATTTCAGGAAAAAAAGAAATGAATAAAAATCTGAAAATTATAACTGATACTTTTGTTAGTTCTAATCTAAAAGAACCTAATTTTACTGGCTCATCTCCATGGGAAACACTATTAGCAGCAGTTGAAAAACATATAGACCCAAATTTATATGAATCATCTGGATGTGTTATAACTCCTGAAAGATATCTTACAGAAGAAAAAAAATCTAATACCGATGAACTTTTAAAAAATAAAGTAAACATTGTAGCGGAAGTAAATAATATAAGTGATCTATTAAAATTAATTGAAACTTATCCTCTTGATAATAATACTGAATATAATATAAATATGGATGCTCTACATAAAATTAAAAACCCATTAACGGAATTAAATAATATGATTGGAATGAAGCATTTAAAAGAAAATATAGTTGACCAAATTATTTTTTATATTCAAAACTTACATACATTAAAATCTGATATTAAAGGCAATGATTTCATGCATACCGTAATTTATGGACCACCAGGTACAGGTAAAACTGAAATAGCAAAAATAATTGGTTCTATTTTTTCAAAAATGGGAGTTTTAAGTAAAGGTACATTTAAAAAGGTAACACGAGCAGATTTAATAGCAGGTTATTTGGGTCAAACAGCATTAAAAACAAAAGATGTAGTTAAAGATTGTTTAGGAGGGGTATTATTTATTGATGAGGCATATGCTTTAGGAAATAAAGAAAAACGTGATAGTTTTTCTAAAGAATGTATTGATACATTGTGTGAGGCTTTAAGCGAACATAAAGATAATTTAATGGTTATAATCGCAGGTTATGAAACAGAACTAAATAGCTGTTTTTTTAATTATAATCAAGGATTAAATTCAAGATTTACATGGAGATTCAAAACTGATGAATATAACGCAGAAGATTTGTATAATATATTTTTAAAGAAGGTTAATGATGGGGGATGGTTTGTTTCAGATAAATCAGAAATAGATGTAAAATGGTTTGAAAAACATAAGAAGCATTTTAAATTTTATGGAAGAGATATTGAGACACTATTTGCAAAGACAAAAATAGCTCATAGTAAAAGAGTTTTTTGTTTAGATGTTTCAGTTAAAAAATATGTTACAATTAAGGATTTAAATAAGGGATTAGAAATTTATTTAAAAAATGAAGATTCAAAGGAAAAAGAAAAAGAAAATATTAGAAATATAATAAGTAGTATGTATGTTTAATTGTGTTTTATTCATAAAATTGTTTTTTATTTATATTACATATGTCAACTAAAAAAACAATTCAAATAAATCCAGAACTATTTAAGTTCTCCGGAAACAAAACTAAAAAAAATAGAGAAAAAAAAGAGCTAACGTTAAAACCTATTGTATCACCAAATAATTTAAAAAATAAATTGCTAAAACGGATTAAAGAGCATAAAACACAAGAAATAAAAACAAAGTCTCAATCAAGTAATGACAAAAACTATACAGATGAATTTTATGGAGCATTAGATTACTTATCAGATTTGAGTAAAAAATATAAAGTTACTGAAGCAAAACAACGAATTCTCAATACAAAAACTTTAAAGAATTATCACTCTTTTCCTAATACAGGAATTTCTTTAGAATTACCTCCAGAATTACAAGAAACTAAAACCTTTATTCCCCAATCAAACGAAATTTTTAATGTTAATTATAAAGTTCAAGATGATGTTCCTTATGGATGTTTAAAAAATGGCAAAAAAAGGACATATAGGGAATGGATGAAACTAACAAAACCTGAAAAACAAGATATTCCAGATATAGTTCGACCACCAACGCCACCAAAGAAGAATGTTGGTATATTTTTGGAAGGAGCAACTCCTATAGAACCTGTAAAAAATATTAATACGCAACAAAATTTATCTCGGGAAGAACGTTTAGAACAAATTAAAAACAAATTAAAAAAGATACAAGAACAAGAAACACAAATGAAACAACAATCATTAGATGAGTTTAAAAAATTAGAAACAAAGTATACAAACCCATTAATGGTTTCACCATTAGAAGAACTTTCTGATTTTAACAATTCTGAATCAAAAAGTAATGATATTGAAAATATGTTGAAAGAACGCGAAGAAAAACATGAAAATAACAAAATTAAAAAGTATCTAAAAAAGACTGTTAAACGTAAATTTACATTGGGAAAATCAGATAAATTACGACGTGTATCTGTGTTAATAAAAGATCGTCAAACCAGAAAAAATATAATTGATACACAGAAAGAATTAAAGAAAACTACAATAACAGACGTAAAAAAATATTTACGTCAACATGGTATAATAAAAGTTGGAAGCATATGCCCCGCAGATATTTTAAGAAAAACATTTGAATCTGCTGTTTTAACTGGTGAAGTAACTAACACAAACAAAGAAACACTGTTACATAATTTTATGTTAGGGATGACCGAAGGTAAAGAATAAAATTTTATTTTCTCTATTTAAATAAATGAATAAAATTAGAGACGATTTTCCTCCAGATTTAAAGAATTTTTTTGTAAATTTACAAAATTATCTGGATACAAATTTATATTTTTATGGTTCAGTAAATAGACCCGATTATGTTCATGGTAAAAGTGATATAGATGTTGCTATTTTTACAGATAACGAATACAGCACAATTGCTAAATTACAACATTTTTTACATGTAAAACGTAGTGCGTTTGATAAAGTAGTGTGGAAATTAGAAGGAAAAATGATTTATGGTTATAAAATAAAATGTTATAAATATACTAATTTAAAATGCGAAATAGTAATTTATAATAATGATTTTAAAGAAGTAGTGTTAAATGAAATAAGTGTATATAACAAAATACCTTTTCATATTGGAATATTACTATTTATTTTAAAAACATTATATTATACATTTCCAATATTGTCTTCAGACACTTATTCAGCTTATAAAAGATTTGTATTCAATAAAATTATGGTAAATAAGAAAGACTCAGTATTTTTTTTATTAAAAAACAAAGTTTAAAGACATTTTATTATTAAATATAATAGAATGTCTTTAATTAAAGAATATTTAGAACTAACAAAAAAGTATTCAGATGAATATGGTGACCTAACAATTGTATTAATGCAAAATGGAGCATTTTTTGAAGTGTATGGATTAAAAGATAAGGATAATAATATTTATGGTTGTAAATTAACCGATTTCTCTAGAATTTGTGATTTAAATATTGTAGATAAAAAAGTTCCAGGTGGTGATATGACAATTGATGGTGTTCAAGTAGTAAATGGAGGTTTTAAAACGCATTTAATTGAAAAATATATAAAAAAATTACAGGATAATGGTTACACAATTATTGTGTATGAAGAAGAAGGAGAAGATCCAGTTAAAAAAACAAAAATAAGAAATCAAACAGGAATCTATTCACCTGGAACATATTTTTATTCTGATCCAGATACAGAACAAATAACTAATAATATTTGTTGTTTATGGATTGAAAATAAAAAAAGTTCATTAAAAAGTATGAGTAAAACTTATATATATATTGGAATTGGTTTAATAGATATTTATACAGGTAATACATCTATAAATGAATATAATGATGAATATATTAAGAATCCAACAACATTTGATGATTTAGAACGTTATATTTCAATATATAATCCAAGTGAAACAATTATTGTATCAAACTTACAAAATAATGATATTAATGATATAATTAGTTTTATTAATCTAAGAAGTAAATCATTACATATTGTGAATTTATTAGATGAAAAAACTAACAAAAATAAAATCAGGGCATCTAACTGTGAAAAACAAACATATCAAACAGAATTACTTGGTAAATTTTATAAAATTAATGATATAAATTCTTTTATGAGTATGTTTTATAATAATGTTTATGCAACTCAAGCATTTTGTTTTTTGCTTGATTTTGTATATCAACATAACCCATATTTAATCCAAAAAATTTCAGAGCCAATTTTTGAAAATACAAGTAAAAAGATGATATTAGCAAATCATTCATTAAAACAATTAAATATTATAGAAGATGATAATTGTAGAGGTAAGTATTCATCTGTTTCAAAAATGTTGAATGAATGTATAACGCCAATGGGAAAACGAAAATTTACTAATAACTTTTTAAATCCAGTAACAGATGAAGATTATTTACAAAAAGAATATGATATAATTGAATCGTTATTAACAATGAATGGAGCAGATGAATATAAGGTAGTAAAAGCTATGTTAGTTCAAATTAAAGATATAAGTAAAATAATGCGACAAATTATTATGCAAAAAGTTAGTCCAAAGATGTTATATCAATTATATAATTCAATATGTTCAGCAAAAGTAATGTATAATTTTGTTATAGAAAATAAAGCGTTATTAGAATATTTAAAGCATAAATTACCTGATTTTATTAGTTTGATTGATAAAACAGATAATATTATAAAATATTTAAATGAAGTATTGATATTAGATGAATGTAAAAATATAGATAATATAACAAAAATTGAGAAAAGTTTTATACAAAATGGCGTGGACCCGTTATTAGATAGTAAAATAAAAATATTGATGGATTCACTAGATCAATTAGAAGCTTGCCGTTGTTATTTTAGTTTTTTAATATCAAATTATGAAACAGCAGGAAAAACAAAAAAAAACACAAAAAAGAAAAAATTAGTGGTTCCTGAGATATTATGTCAAGAAGAAGAAGAGGATATGAAAGAATATGTAACAATTTATGAAACAGAAAAAAATAATTTTAGTCTATTAGCTACAGAAAGGAGATGTAAAATATTAGATGAAATAATAAAAAATAATAAAAATGTACCTTTAAAATATCGTTCAAGTTATTCTGGTATAGAAACAACTTTTAATTTGTCTTTAGACTTAGAATATAATAAACAATCACAATCAAAAAAATCCATAACAAATAGTCAAATAAATGGCTTTTGTAAAAATGTGGGTTTAATTAAAGTTAATTTAATAGATACAGTATCAATGGTATATCAACAAATAGTAAAGAAATTACAAGATTATCAAGTAGATGTAAACAGTATTAGCAATTTTATTACATATGTAGATTTAGTGTATACAAAAGTATTTATAGCAGCAAAGTATAATTATTGTAAACCAGAAATAGTATCTAATGAATCTGGTAAATCATTTGTAAGAGCAACAGATTTAAGACACTGTTTGATAGAAAAAATTCAACAAACAGAATTATATGTAGCGAATGATATAAATATAGGAGACGGAAATGAAAGTAATAATGTATTGGATGGTATTTTATTATATGGAACAAATGCAGTAGGTAAAACTAGTTTTATTCGTGCTCTTGGTATTTCAGTAATTATGGCTCAAGCAGGATTATATGTTCCGGCCTCAAGTTATAAATATAAGCCATATAACTATATTTTTACGCGTATTTTGGGAAATGATAACATTTTTAAAGGATTATCAACCTTTGCAGTAGAAATGTCAGAGTTGCGAACAATTTTGCGTTTATCTGATAAAAATAGTATGGTATTAGGCGACGAATTATGTTCAGGAACTGAAAGCATAAGTGCTGTTAGTATTTTTGTAGCAGGTATTCAAAAATTATCGGCTGTAGGTTGCTCTTTTATATTCGCTACACACCTACATGAAATAATTGGTTATGATGAAATTACATACTTACATAATGTAGGTATGAAACACATGAGCGTTATTTTTGATAAAGAAAAAGATTGTCTCATTTATAATCGTAAGCTTCAAGATGGACCAGGAAATAATATGTATGGTTTAGAAGTTTGTAAAAGTTTAAATTTACCGCAAGACTTTTTGGATAATGCGCATAATATTCGCATTAAATATCATCCGGAAACTGGAAGTGTTTTAAGTCAAAAAAGCTCACATTTTAATGCAAAACATATTACGGGAGGAATGTGTGAAAATTGTATAATAAATCCAGCAGTAGATGTTCATCATTTAGTATTTCAAAATGAGGCACAACAAAATGGAACAATAAAAAAAAAAGGTCTAATATTTAACAAAAATGATAAGGCAAATTTAATGAATTTATGCAAAAAGTGTCACGATAAAATACATAAAACTAACAAAAAATACAAGAAAACTAAGACAACAAAGGGAACTATTTTAGAAGAAGTATAACTAGACCTTATCAAATTCTAATTACTTTCACTATTACTATTTGTATTAAGAATATATTTCATTGTTTCTTTATAA
>Ga0214923_10005382_pt1 | contig 14916 bp, 10 predicted proteins | sample LL1510_MetaG_FD_177993 | JGI IMG/M metagenome (GOLD analysis project Ga0214923, IMG submission 177993) | Freshwater microbial communities from Lake Lanier, Atlanta, Georgia, United States - LL-1510 | ecosystem: Environmental > Aquatic > Freshwater > Lake | place: USA: Georgia | collected... | reverse complement strand
GGCAGCGACTTAATCGCTCTGTCTTATTTTTCAACTCACGGAACGCCAGTAGTTGTCACTCGATGCACAAATAATTTCGGGCCTTTTCAGTATCCCGAAAAAGCAATTCCGTTGTTCACCACGAACCTGCTTGACGGCAAGAAAATACCTTTATACGGTGACGGACTCAACGAACGCGATTGGATCTATGTCGACGACCACTGTGCGGGTGTTCATCTCGCACTTGAGCACGGCAAGCCAGGTGAGATTTACAACATCGGGGCAGGCAACGAAACCGCAAATCGTGTTCTGGTCGACAAACTTTTGGCGTTATTGGGCAAGGATGAATCAAGTGTGCAATATGTAGCCGACCGGTTGGGTCACGATCGGCGTTACTCGGTAGACATCACCAAGATCACGCAACTTGGCTGGAAACGAACTCGCTCACTAGACGAAGCTCTCGAGGCGACGGTGAATTGGTATCGCGACAATCGCTGGTGGTGGGAGCCGCTGAAAGCGAAAAAGTAGTGAGAGTCTTAATCACCGGTAGTGCTGGACAACTTGGAACCGATCTAGTCGCAAGTGCTAAACATTCTGGGCTCGACGTAATTGCGACATCCCACGCTGATTTTGACATCACTGATAGAGATCTGGTTTCGCAAAAGATTGTTGGTGCGGAACCCGAAGCAATAATTCACGCGGCCGCATGGACTGCGGTAGATGCGTGTGAGTCAGATGTCAAAAAAGCGATGGCAATCAATTGTGACGGCACTGCAAACGTAGTTAGTGCGGCTCGTCAGGTCGGCGCCCGAGTCATATATGTATCTACCGACTACGTCTTTGACGGCACGAAGCCGACACCTTATATAGAGAGCGATTTGCCGAATCCTCAATCTGTATACGGTGCGAGCAAACTCGCGGGCGAGCAGCAACTTGATATGAGTCAAGATTCGGTGGTTCGTATTTCGTGGGTTTGCGGCGAGCACGGCAACAACATGGTCAAAACAATTCTGCGACTTGCAGCCACAAGTCCGACGCTGACATTCGTAAATGATCAAATTGGCTCACCAACCTTTACGAGCGACGTCGCACCCATCTTAATCGATTTCGCCACTCAGTCGCGCCCGGGTATTTGGCATGTCACCAATCAAGGTACGACTAGTTGGTTTGGTTTTGCTCAAGATGTTTTGCGTGCAGCGGAACTTGACCCGAATCGTGTTCAGCCAATTGCGACTTCAGAGTTACGTCCGCAACGCCCCGCGAAGCGCCCGGCTAATTCGGTGCTCGAGAACGCCAGAATGTGTAAGGCGAACTTGACACTGCTTGACGACTATCACATTCCGTTGAAGAGACTTGTTGATCGTTTGGCAAGTTAAGGTTGAGTCGTGGACGAAAGAATACTTTTAAAAGAGATCGAACCTGTTGCGGCTGATTTGCTCAATCGTCATTTGGGTGTCGCAAAAGAATGGTTTCCACACGAATTGGTGCCGTACAGTCGTGGCAAAGATTTTGAACCAGGTAAGCAGTGGTCGGAAAACGATTCAGACTTCGGTGATAACGAAATCAAGATGTCAGATGCAGTTCGTGGATCATTGTTCGTAAATCTTTTGACCGAAGACAATCTTCCTTATTACTTTCGCGACATTAACTCGCTATTCGGCAACGACGGCGTATATGGAGAATGGGGACGCAACTGGACGGCTGAAGAAGGTCGCCACTCAATTGTCATTCGCGACTATCTGACTGTTACACGGGCTATTGATCCGGTAGCACTTGAACGCGGACGCATGCAACAAGTCCGTGGCGGTGAAGTGCCAGCGCCACTCGACTTGTACGAGGCGATCGCTTACTTAAGTATGCAAGAACTCGCTACTCGCATCGCACATCGCAACACGGGCAAAATGATGCAAGACGAAGTTGGCGAAGCGATCATGTCGCGAGTCGGCAACGACGAAAACTTGCACTATTTGTTTTATCGTGATCTAACAACCGCAGCGATCGCAGTCGATCCATCGAACATGGTGATAGGCATCGAGCGTGCCGTTCGAACCTTTGCAATGCCAGGCACGGGCATTCCTGACTTTGAGCGGCTTTCGCGCGAGATTGCTCGGGTCGGAATTTATGATTTGTTAATTCATCATGACCAGATCTTGCAGCCAGTCATTATGCGTCATTGGAAACTTGAGCAACTTACGGGCTTGACTGACGAGGCCGAGAAGGCACGGGAAGCGTTATTCAAGCGAATTGAGCGAATCGGTAAGGTTGGCGCCAAGATGGCCTCAGACCAGGTCAGCGCCTAAGTTCGGGCATTCACAAGCGCACGAAAACCTGAGATTTAACGCCTACCTGGACAGGTCGTTGACTTGGCGAATTGCAAAGTCGTGGTTTGCGAGACTGTGTCGTTTGACATATAGTAATGAGACGGTTTGGTGGGACCGGGCGTTGAGTAACAAAGCACCGAATTCAATTATCCAAAAAACAAGGGGAACAAATGTCAACAATTGAGCAAACAACGAATGAAGTTTCGACAAATGGTTTGTCGCGACGTCATTTCATTCAGGCAGCAGCAGCAACGGGCGTCGCAGTACCGTTTGCTCAAATGATCGGTGGATCATCGGTCGGTGCGGCTGGCAAAGTTTTCAGATACGCAGCACAGGCTCAAGAAGGCCCGGCTTGCCCGTGGATGACCAAAGGTGGTTCGCTCGGCATTCTCAACGCAGTAGGTTCATGGCTTTGCGATGTTGCACCTTCTGGTGAACTCAAGCCAAGCGTCGCCACGAGTTGGAAAGGTTCGAACGGCGGTCAGACCTGGACATTCACAATTCGCACAGATGTGAAGTTCCATGATGGTTCGGCGCTTACAGCAGACGATGTTGTTTACACAATCAAGTCGCACCTCAACCCTGCAAACAAGTCGCAATCAGCGGCCCGTATTGGTGACGTTTCTGACTGTGTCAAAGTAAACGCGACGACAGTTCGCTTTGACTTGAAGAAGGCAAACGCCAACTTCCCATTCGCAGTTTCAAGCTCGAACTACGGCTTGCTTATGTTGAAGAATGGCGCGAAGGGTGACGAGTCATGGATCGCCAAAATGAATGGCACCGGCAAGTGGATTATGGTTTCGCACAAGGTCAATGAAAAGACCGTTTTCAAGCGCAACACAGACTATTTCGACAAGGCTCAGATTCCGTCGTTCGAAACAATGGAGCAGATCCAATACGTTTCACAGAGCGCCGCGATTCCAGCGTTGAAGACTGGCAAGCTCGACTCGATTCACTTGCTTTACGGCAATGAGGCAGACACGCTTCCAAAGTCGAAGTTCTACAAGACGTTGGTGCCAACGTGCGGTGGTCTCCACATGCACATGCGTGCCGACATTGGTCAGTTGACTGACAAGCGCGTTCGCGAAGCGATCGCACTGTCACTCGACCGCGTCGCTTACATCAAGGGCGTTCTTGGTGGTTACGCATTGCTTGCCAACGACTCGGTAATGGACTCGTTCCCAACTGCAGACAAGTCAGTGCCACAGCGTAAAAAAGATCTCGCTCGTGCAAAAGCACTTCTTGCAGAAGCAGGCGTGCCGAACGGCTTCAAAGTAACTCTTCAGAGTTGGAAGCGCGATGACATCGACAAGTTCACACAATTTGTCAAGTCGTCATGCAAAGAAATCGGCATTGACGTAACAGTTGACCTTGACGGCTCAGACGGAGGTGGCGCACGATGGTACGCCTACTCGGTTTACCCATCGGTCAAGGGTTCAAAGGTCGCCAACAAAGGTGAATGGCTTGCTAGCGAATTCGGTATTGCCGAATGGGCTGGTCGTCCAACTCCAGACGAGTACCTCGTTCGTGAGTGGAAGTCAACCGGTGACTGGAACCCGCACTACCTCGATGCGCCAGAGCTTGACGCAGCAGTTGATGCATGGACATCGGCTTTGACTCCAGCCAAGAAAAAGGCTGCGAGTTCATTAATTCAGAAGGCATCGCTCAAGTACACACCGATCATCATTGTTTACAACGAAACTCGCGTTTCGGTAACTTCGAACAAGGTGAAGGGTGTCGAGTTCAACCAGCAAGGTGCAAACTGGAGTTCAGGTACAAACGCTTAATTGCGAAATTGATCAAATAAAATTAATAGAACGACCGGCCTGGGTAACCAGGCCGGTCTTTCTTTTTGGGAAAAGACGATCTAAATGATTTTGCTAAACTTAAAATTTCTATGTTGAGATTTATCGTCAAGCGAATCGGGCTTTCGGTCTTGACGCTCGTCATTGTCTCGTTGATCGTGTTTTTGATGACGTCGATCATGCCAGGTGACATTGCCAAGCAAATTCTTGGTCGAGATGCGACTCCAGAGGCTTTCGAGATTTGGAACAAAGAAAAAGGCTTTGATAAACCGCTTGTGGTTCAATACGGCCGCTGGATGGGCGGAGTATTGACTGGTGATCTCGGTACTTCGTTGCAGTATGAAATGCCAGTTTCAGAGATTCTGGCCCCGGCAGCCAGCAAGTCTGCCCAATTGGCGATTGTCGCGCTGCTTTTGATTGCCCCAATCAGCATTCTGGGTGGCATCGCCGCGGCGATGAATCGAGGCAAAAAAGTTGATCGTGCCCTGACTGTCGGTGGTCTGTCTGCTGCTGTGATTCCAGAGTTTGTTTGGGCAGTTGTTTTGATTCTTGTGTTTGGTGTTGCAATTCGGGCATTTCCGGTTTCGGCGTTTCCCGATGAAGAGAACCCAAATCTGGTCAGCAGTGTTTATCACTTAATTTTGCCGTCGATTGCATTGCTGTTCGTGTTGTTCGGCTACATCTCGAGAATCACCCGTGCAGGCGTTATTGAGGCCCTTGATTCTGACTACATGCGAACAGCCGTGTTAAAGGGCTTGTCGAGAAAGACGGCGGTGTTCAAACACGTCTTGCGAAATGCACTCTTGCCGACGATCGCAGTAATCGCAACCCAAGTGCCTTACCTGGCGGGTGGCTTGATCGCAATTGAACGAGTTTTCAATTACCCCGGTTTTGGCAACATTCTGCTTGACGCTGTTATTGCACGAGACTTTCCGTTGTTGCAGACTGCAGTGTTTCTTACGGGTGTGGTAATTATCGTCTTTCAATTGATTGCCGACATTTTGTTTGCGGTTCTTAATCCGCGAATTCGACAAAAGGTGACAGAATGACCGACGAAACTTCGAAGCAAGCCCAACAAACGGTTCTCAGTGAGCGAATTGCAGTTCTCAAAAAGAACAAGGCATTTATCGTCGGCGCCTCAATTCTGGCTTTCTGGGTGTTCAGTGCAATTTTCGGAAAGCTGATTGCTCGTTATGACCAAGACTTCATGGATTATGAGTACATCAACTCTGCGCCGTCTGCTAAATATTGGTTCGGTACCGACAGCAACGGGCGAGATGTTTACTCGCGCGTAATTGTCGGCTCGCGAATCATCATCGTGATCTCATTTCTTGCGACACTTTTGGGCGCCTTTCTTGGTGCGTCTCTTGGTTTGGCTGCCGGTTATCTAAAAGGCAAGTTCGACATGGTCTTGATGCGGATACTTGAAGCGATCTCGGCCATTCCGGTGATCATCATTGCGTTGTTGGCCGTTGCCGCAATCGGTAGATCTTCATCAATTATCACGATTCTGATAATTGGTTTTATTTTTACACCAAATGTGGCGCGCACTGTTCGTGCTGCGGTGTTGGGCGAGTCAGAACTTGAATATGTTGCAGCGGCAAAGTTGCGCACTGAAAAGACTGCGCACATCCTGTTTCGAGAAGTTCTGCCAAACGTATTGCCGACTTTGATCGTCGAATTCACTGTGCGACTTGGCTACGCGATTTTCGCCGTGGCGACGCTTTCGTTTTTGGGTGCCGGTCTTGAAGCCGGTTCGCCAGACTGGGGAACCCAAGTGGCTGACACTTGGTCGTTGATTTTTACAAACGTTTGGTGGCCGACGCTGTTTCCGTCACTGGCGATTGCCTCGGTTGCTGTGAGCATTAACTTGATCTCTGACGCCTTGCTCGAGGTCTTTGAATTATGACCACAACGCCAACACTTGAACTACGCAACCTTGAAGTTGCCTACACCGTGCGCGGCATCGACCGACAGGTTTTGCGTGGTGTTTCGTTTTCTATCGCCCCTGGCGAGGCATATGGGTTGGTGGGCGAATCGGGTTGTGGCAAGTCGACTGCGGCGTTTGCGGCAATGCGTTATCTGCCGCGCAATGGCAAAATAACCAAGGGTTCGATTCTCTTTGAAGGCAAAGACATTGTTGATATCAACGATGATGAGGTCGCCAAACTTCGTCGATCGGCGATTTCGATGGTCTATCAAAACCCGGCAACGGCGCTGAATCCGACTATCCGCGTCGGCAAGCAGATCGCCGAAGTATTCGAACTAAACGGCGTTTCAAGTTCTGATGCAATGATGATGGCTGAGCAAGCACTGACCAAAGTTCAGATCGCCGACCCTGCGCGAGTTCTGCGACGCTATGCACATCAATTGTCGGGTGGCATGGCTCAGCGCGTGGTTATCGCGATGGCATTGGCGTCGAATCCACGGTTGTTGGTCATGGATGAACCAACAACAGGCCTTGACGCAACTGTTGAAGCCGAAGTTCTCGATCTGGTTCGTGAATTGCGACGCGACACCGGCACCGCAGTTTTGTTCATTAGCCATAACCTCGGGGTTATTCGCAATATGTGCGACCGAGTAGGTGTGCTTTATGCAGGCGCGCTTGTCGAGCAAGGCGCCACATCAGAACTATTCTCCAGTCCAAGTCACCCGTATACGGTCGGCTTGTTGCGATGTATCCCGCGTGGTGGTTTGCATAAGAGTACCGATCGCTTAGACACAATTCCTGGTACGCCGCCGGCACTCGGCACAAACTTCGACGGCTGTGTTTTTGCCGCGCGATGCTCATTAGCCGATGACAAATGTCGAACAGCATTGCCCGAGATGGTGACGATTATTGGTTCGCATGTAGCGCGTTGTTTTCACAGTGATAAAGCAGGCTCGATGCCACGCTCGATTGAACAAATTGAATATGCACCTCAGTCGACAGGCCACAAGGCTCAAGTCGGCGACACGTTGTTGAATATCAGTCATCTGTCGAAAGTTTTCAATCAAGACGGCAGCAAGGTTCGTGTCATCAATGATGTTTCGCTGACGCTAGGTTTTGGCGAAACACTTGGCTTGGTGGGCGAGTCAGGCTCTGGTAAAACAACAATCGCCAAACTCGTGCTTGGTTTAACACCACCTGAAGAAGGTGGAGTTGTCACACTTGACGGCAAAGGTCTGGCAAAAACATTGAGTCATCGCGATGTAGCGGACGTCGGAGCAATGCAGATCGTCTTTCAGAATCCTGATCAGGCTCTAAACCGGCGCCATAGTGTGACACGAATTGTGAGCCGAGCAGTAGAGAGATTGCGTAAATTCAGTTTGACCGCGGCGATTGCGCGCGCTCAAGAACTTTTGTCAGGCATGCGTGTCGATGCTTCGCTTCATAGCGTGCGACCAGTGCAATTATCTGGTGGCTTGAAGCAGCGCGTTGCAATTGCTCGCGCGTTTGCTGGCGCGCCTCAAATTGTTGTGTGTGATGAGCCGACGTCAGCACTCGACGTTTCGGTTCAGGCTGCAATTCTGAATTTGCTGGTCGACTTGCAGAAAAAAGATCAGACAAGTTTCATCTTCATTTCACACGACTTAGGCGTGGTGCGGTATATCTCTGACAAGATCGCCGTGCTCTATTTGGGTCGTGTTGTCGAGTTTGGTACTTCGCAGCGTGTGTTCAGTGGACCATTCCACCCGTATACCGAGGCGCTGTTGTCATCGGTGCCGAATATCGATGGGTCGACGCGCAAGCGAATACCGCTGACTGGCGTCGTGCCAAGCCCGAGTAATCCACCAAGTGGATGCGTGTTGAACCCAAGGTGCCCGCGAAAAGCTGGTTCGGGTTACGAGACGCTCTGCGAAACTGAAGAGCCAAATTTGACCGAGGTCGAACCCGGTCACTTCATGCGTTGCCACGTGCCGGTGGCAAAACTAAAGCAACTACAAAACTAGGCGCGCATGCGCGAACCCGATGGGTCGAGAACGGGTTCGAGTTGCAAAGATGCCTTTTGCATCTTGCCGATGATTTCAATTTCGAAACCTGTCGTACCTGGCTTGGCCAATTCGGCGGGAATGTAGCCCATTGCCAGCGACACACCGCTGTAGTGGGCGTAACCGCCACTGGTTATCCAACCGACAACTTTGCCGCCGTGAAACACTGGCTCGTCACCGATGACATCTGCAGGTCGATCTTTGTCAACTTCGACAGTGAACATGACAAGTTTGCGTGCCGGGCCGGTCTTCATTTCGGCCTCGACCGCAGCGCGACCAATGAACTCGTGATCGAACTTCATTGCGCGCTCCATACCAGCCTCAAGCGGTGTATAGATCGGTCTATATTCTCTGAACCACGTGCCGAAGTTTTTCTCGAGGCGCATCGTGATGAGAGCCCTGAAACCAAACAGGCGCATGTCAAATTCTTTGCCTGCGTCCCAAATTAGATCGAACAAATAGCGCTGATATTCGGGGGCGATCCAGATTTCGTAGCCAAGGTCACCCGTGTATGTCATGCGTGACAACCAGACGGGCGCGTTGCCGATGTTGACTCGGCGAAAACTCATGAACGGAAAGTCTTTTGTTGCCAACGAAGTACTGGTGAGCTTTTGTAAAACATCGCGTGATCGCGGACCAGCAACGGTTAGACCGACCATTGAAAGTGCCAGGGTTTCGAAGCGAATCTTCGAGTTCTTCGGCAAGTGTGCCAAGAACCAGCGCGGATGATGTATTTCTGCAGCTTGAGATCCGAACAGAAAGAACTCTTCTTCACCAATGCGCGAGATTGAGAACTCGCCAACGATCTTGCCTTCGGGGTTGAGCATGGCGGTGAGAACCGTGCGACCGATTTTTGGCAGAGCGTTGGTAAACAAACCTTGTAGCCATGATGCCGAACCAACGCCACTGACTTTATATTTGGCGAAGTTTGATGCCTCAGAAAAGCCGACACGTTCGCGAACTGCTCGCGACTCTTCACCAACGTTTTTGAACGCATTTGATCGATAGAAAGTTACATCTTCGATTGGCTCTTTGCCTTTGTCTTGAAACCACAGCGGATGTTCGAGACCGAAGCCCGCACCCATCACAGCATTGTGGGCAAGTAGGCGATCGTAAATTGGTGTCGTGTGCAATGGTCGCGCTGCGGTGAGTTCTTCGTTCGGAAATGTGATGCGGAAGCGACGCGAATAGTTCTCGCGCACTTTTGCATTCGTGTATTCAAGCGTGGCGAAGTCGCCGTAGCGAGCGACATCCATGCCCCAAATGTCGGCGCCCGGGTCGCCATGAACCATCCAGTTGGCAAGCGATAAGCCCACGCCACCACCTTGCGAAAGGCCAGCCATAACTGCACATGCAGACCACATGCCGGGCATACCTTTGATCGGGCCGACCAATGGATTGCCGTCTGGCGAGAAAGTGAACGGACCATTGACGAATTTTTTGATGCCTGCACGGCCAACAGCTGGGAAGTGAGCGAAACCCCGCTCAAGTTCTGGAGCAATGCGTTCAAGATCGTGTGGTAGCAGTTGAAACACGAAGTCCCATGGAGTTTCTTTGGGTGACCACGGACGATTGTTTTGCTCGTAGGTGCCAAGCAAGATGCTTTGACCTTCTTGGCGCGCGTAAATTTCGCCGGCGAAGTCGATCATGTGTGGCAACTCTTTGCCGTTGACTCGGTTGAACTCGATGACTTCTTCCATTGGCTCGGTCATCAGATAGTGGTGCTCCATTGCCAAGACAGGAAGTTCAATGCCGCACATGCGGCCCACTTCGCGGGCCCACAGACCGCCGGCGTTTACGACGTGTTCGGCGTGAATCGTGTGGTCTTTGTCTGTGATCACATCCCACGTGCCGTCAGGGCGGTGATTGAGAGCAGTGACCCAAGTATTTGTGTAGACCTCGGCGCCACGATTTTTCGCGCAAATCGCGTAAGCATGTGTAACGCCATAAGGGTCAACGCTGCCTTCGTCTTCATCGTAAAGAGCGCCGACAAAATATTTCTCTTCAAGTAGAGGATTCAAAACTTTTGCTTCTTTGATCGAAATTATTTCCATTTTCATGCCGAGATAACGACCACGAGCATGAGCCATTTTCAGCCAGTCAAGACGCTCGGGTGTGTCTGCAAGTTGAATGCCACCCGGCAGGTGAATGCCGCAGTTTTGGCCCGATTCTTTTTCGATTTCTTTGTAAAGATTGACCGTGTACTGCTGCAAACGGGCCACGTTCGGGTCGCCGTTGAGGGTGTGCATGCCACCTGCGGCGTGCCATGTTGAACCCGCGGTGAGTTCTTTGCGTTCAACCAGAACGACATCTGTCCAGCCTGCTTTTGTGAGGTGGTAGAGAACCGAGGCGCCGACCACGCCACCGCCGATCACGACAACTCGTGCTGAAGATTTCATTTCAAATACCTTTCGTTACTTTAATTTCTCGGTTTTGCACACTAAAAATCTGTAGCGACGCCACCTTCGGCGACTCGGCGTTTAACAAATGCCTGCAATTCTTCTTGAACTGCTGGGTCGATTGCTGGCGTCTTGTAAGCATCGAGCCAAGTCTTGGCAAGTTCAGTTGTCTTTGAGACAGCGGTTGGGCTGCCACCTTCTTGCCAACTTTCATAGTTGCGCCAGTCTGAAATCATTGGCTTGTAGAAAGCATCACGAAAGCGATCTTGAGTGTGTTGAACTCCAAAGAAGTGACCACCCGGGCCGACTTCACCGATTGCCTCATGGGCGAGAGTTGCTTCGTCGACAACTATCGGCTCAAGGTATGCGGCGACCATGCCCATAAGGTCGGCATCAAGAACGAACTTTTCAAGTGACGAATGCAAGCCACCTTCCATCCATCCTGCACCGTGCATAACAAAATTCACGCCACCTTGAACTGCACCCCACAAAGAAAACACGCTTTCATATGCGGCCTGTGCATCAAGAGCATTTGCTGCGCAGACATTGCTAGAGCGATATGGCACTTTGTAACGCCGCGCGAGTTGACCGCCTGCCATCGCGGTGCGCATATATTCGGGTGTGCCAAACGCTGGTGCACCAGATTGCATGTCGACATTGCTAGTGAAGCCACCGTATGCAACCGGCGCGCCCGGTCGCACAACTTGAGTGAACACCATGCCCGCGAGTGCTTCGGCGTTTTGTTGTGATAACGCACCAGCGAGAGTTATCGGCGCCATTGCGCCAGCCAAAGTAAATGGAGTGATGATAATAATCTGATTACGTGATGAGAACTCCATGATGCCCTGCAGCATCGGTGTATCGAGTCGCAGCGGTGATGAAGAGTTAATAATGCTGAAAACCGAAGGCTCACGGTCAAGCGTTGCGTCGTTGACTTGTCTTGCGATTCGGCACATCTCGAGCACGTCTTTGTTGCGTTGGCGGCCGAGGCTGTAGCAATGAATCGCTTTGTCTGTCATCGTGAGAAGGTCATATGTTGTTTCGATGTGACGAATCGATGCATGTAGATCGATTGGCTCAACTGGGTAACCGCTGTTGAAGTGAATTATGTTGAAGACTTGCGTCAGCTTGAGGAGTTGCTGAAAGTCGGCGCGAGTGCCAGGGTGGCGCACGCCGTCGAGGCCGATGAAGTTCGGGGTGCTGGCCACCGAGCCGAAGGCCATCCAATTGCCGCCGATATTTAGTGTGTGCGCCGGATTGCGAGCGTGAAGTTTGAACTCGCTTGGGCAAGTCTTGATTGTCTCAAGCACCATTTCAGGATCAAACCGCACGCGCTCGTTTTCGACTTTCGCGCCAGCCTTCTTCATTAGTTCGCGGGCGTCAGGGTCGAGAAAGTCCATGCCATAGTCAGAGAGAATTCGCAAACTTGCCAAGTGAATTGACTCGAGTTCGTCATCGCTGAGCACTTTGGTTGGCTCATAGCGCATGCGCGGTTGCTTGAAAGGTTTCTGATCAGGAAGTTTGACTTCGGTACTCGACGAGCGAGCGCGACCGCGACGACGGTTTGGCTCAAGACTCTCGGTAGTCATGAGATAAGACTCTAGTTTTTTTAGGTCAAATCCCGAGCATTTTGTCGGGTTTTATGGTTTTTGAAGTCTATTTATTTTGACGGCGGCGAATTTCTGCTGAGATCGCAGGCACGACCTTGTGCAAATCGCCGATTACGGCATAGCCCGCTTTGGTGACAATGTTCGCTTGTGCATCTGTATTGATCGCCAAAATGTTCTTTGATGCCATCGCCCCTACCCAGTGTTGAATGGCGCCAGAAATACCACACGCGATATAAATGTCCGGCGCGATACGCGTGCCGGTCTGACCGACTTGGTCGGTGTGGTTGCGCCAGCCATTGTTGGTTACTGCGCGCGAACATCCGACAACGCCGTTAAGCAGTGATGCGAGTTCTTCGAGCGGCGCGAACGCTTCGGCCGAACCAACACCGCGACCGCCGCTGACTACCACAGGTGAAGTTGCGAGAGTGACGCCAGCAACTCGTTCAACACGATCTTGTACAAAGCTTTGTCTAACGCTCTCGTCAAGTTGCACTTCTGTCGTTGAAATTGTTGGAGTTGTCGATGCGAGTTCTTCTTGTGGTTCGACTACATGGTTGGCAAGCGTCAAGAGCTTGATCGGTGCATCGAGTTGCGCTTCTTCGAGCAGTGAGCCACCCCAACGAGTACGAACAACCTTCAGAGGCTGCGAGCCGTTGAAATCTTTATCAAACTCTGAGCAATTCATTGCGGCTGGCAGGTCAAGGCGAGCGGCCGCCTGTGCGATTATCTCGTGGCCTCGTTCTGTGCCAGTACCGATGACAACACTTGGCGAAATTTTGCGCACAACTTGAGCGATTGACTCGCCCCATGCTTCCGGGCCAAAGTCGGTGAGCATCGAGTTGTGGGCCTGGTGCACTGTCGTAGCGCCAAAATTTGCAACAGTTTCGCTAAGACGATCTGCGTTGGCGCCGATTGTAAGTGCTTCGAACTTTGTGTTCATTTGTCTGGCAAGATTTCGCGCGGCCGTTAACACTCCAAGAGAAGCGCTGGTCATCGTGCCGCGATCGTGTTCGACTACTGCTAGAACCGTCATTTGAAGACACCTAACTCTTCAAGAAGGTCAACGACTGCGGGTGCGGCTTCTGGGCCATTGCCAAGAATGACGGTGTTGCTGGCGCGCTCGGGTGGTCGACGCAAAGTGATGAGTTTTAGTCCACCAGTGTCGCCCGTAGCTTCTGATCTATCGATCGCAACTTTTTTAGATGCAAGTCGACCTTTCATCGTCGGGTAGCGCGGCAAATTGATGCCTTCTTTAATGCCGACACAGGCGGGCATCTTCAATTTGTAAATTTCAACACCCGCATCGCTCTCGCGACGAACAACGGCTACACCATTTTCGATTTCGAGACCCTTGGCGCCATTGACAATTGGTCGTTCGAGTTTCAATGCTGCACGGACGCCTACTTGATAACCGCAAGAATCTGCAGATTCATTGCCGAACAAAACTAAATCGTATTTTCCGTTTTTGGTTTCTAGTTCGGAAATCACTTTGGAAATCGCTTGAGCAGTTTTTTGTGGATCCCAATCTGCGGTGTCAATGGGTACGAGAACCGCTTTTGTTGCGCCAACACTTACGGCGGTTCGCAATTGCTCTTCGGCTTCGGCTGGTCCGAGCGTTAGCACGGTTACATCGCCACCGTGTTTTTCGATCAACTGCACTGCTTGTTCGACGGCGCACTCTTCGTGAGGACTAACGGTAAATCCCAAAAACGCAGTATCAACTTGTTGACCATCGCTGGTGATGTTGATACGTGCGCCAGGAGCTGGCACGCGTTTGACGCAGACGAGAATGTTCATCGTTGTTTGGCTGTGGCTAGCTCTTCATACGTGCGTCATTTGGGTCAAACAATGGTTGACTGCCGACGCGCGCAACGCGCACTGGGAAGAGTTCGTTCATATACATAACTCGAAGTTCGTTGCCTTCGACCGCGTGTTCTGGTGTTAAGTAGGCGAGCATCAAGTATTTGCCGAGCGATGGTGCAGCACCTGCGGTTGTCACGCGCGAGACACGGCCCTTGGCATCAACAATTCGGTCGCCAGACTTTGTCAAGATCGGTTCGTTGCCACCGGTTGGATAGCGCTTAATGCCAGCCTTGCTCGTGTTGTCGATCATTTCGAGAGTGCACATGATTGCGCACGGCTTTTCTTCGCGGGCTTTCATGTATGCAGCCTTGCCAATGAAATCAGCCGACTTCACTTTTGGTCGATTGAGACCGGCCTCGACAGGGTTGTATTCGCTCTCAAGTTCGGCACCCATCAATCGGTAGCCCTTTTCGATGCGACCAGTGACGGCGTAAACGCCCATACCTACCGGGATGATGCCAAACTCTTCGCCGGCTTTGGCGATTGAGTCCCACAGACGAAGACCGTGCTCCATTTTGGTGTAGACCTCCCAACCATTTTCTCCGACATAAGAAATTCGGAACATAGTCGCGGGAACGCCGTCGATAAGTACTTCACGAACTGAGCCATATGGGAAGTTATTTTGCGATACGTCGAATGGCACAAGTTTGCCTTCGGCGTTGATATTTTGTGTCGCCTTGGCCATTGTCTTTTCGGCGTTTGGTCCCCAGACACCAATTGTGCAAAGTGCGCTCGACATATCGGTGAACGTCACCGAACCATCTTGCGGCATGAATTTGGAGAACCAATATTTATCGCGACCGCCGTCGAATGCTCCGGTAATTACACGGAAGTGTTGGTCGGCAAGACGCATGATTGTGAGGTCACCACGGAACCCGCCACCCGGAGTAAGCAGCGGTGTGTAAACCGAACGTCCTACAGGTACGTCGACGTTGTTGACGCACATGTATTGCAAAAACTTGACTAC
>Ga0214923_10005381_pt1 | contig 14916 bp, 13 predicted proteins | sample LL1510_MetaG_FD_177993 | JGI IMG/M metagenome (GOLD analysis project Ga0214923, IMG submission 177993) | Freshwater microbial communities from Lake Lanier, Atlanta, Georgia, United States - LL-1510 | ecosystem: Environmental > Aquatic > Freshwater > Lake | place: USA: Georgia | collected... | reverse complement strand
CATGTGCAATAGTTAAACCACTAATACCAGCACCAAATATTATTATTTTTTTACTCATAAAATCTATATTATAATCTATTTTTTATTTTAATTAAATAAAAAAATTAATTATATTTTTAATTTCTCTTTTTAATTGTAAAATTTTATTTTCATCACTATAAATTAAGAACTAAAGAAAAATATTATCTGATTTAATATATATGGAAACAAAATTAGAAGATTTTATTGTTAAAAGAAGTAATATTCCTAAAGAATTTTATAAAACAATTAGAAAAAGAATTTTTAAATAATATGAAAACTACTAAATCAAAATTAAAAATAATAAAAAATAATACATCAAAAGATAATAAAAATATGACATCATTTTATATGATTATTGATAAAACATAATTTATAACTTTATTATATTTAGTATGCTATACGCCATTTATATTATTTGGAGAATAATTTTATTTAAAAAATTGATGTATTATTTTATTTGTAAACCATCGTAATTGTAAATCAGATTTTTTTTTCAAAATATCTTTTAATGATACAATATGTATTGATCTAATTTCATTAAGACCTTTATCAGGTATATCATCAATAATTCTTTCTTGTAAATATAAAGCATAGTCAAATGTTTTTGTATCATTTATTTTATATTTATCCAATTGATTAGTAATTGTTGTTAATTTGTAAAATATATAATGTAATCCTTTTAAATTAATTAAATAAGACATCCCATAAAATTTTACTCTTTTAATTATCAAATTTTGTTTAATAAAATCAATAGCTAATTTATTAATAAATTCAGTAGGTGCCAATATATTAAAAAATTCCTCTATTGTTTCACGTAATGCAGTATGTAATGTTGTTAAATCTTCTTTATCATATTTCCCACCGAAACTTTCATATTCATCATATCTTTTAAGTAGATTTGATTTTCCTAATAGAATTATAGATTGATTATTGATAATATCACAAATTATCATACCAGCTGCAACATTTTGTATCTCACGATTAAATATATTAGTCATCTTAATAACTATTATATATTTATATATATTAATATATATTTATTAATATATATTTATTCTTTATAAATATTGTTTATTCTTTATAAATAATATTATATAATATTGTTTATTCTTTATAAATTGATTTTTTAAATTTTATTAAATTAAAATCTGAAATATCAAATGTGTTTACTTCTCCATTTAATGGATTATATAAAATTATTGTATTTATTACATGCTCTCGTTTTTTTAATAAATAAGAATATAATAACACTTGTGCTAAATTAGATATTGTTGCTATTTCAGTGTGTAAATATAATGATGTTTTAATTTCAATAATAGTATCATCACATAATATATCAATTTCTGCACGAACACTGCCATGTGATACACAATAGTGTGTATAAATTTGTTTTGGTTTAATTAAATTAATAATTTTACATATTCCTTTTTCTATTTCTAAATAATAATTAAATGCTGTTTCATTAATTAAAAAATCATGATATGGTGTTAAATCAATATTATTCATTTTATATGTTGCAATATAAAATATATGTTCTAATATATTTCGCCAATCTGTTTGTAAATCAATATATTCTAAATAAATTTTATGTGGAAATTTTGTATCTTTATGCATTATATTTAAATCAAACTTTTGTATTTTTTTTGGATAATTAATTTGTAATATTTTTGCTATTAAGTAATCAATAAAATTTCCAATTATTATTTTATGAGGTAATTTTTCAATATCTTTTGGAATATCAAATGATTTATTTGCATAATATCTAATATTAGTTAATTTATGTAATTGGTCATAAATTTTATTATAACCAATAAATCGTAAATAATTTTGAACATCTTTTGAAATTATTAATGTTGGTTTAAAACTATCAATAACTACATTATAACCTGTATATAATTCTGGTTTAATTTCTCTTAATAATGGACTTAATTGAACTTGTGATTCTGGATGTAAGTCTACATGATATGTTATAAATAAATACTTCTTTGCTCTTGATGCGGCTACATAAAATAATCGTCTCTCTTCATCGACATCTTCTAGTTCTTCCAAATAATATTTAGGTTTTATTAAAGGAAAATCTTTTGAATTCATATCAATTATATAAACATATTCCCATTCTAAACCTTTTGCACCATGAATAGTTGTTAAATATAATACATTTTCCATATCTGTTTCAATCTCTTGATTCAAGTATAAATTAGTAATAAATTGTTCAAAAGATAAATTATTTAAATAACAAAGTAAATTATAAATATCTGCTATTTTATCATCTATATTAGTTTCTTTTTTATTAATCCATAATTTTTCTAAATATTTAATAATTACTTTTGCTTTATCAATATCTTTTTTGATTTTTTTAAAATTAATAAATAACTCATATAATTCAAATAAATCGGTATATGTTTTTAAACTATTTAATAAATCATCTAATGATTTATCCAAAATAATATTAGCTTTTTTAATATCATAACCATTATGCAAACTTATTATTCGTTTCCAATGAATGGAACTTTTAGGATTAATTATTATTGTAATGAATGCTAAAAAATCTTTAATATGTGATTTATCTAATAATGATAATCCAATATGTTTTACAGTTTGAATTTTATTGCCCATTAAATGTAATTCAATATCATTTAATAAATGGTTTTTCCTTGCTAATATAACCATATCTGATAATTTAATTCCTTGTGCTGTTTTTTTAATAATATCTTCAACAATCCATTTATATTGTTCTGTTTGAGATTTAAATCCTATAACATGTGGCTTACATCCATAATTTGTATGTTTAGAATATACTTCTTTCTTAAACTGATTTGCATTATGAGAAATGATATTCTGACAAAAATCTACTATTGCCGGTGTTGATCTATAATTTTCACCTAGTAAATACATTTTAGTAGTTTTGGTTTGTGATACATTATTATTAAAATCTAAAATATATTTTATTGATGAACCCCTAAATGCATAAATAGATTGTGCATCATCGCCTACTACCATTAATTTACTTTTCTCAGATAATTTTAATAAAATATAATTTTGTATAGGATTAACATCTTGGTATTCATCAAAAAATATATATTTAATTTTATCTTTAAAAACAGTGCTTTTTGGGTCATCTAAAAATTTACTAAATTGTATCATTAAATCATTAAAATCAATTAAATGTTCTTTTTTCTTTTTTGATTGATATAATTTATAAATATTATTAAATTCCTTATAGTATTTACTTAAATTAAATTTTTTTAATGTTAATTTTAAATCACATGGATATGTAATTGATGCATGGTCTATAATTAATTGTATTTTATTTTTAATAATACATAATTCATCAGTATCTAATTGTTGTATAGTTGGATTATTATTTATTATATCATATAAATATTCTCTTACATCTTTCTCATCTAAAATTGTATAATTAATATCATTATATTCTTGTAATACTTTATATCCCAAACCATGTAATGAACCAACATGATATGGGAAACCATTTGTATTTAATCCTGTTAAAGAGGATGTAGATAATTTATTAGGTACTATTTTATTTAATCTATTCAACATTTCCATTCCTGCTTTTTTTGTAAATGTTATTAATAAAACTTCTTCTGGTAAAATTGTTATTTTATCTTTTTCTTCTGATGAATCTAATTTATCTAAAGTTAATTTAACATATCTAGAAATTAATGTATGTGTTTTTCCTGAACCAGGACATGCAACAACTAAAATATTATCTTCAGTCGCATCAATAATTTGTTGTTGTTGATGACTTAATTGTAAATTATCTAATATTACATTATCTGAAAAAGTAGTTAATTCTTGTTCAATATCCATTAATTGATTTTCTAAATAAAATATTTTTTTTTGTTGTTCTAATATGTCTGCTTTAATCTGATTTTGTTTTTCTATTAATAAATTCATTTTGATTACTATTATTATTATTGTTATGTCTTTAATATAAATAAACTAAAAATTTAGTTTTTTTTGGATGAGGAAAAACTTTTCCTTGAGCTAGATCGTCGCGAGACCTCCTCGAACAATCTATTTCTGCGGCGGAAACAACTCCCTTAAAAGCTGCTCAGTGCTCCCAGCCCTCGCGAGTGAGCAGTCGCTTCCAGCGCTTCCAGCCCTCAAATTTGCATCGCTTCCTCCTGGGCTTTCCCAACATAAATCAGAAGGCAAGCCAACTGCTTGGAGACCTGCCGATGCACCAATCAAACGCCGTGAAATTGGTGCCATTGGCGACGGCATTGGCGACGGCATTGGCGACAGCATTGGCGGCAGCATCGGCGACAGCATCAGCGCATTGCGATCGGGAGAGCCGGGTAGTTTAGCGCATTCCTGAGCTTCCGTAGGAAGCGCCGGCGGCTCCACCAATTCGGACTTCTTTTGATTACGAGACTTCTTTTGACGACTTGAATATACTTCGTCATTCTGTCGAAATCGCGCGGGTGGCCCACAGGTCCGGTGCGGTCGCGGCGACCTAGGCATCTTATTAAATATTATATACTGGCGCCATTATATATTTAATATTTCAATTTTTATATTATTATAAATAAACAATATAAATAAACTAAAAATTTAGTTTTTGAGTTAGAGTTTGCAGATACCAATGTTATTACTTATTATATCTTACTATCATATCACCTCGTCCTAAAAGAAGTAATATATGCTGATGCAGATGGTATTCTGCACACAGGGCTTATAGGACTAGTTGGTTCATTTTCTACAGTAAACATAATGTTGCCAAGTATCAAAAATCGTATCGGTGATGCTGGTGGTGGTGGCAGCGGCGGTGGTGCGGATATAAGAGGACGTGTAATATATCCGCTCAATTGACGAGGGCTTGGACTTGCAATCGGTAAAGGGACACCTCTCGCCTCTATAATCGGAGAGAATTGGAGAGGGCTTACTGAGGCAAGCGACACAGGCACGCCTATAGCATTAACTGTTGGAATTACTTGTGGCAAACGGGCAGCTCTAGCTGCTCTAGTTGCACGTCTAATTTCTCTAATGTTAGCACGTACTTCTTGGTCTGACATCATAAAAATCCGACGAATTGTATGGAAAAGCATTAATATACTAGAACGGAGGTCTCTATTTCCTAAAGGAGCCCTCACTACAAGATACATTGGTCCTAATAAGCGCACCCCTGCGGTTAAATTACGCCCTGTATGACCATCATTACAAAATAACCGAAGTCTATGAGGTGGACAAGGCACCCACAACCTAGGAGGTGTTCTACGACGAGGCATCAGAAAAAAGGTATCAAATATTATATATAAAAATAATTATACACTTAATATTTCAATTTTTATATAATATGTTATTATAGTTAATAAAAAATGAAATAATAATGTATTTTACAATAATAATTAATAATTAACACACCATGCTCCCTAATACAGACATCACTTTTGCAAAATGTTTATCAATTATAATAGATCAAATAACAAAGATTAATCCATCATGTATTTATATAGCAGTTGGCTCAGCTCATGAAAATGGGCAGACCGATGATAAAAATCAACAATATCCTGCATTTATTGATAATCTGAGAGCAGGCAAAGAAATAATTAGTATTCAATTTGACCCTCGTATGGAAACTCCAATGACTGTAGAAGGTTTATTTGATAGACTTGGTAATCCATTAACATTAATAAATCAAGTAACTAATAATGATGAAACATTATCTTTTTCTTCAAATGAAACACCCTATTTTAGAATATATAAAAATAACGTTGGTTATTTTTTTATAATTAATGATAGATATTTTAATGAAATAAATGAATATATGACAGATAATGATATATTACAAGTAGATTATCAATGTGCATTTCTAACTACTATAATTGAATATGTATCAAGTAATTCTATTAAATTAATTATGCAATATTATACTGGACACGATACAACATATGAATATATAAAATTATTAGATATTTATGGATATAGTATATTAAAACATATTTGTCTTGATATAACGCATGATAAAGGAGGATGTTATATAGACTTACCTGCTAAATTAGATATGGATGAAGATGGTAATTTTATTCAATATAAATTTATGCAACTAACTGATATTAAAAATAATTCATTAGAAAAATATAAAAATTTATTAACAGAACGTATTAATCTATTGTGTTATCCAATTGCATTAGATTTTATTAATATGCAAAAATCATTAGAATATAAATTATTAGGAGAAAATGCAATGTTATTCTTAAAACACATATATCATATTAATACTGAGCAATCATTATTATCTATGTATGAAGAATTAATATTTTTAATGTTATCAGATATTATAATGTCATTAAATGAAGATCAAGGACTTATAATTACATTATTAAATCTATTACAAATAAATGATTCTATAACAGAATCAGATATTGGAAAAAATCGCTCAGCCTTTCAAAATACAATGGCTAAATTAAAAATTAAATAATTTATTTATAATATAATATTTATTATAGATCTACAAGGAAACACATATTCGTGTAGTGGAAAGCCTCAATTGCATTAATAGTAACATATGCATCCCTTCCCACAGGATAGCCTTGCATGATATCAGTGAACCTCTTAGTAAGCATAACAAATTCGATGTGGGAAAATGGTATGTTGTGACCATGAAAAAACTAGAAGAATTCATGTTGTGATTATGTTTCTAATAGAAAAATTATTAAATTTTTAATCAAATAGATGGAGGTATATAAAAGTCCTACTTACAATTGTTTAGTTACATGAGAATATCTAAAAGAATAAATATCAGTATCAATCAAAGGATTATACTCATACTTAGAATATTCACTAGCATTCATAAATGTAATAAGATCACTTGATGAAAAATCTTCTGTTAATAATTTTGGAATAGTAATTTTTAATTTATCAAATAAAATTTTAGTTTCTTTTCTAGTTTTTTTTATATATTCTGGATCAATATAACGACCATCAATTGCAGCGCGCGTATTTGCTCTGTCAATATGTTCTTTTTCATTTGCAACTTGTGGATATACAATGATTAATTTATATTTATAATATTTGCAAAAATTTTGTATTAAATTTAGAATATAATTTTCATTACCAAGTGTTTCAAAGAAAACATTTAATCCTAAATATGCGGCAAGATGTAAAATAATTTCACTAATTGGATTAAAATTTGGACGTAGTGTATTATATAATTCTAATGATTTTTTAAATTTTTCTTCTGTGGATTGTACTGTAATAATATCTTTAAAAAGTTCTTTCCCAGTGGATGTATCTGATTTTTCATTATTTGATACTTTTCCGTCATATACGAATGTATCTATAGAAATATCAATAAATGATTTATATATTCCTTCTATAATCGATTTCATGGTGTCTGTATAAGTTGTAGAATTTTCCATAGTATATATATATTTTGCAGCTACTTTACGTGCGAGTGTTTTACCACTACCAGGGGCACCCATCAAAATAACTAAATATTTCTCTGTTGTAACACATTCATTGCACGCTGCACCACTAACCATTATTTTTATATAATCAAATAACTCATTTGCATTAATTAGTTTTGATTTTTGTAAATCTACATGTTTTGTGAAATTAGCACCACCTGTCATTTCATATATTTGATTACCTAATTTATTTATATATTTATTAATTTTTTTTGCATTATTAATTTTATGACAATAAATATTAATTTTTTCCATTATATATAAATATAAATAATTATATATAAATATAAATAATTATATATAAATATAAATAATAATCACATATGTGCGACATGTATATACGCGGTGCTTATGATCTCCGTATAATTGCAGGAATTTGAAATGCGGCATATACTGATAAGATAATATTTGCAATAGAATACAATAAATTAAAAACAAAACTAGAATATTTAGAAAAAACTATAAATATGACAAACACAAATAAAGATATAATAAATAACATTAAAAATAAAATAACAATAAAATATAATAATATGATTGCATTTAATGCAGAGTATGATAAAATTATTAACAATTGCGAACAAGTATTAAGTTTGTCATAACAAATATATAAATTAAAAAATTGATATTTAAATATTATTAAATATATAAATTAATAATAAAATTGAAAATTTAATATTAATTGATATTTCATATGTATCTTTTTATAGATATTCTGCAACTATAAGATGGTATAGCAGAAACTTATAATTACATTATTAAATCTATTACAAATAAATGATTCTATAACAGAATCAGATATTATAAAAAATAGGTCAGCATTTCAGAATACAATGGCTAAATTAAAAATTAAATAATTTATTTATAAAAAAATTGAAAAATTAAGTGTATAATGATTTTTATATATAATATTTATTGAAATGCATCCGGCTAGACAGCCCGCGAACAAAGGCAAAAGAGCACACGATCATCCAGCTGAACCGCCCAACCCTCCTGCAAAAGCACACAAATATCAGGCTTCCACACTCGACCATCATAGTGAACCGCCCGGCCCTCCTGCAAAAGCACACACGCGCCAGGCAAAAACACACAAATCTCAGGCGGAAGCGCCCAAGCGTCCTGCTAAAACAGCCCCTTGGGTTGAAGAATACAAATCTTGGGCTAAAGCACAAAATCGTCCGGCGGAAGCACGCAACCGTCCGAATGGGCCTTACTGTGATATCTACACTTGCATTCACATCGAGGAAGTCGAGGCAGATGCCGCGAACGATGACATTGATGGGGACGAAGTTGCCGACTGTGCCAAATACTATATGCACTCAGGGCAAATGTTTTGCGTTACGTGCTGGGCTTGTCCAGATTGTCGCCACCACTGTTATTTGATAGGACAACACATTCTACATGAGTCCAGTCATGTTATCATTCAGATGCATATAAATCAACTGAGGCAACATTTGATTAACAGTTCAAGATACCAAGTTGCTATATAAAAAAATTATTAAATTTTTAATAATTTTTAAATATATTATAATGTCATTAAATGAAGATTATACTTTTATAATTATATTATTAAATTTATTACAAAAAATAATTTATCAGAAATCTTCAACGGTGTAAATACATTGACTAAATTAAAAAAATTGAAAATATAAATATTTATTATACATATCAAAAATTTATAAAACCCTACAAGGCCGCACATAGCTGATATGTCAGATTTTGCCACCGGTGAGCAAATATCAGAATCAGATAAAGATACAATATTTATTGAGGCTGTTAAAGATACTTATAAAAATGTAATCACGCTTGTGCGCATCCTTGAAGAAATATCAGATGATTTAAAAAATTCAGATATAAAGATAAGATACTGGTATCCACCACTGGAAGAAGCGACTGCTCTCTTAAATAGACTAAAAACACATATACCTAATGACACGACAACTGATAAAATAAAGTCTATCAAAATGTCTAAGTATGATCATAGTGTATATGAAGAGACTCTTAAAACAATAAGAAACAATACATGGTGTGAAAATAGATATCGAACACGGTTACATACAACACCTTGTGAGAATGAGCGACACACAGAATGTGGGCTTCGAAATCTGTTAACTAATGTTGACTGGCAACGAGAAATTGAACGATTAATAAAACATAATTTAGAAATTGTTAAACTATTAATTGATATCTATAACTACGCAATGTAAGTTAATAAAATTATTAAATTTTTAATAATTTTTATAATTAAAAAATTGATATTTAAATGTTATTGAACATATGTATTAATAATAAAATGAAAAATTTAATATTAGTTGATATTTCATATGTATCTTTTTATAGATTTTTTGCAACTATAAGATGGTATAGTATGGCTCACGCAGAAGAATTTGCAAAATATAAAGCAGATAATAAATATGATTGGTGTGAAAATAAAATATTTATGGAAAAATATGAAAAAATGTATATGGAATCTATTTTAAAATTAGTCAAAAAAAAGATATTTAATAATTCAACTATTATATTTTGTATGGATTCTCCTAAAGAAAATCTTTGGAGAACACAATTATCATCAACTTATAAAGGAGACAGAGCGGATCTATCATTAAAACATGATTTTAAACAAGTTTTTTCTTATACTTATACTACAATGATTCCTAATATTATTAAATCAAATCCTACTATTCATAAAATTAGAATTGATGAAATGGAAGCAGATGATATAATTGCAATTATTACAATGTATATGGAAGAAAAACATGCAGATGTACCCATATATTTATTATCAGGCGACTCAGATTTTTTACAATTAGGTAGGCCTAATGTAATATTTATTAATTTTAAAACTAAAAAATCTATAATTTTAACTAAAGAAGAAGCTTATAAAGCATTACAAAGTAAAATAGTATTAGGTGATACATCTGACAATATTTCTAGTATATTTCCTCAAGGGAAACGTATTAAGAAAAAAACAATTTTAGAATCAGATGAAAATTTAAAAGAATATTTAAATAAAAATCCTGAAGCAAAATTAATATATGAAAAAAATACTAAATTAATAGATTTTAAATTTATTCCTAAAAAATTTATTAATAAAGCTCAAAAAGAATTTATAATTATTGTAAATTTACAGACAATAAATTAAGATCTAGTATTGGGTTTTGGGAATGCGTTAATCACATTTAATACAAAGTTTATCTGTTCGGGAGATAAATTAGGTAGTGATCGTGTTATCTCTTTAATATTTTTAATATTTTTAGCTTTTTCAATATTTGTTTGTTTAGGATTTATGTTTATTTCACCATCTGAAGAGGTTCCAGAATCATTAACCTTTACAGTCATTTGTCGAGGCACCTGCTGCTTGTGTCTGTTGTTATGTGACCGTGCAGTATGTGTTGTCTTATTATGTTGTTGCTGTTGCGGAGGTTGTTTGTTAGGAAACTCCTTAAGATCTGAATCTAGATTCTCTTCAAAATTTTGTTCTGATTCTAAATCTGATTTTGTTCCTACATTTTCATCTGAAGGAGTTGCAGCTTCCAAATCTGCAACTTCTTCAGAATCGACAACTTTACCACTAAATCGTTGCGGTATCTTATTTTGTCCCGTTTGTGACTCAAGTTGCTTTTTTTTATTACGTGCTATTTTATTATGATCACGTGGTGATAGTTGCTGTTGATCTTCCTCAGAATATTGATCTGAATCTGGCTTTTCATCTGAAGAAGTTGCAGAATCGGAAGCCTTACCAATAAATTGCCGCAACTCTTTTGCCTTCTGTTTCCCCTGTTGTGCCATCTCTTGCCCCCGTTCTATCCCCTTTTTTACCGTATCTTTCACACGTGTCATCCCCTCTTTTAGTTTAGGAGATAATGAGCGTGATAATGAGCGGCTTCTTTCACGCATTTTTCCTATCGCATTCGTTCCCATTTGTCTTCCCCTGTTTAATGTGTTTTTACCACTGGCAACTGCTCCTTCCGCTGCCTTTTTAACTGCTTCTTTCGCAGTGTCTACAACTGCGCCTTTTGTTAAGTTTGCTGCACCTTTTATAAGACTACCTATAAAATTACCACCATAATGATCATGTAAATCATTATATAATAATCCACCTAGTTGTAATGATGCCCTCTCTTCTGTCTGAGTATCAGTAAGATCATTTAATAATGATAAATCTAAATTAATAATTTGATATGTTTTATTCATATAATTGTATATATATATATATATATAATTATATTTTTTATTAAAATTTAAATTATTTTATAAAGCTAAAAATTATAAATATTATTATTTACTAATAGAGGTTTTTTGTGGAGGAAATCTATATTGATCTCCGGTGATACTTGTCTGCATAGATTGATAATAATGGTACAATTTTTTCAAAGGATGATATATTTTTGTATAAATACTCTAAATACTTTATATCTTTGAGTATGTCATATTTATTATTTTCACCTGATACATAATTACTCCAATTATTAGCTAAACTTTCTTTCTTTAATTCCTTTACAATATCTATAATCTTTTGCGCATGATCTTGTAAATACTTAAGCTGAAGTTTTATTGTTTCATAATTAAACACTCTATTATGTACACCTTCAACAAGTGGTTTTGCCTGAGCAACTGTTAATTCTGTTTCATAATCTATTTTCAAAGGAATTGGTATTTTACTTGATCCATGTGCAATAGTTGTCGCAATTGTTGATATTTTTGTTGCCACACCTTTTAAAAATCCTTGTGCAACTGGTGTTTCTTGTTTTGATCCTTGTTCTAATTTTTGTTGTGCTGTTTTTACAGGATCTATTACTACTAAAAAATCAGTAGGATATAAAATGTAGTCTATTATATTCTTATAAGCATTTGTAAGCAATTTAAAGGTGCCTTCTTTCTCAATCTCTCTAAATAGTTCTGAAAGGTCAATCAATGCGTTAACTTTCTTTAGTTCCGATTCAGATAATGAATGTGTCCCCTGCTGCATTAATTTACTGTCCTTCTTCATTGATTCACTACTCTTTTGCATTAATACACCGGCTTGCTCACGTAATTCTCTTTCCTTCTTTATTAATTCACTGCCTTTCCGCATTAATTCAAAATTATCTTTTTGATAAATTATCTTTTTAATTTTTTCATAACTTGATAATATATATTCCATACTCTCCTTAAATTCAGCTAATAAAATCATTATTTTATATAATATTTCATGTAATTCTACAAAAATTTTCTTTCTAGGCAGTTTAATTGTGCCTGATTTAGGCAATAGATAACAAAGAGCAGACGCATCACATGCTGCTGTTTTCTGCTCTTGAGTTAATTTTTGTTTATCATAAAACTCATAATAATTCGGGTCTCTCTTTAACTGTAATTGTCTTTCTGCAGAGTTTTTATTATCATATTTGTCATAATAATTAGTATTATATAATAATGCATTAAAAGGTGATGATAAATCAGAGTGAGTCGCGGTTGTGTCAGTTAATTCTTCTAATGATGATAAATCTAATTTAATAGTTTGTAATGGTTTAGATAGTTGTGCCTGCTTAAATGAATTATCAAACGAACCTCCCGATTGGTGATTAGTATTATATAATAATGCATTAAGACTAGATGACATGTATTGTTGTTCTGTGTTATATGATGAGGTAGCTGAGAATACATTTAAATTATGTTCATTATTAATTTTACTGTTTCCACCCATTTGTGGTTTTATATTATCATACAGTGATGTTGAATTATTATATAATAATGCGCTTAATGCGCGAGTTGGGCTGTTAAATTCTGTATTATAAGTTGATTCATTTAATAATTCTGTTAAATTTAAATTAATAATTTGATTTGTTTTATTCATATATATTTATAATTAGATTTTTAAATTATTTTATAAATTAAAAATTGAAAAATAAAATATTTATATTGTTTAATTATGTATAAATAAAAACAGATGTCTGAGACTTTAAATGATTTTACACCTTTGCACATTTAAAACGCTGACTTTTTAAATATGTAAATTATTTATAATTTTTTAATGTGTTTTTTCTGTTAGAAGATATTTTCAAAAATATATAGATCATATAGATAGTGAATTTATACCATCTATAAATACTGAATTTAATACGCAACCAGAGCATGATTTAATGCTTCCTGAATAGTGCTAATACTAATAATACTAATTGTATCATCAATTAATGTTGGATTTCTTTCTTTTATTAATATAATATCTTTTTGATTATCTTTTGGATATAATATAATTTTAACACCTGCTTTCTTTGCCCCTTCAATCTTATTCTCAAGACCCCCAATCGGCATAACATCTCCTTGTAAATTGATTTCACCTGTTATAGCAATATCTCTTCTAATTGGTTTATCTGTTAAAATAGAATAAATAGCACATGTAATTGCAGTGCCTGCGCTTGGCCCATCTTTTGGAGTTGCACCTTCAGGGCAATGAATATGTAAGCCTTTAGGATGTTCTTTTAAATTATCCATTATTTTAGTTTGTAAATCTTTATCCAAACAATTGAAAGCAAGAGATGCCGCGACATCAGTGCTTTCTTTAATAACTGTTTTTAAATTTCCAGTTGCTTTAATTTTTAATGGTTTAGTAGATGGTGTCCATAAAATTTGTATTGGCATAATACCTCCAAATGACCCATCACCGGAAGCATATAAACCATTTATCACACCACATAAATCTGTATCATGAATTTTTTCTGGTGTAATTTCTTTTTTATGTTTTAAAATATGTTTAATATTATTTAGATTAATATAAAATGGAAATATAACATTTGTTTTATTTAATTTTTGTTTTGTTAGATTAGCTATATTTATTTCACGAACAATATTATATAATAGTGATTTTAATTTACGAACTCCTCCTTCATGAGTCCAATTCTCAATTATATATCGAAGTGTATTATCATGAATGGTAATATCATCTTTAGCTAAACCCATATCTTTAATAATTTCTGGAAGTAGATAATTTTGAGCAATTGAGATCTTTTGATGCAACATTAAAAATTTAGTTTCAATTGTAGTAATTCTATCCATTAAAATAGGATTAATATTATATGGATCATTATAACTGAAAATTATAGTTGCTTTAGATAAATCAATATCAACACCATGAAAATATTTATCTCTAAAATGTGTATTTTGAACAGGGTCTGTTAAATGAACTAATATATTTGCAATCTCATCACCTTTTGCACATTTACCAATTTTATCTAATTCATCAAAATAAATAATTGGATCCATGCATTTTGCATCAATTAATCCACTAACAATACGTCCATAAATAGAACCTTCATATGTATATGAATGACCTTCTAAAAATGAACCATCTGTTGCACCGCCTAATGAAATAAATATAAATGGTTTATCCATTGCTTTAGCAATACCTTCTTTAATTAATGAAGTATTATGAGTTACAGTAAAATTACCAAGTAAAAATCTATTATTTCCATCTAGTGTAAATCCA
>Ga0214923_10005380_pt1 | contig 14918 bp, 9 predicted proteins | sample LL1510_MetaG_FD_177993 | JGI IMG/M metagenome (GOLD analysis project Ga0214923, IMG submission 177993) | Freshwater microbial communities from Lake Lanier, Atlanta, Georgia, United States - LL-1510 | ecosystem: Environmental > Aquatic > Freshwater > Lake | place: USA: Georgia | collected 2015-10-15 | reverse complement strand
TCCCCTATTCGTTTATACTCCGCATGGCGAGCCTCAGCCCCTCCATGATGCTGGTCGTCTCGCTTGGGGTTCCGGTCTGCGTGGAGAGGCGCCGGCCTACACGGGTTTGGACGTGATTATCGTTCGCGATGACAAAATTTGGAAACTCTATGTGTTTCTTGATTCCTAGGTATTATGACACAAGCAAGTACCGTAATTGCCATTAATGATCGAATAGAAAAATTTTTTGGTTGAAGCTCACATGTATTATGTATGTGAGCTTCTTAAAAACACTTCTTCTCGTTTTACAGGTTGTCCGAAATGGAGAATATAAAGATTTGGGAGGCAAGCAATCATTTTTTAATTTTCTTCATTATTGTTAGCAGCCTTATGCGGGCTTAGTTGGTAGTGTTCGTTTTTAAACTCAAATTTTCTGATTTGTTGTTGGTGAAGAAATCCTGGCTTCCAGTCGTATAGGGTTAAATGAATTTCTTGAGAAGTAAAAAAATTACCACCCAAGAAACATCAAAGCTTTATTTTAGCTTCATGGCGGTACGCAGAGTCTTTAAAAGAAGCAAGTTTTGATAATAGTGAAATGGTTTTTATACATTTAGTTTCAGCAATTGAAGTTTATCTTTGAGGGTTGACCATCTTCTTTGATCTTTTTTCTGCTTAATGGCAATAGCAAGGGCTTTCTTTTGTCCAACAAGAATAACAAGTTTCTTTCCTCTTGTAATAGCTGTATAAACCAGATTTCGTTGAAGCATCGTATAATGCTGCATCATCAAAGGAATAACAACGGCAGGGTATTCAGAGCCTTGAGATTTATGGATCGTTGTTGCATACGCTAAAACGATTTCATCCAATTCTCCAAACTCATAAACAACTTCTTTATTATCAAAGAGGATTGTGAGTTCAGATTCTTCGGAGTTAATGCGTTGGATAATACCAATATCACCGTTATAGACTTCCTTGCCATAATTGTTTTCTATCTGCATAACTTTATCCCCCGCACTATAGAACCATCCAAAGCGCTGGATACTTTGCTCTGTAGGAGGATTCAAAGCTTTTTGCAGTTCAATATTGAGATTGCGGGTTCCAATAATTCCTCGACTCATAGGACAGAGAACCTGGATATCTGAAAAAGGTGAGTAATTAAATTTCTGTGCGATTCTTTCCTTTACCAATTTAAGGATTTTAATAAGAGCCGTTTCAGGATCTTCAGCATTCACAAAGTAGAAATCAGACTCTTTGTCTGTAAGTGTTAAATCAGGCATGAAACCTTGATTGATATCATGAGCGGTAATGATGATTTTACTAGCCGCCGCTTGCCTAAAAACTTCTGTAAGCCGAATAACAGGGAGGGTTTTAGAAACTATCAAATCAGCTAAGACTTGTCCTGGCCCTACAGAGGGAATCTGATCAATATCTCCTACTAACAGTAAGGCAGCTTTAGGAGGCACGGCTTTAAGAAGAGCATGCATAAGAGGAACATCGACCATGGACATTTCATCAACAACCAACAAATCACAAGACAGAGGATGCTGTTCATTCTTGGAAAATCCTCCTTCAGCAGGATTTGTTTCTAAAAGCCGGTGGAGAGTTTTTGCTTCTAAACCTGTACTTTCAGAAAGTCTTTTGGCAGCCCTTCCCGTAGGAGCAGCTAAAGCAATATTAAGCTTTTTAGCTTCAAGGATTTTTAAGATGGAGTTAACCAAAGTAGTTTTACCAACCCCTGGCCCTCCTGTAATAACTAATACCTTAGAAGACAAAGCCTTTTCGATTGCTTGTTTCTGACTGGGGGAGAGTTTTAAATTGGTTTTCTCTTCAACCCAGTGAATAGCTGAAGAAGCATTCATAGATGACCAAGGAAGAGCTCCTTGTTGCAGTTTTAGAATTCGATCAGCAATACTTTTCTCAGCATGAGCTAATCCACTTAAGAAAATACAGTCTCTTTCTTCAATGGTTTCTAAAAGAACATCTCCTGAAGACAGCTCTAAGGATAAAGCTTGTTGAATCAGCTCTTCAGGAACTTCTAAAAGCTCTTTACATAAAGGAATCAGTTGATCTTTCGGCAAACCGCAATGACCTTCATCCATAGCCGTTGTCAGAGCGTAAGCAATTCCAGCTTGTACGCGTATCATAGAGGTTTTTTCAATACCTAGCTTTTCAGCTATTTTGTCAGCGCTAATAAAACCAATACCTCTAATATCACGAGCAAGCCTGTAGGGGTTTTCTGTAATAACTTGGATAGCTTCTGGCCCGTAAGTCTTATAAATTCTAACGGCTCTGGCTGTACTAATGTCATGGCTATGCAAGAAGAGCATAATCTCCCGAATAACCTTTTGATCCACCCATCCTTTAATGATTTTTTGGGCTCTTAACGGGCCTATGCCGGGAACTTGTTGAAGTTTTTGTGACTCTTCTTCAATAACCTGAAAAACATCTTCTCGGAAAGCATGAACCAACTTCTTTGCATAAACAGGACCAATTCCTTTAATAAGGCCAGATCCAAGATACTTTTCAATACCTTCTAAAGTTGTAGGAACTGTTGCTGTTAGAAATTGAGCCTTAAATTGTAATCCATGTTGGCGGTCGTGAAGCCATTGCCCTGCTGCTTGGATAAATTCACCAGCGGCAATTGTAGAAACATGTCCTATGACCGTAAAAAGATCTTTCTTTCCTTTAACCTGAACCCGAAGAACGCAAAAACCATTATCAGGATTATGAAAGGTTACTCGTTCAACAAGTCCAGATAAGTTTTCAGGGGAAGAGGTCATTACAAAAGGCCTATGAACTTTTTAAGTGTATGTTCGGATACCATCCCTTTATAAGCCAGTTCTTTAAGAGATAAAATTCATTCTTTAAACATTAAGCCCTCTAAGGCTAGCGTTAAAGCCTTCTTGAAAGACGTGAGATGGTGCCAAGTACATAAGCGGGTCAAAGATTTAGTAGAAAGCTAATAAGCTTATGCTCAAGGTATTGTTTTAGGTTTGATCTGCAATAGCTAACTCTTACTCATTAATAATCTGTTAATTAAAATTGCGTTATCTTCTTTCTAAGAGGTATCTACAAAAAAAGAATCATAATGTTTTTCAAAGTAAAATTTCTCTTAACAATCTGTCTTACAATCTTATCTTTTTCTAAGTCCAGTTTTTCATCGGATCCAACGGTTCCTGTCAGTCCAAAATTATTAGCAGACAGTAGTCTTTTAGGTAACGCTGCATTAGCAGCCTTAATAGAAGAAACAAATCAACAGGGAAGAAGGGATATTTTAAAAAACGATAAATGCTTTGCAGATGGGAATCCTGAAACACCTTTAGGAAATTGCATCAAAGTTAGTCTCATTTTTAAACGAGGAGCTGGAGCGTATCAGGCGGTAAGCTACCCTAAAATCTACCATAGTAAATGGATCGATCGAGTAGCTTCAGAAGCTATTTACTACACAGGTGACTCTTATCTCCCCTCAAGACGCGTTGCAGAGAAAACCATACCAAAACAGGTAGACGATGCTATATTTGCTCGGATTTTACCAAATATGGAACTTTTATATGGGGCAGATAGCCCAAAAGTTAACACTTTAAGAACTGACGGCATTCCGGCATTAAGTGTCCTGGCAGAATCCATGTTTCATAGTGAAACCGCGTTCTTTACATCTATTATGCAAAGAAAAACACACAATTTCGCAACCACAATACGTCAGCCACATGATACAGTGATACTGCACATGGTTTCTACTAACCCTCCATGTCCAAACTGTACTCCCGTATTAAAAAGACTTCTTACCAATGATGAATTGAAAGGAGCAATTTCTGGAGTAGCCGATACTAATCTACACGTAGTTTATACATACCTCATCGACTCTGAAACGAAACCTAACCCTTTCCGTGGGCATGTTCAAACGGAAGCAGTCACTCTTACCGCTGATACATCACGCTTCTTAGGTATATACCTACCGTTTGAGTAAGAATGCTTCAACAACCATTAGTAGCTTCATCGTAGAAAGGACATAATATACGCTCAGTATCAAAACGAAATATTAAAAGCTAGCCCTCAGATGTTCGGCTTTGGTACTCTTTTACTAGATCAATAAAGTCACCAAAGTTTTTCCTTGAAATGCCTATAAACCCGGCAGCATCTTCGTTCTTTGGATTGATTAGCCATGCTTTTCTATAAAGAGAAGTCCAAACGTCTTTAGCTGTTGAATTATTCTCCAATTTACTTTCTCCCAAAAGCTGCAAAGCATAGGACATACGCTCATCTTCTTTACGAATTGTCCTTGTATAAAGATGATCTTGAAGTTCTTTTTCAGATAAAGCATCTGCAAAGCTTTCTACCTTAGCAGTTGAAACTGCCCCTCCTCCAATAATTAAATCAGCTTCATGAAGGAGATCTGGAGTGTATACTAGATTCATTGTGATTTTCCTAGAAACATGATGACCTTCTAGGCCAAATCCATTTTGTACCCCTACTTCTTTATCATAGCCTGTAGTAGAACTCATAGCTAGGGACGAAAAAAAACAGGCCAAAAAAGCAGAAGTAACTAAGTATTCTTTATTCTCCATAATAGGCTCTCCTCTTTTTTAAACCTTGATTTATACGCAAAATAAGCTGTATTTTTCTATTCGTCAATATATTCAGTAAAATCGGAAATTTAACTATCTAATTATTTATACTAATCAACTTTTTACTTTATATTTTTAGATAAAATAAATCTTAAATACCAACCAACTGATAGAATTTCGTATTCTATATATAAGGATGAATTTTTAATTTTCTAGAGGAAAATTCTTATTTAGAATACTTCTTTTTTGCAAGATAAGAAAAGAGCGGTCGCTAATGTGTTTGCCTAAGAAATAGGCAAAACCTCTGCAAGGCCATTTGCTTTTACAATTTTGTAATAACAACCAATTCGCTTGTGAGATTGAAAGCGTTTTTTAAGATTTTTTTGAACAAAAGCTTTAACCTCCTTTAAGGTAAAGAAGCTATGGATTTTTTGGTGGGCCCCTCCCCTATACCGCCCATAACCGATGATGACAAGCCAGCTATTAAATAATCCCCTATCCACGCGAATCTCATAGACCCGATTAACATTGGTTTCTGGGTTTACTGCTCTTAAGATTAAATGAATGGGTGGCATCTTTGCTGCCTCCTTTTTTATTTGTTAAACAGCATCCAATGTTGACCAGCAAACAGCGTTGAATATGGACCACCCATTTTTCTCAAAGTTAGCATTGTAAGTAGTTGTTTTTATTAATTTAAACCACCACTAATATCTTTAGTATCCTGGTCAGTCTTGGACGCTGTTTAACAACTCCTTACCGAAAGAAAGACTGATTATATTCTATAAAATGATCAATAAGTTTTTCCTTAGATGAAATACCGGTTTTTTCTTTAATTTGGTTTAAATAAGTTTCAACCGTTCGAGGAAAAATGGGTGAAAGAACATAAGCGGACAACTTGCGGAACGTTTTCATATCCAATCCATCAAAGCCAAAGATTTATGAGTTTTGTTTGAGTTGCAGTCTTTATATAACAAGGCTTTATAGCCATCTTTGCAACTTCTGCGTTACTCCGATGATCAGGACCTAATTAATCATCTGGGATAGTCCCTTATTTTTTATCATGATTGAACAAGACATTAAACTCAGAATAAGGAATAGCAGGATTAATCGTGTAATCTCCACCTAGATATTGCCCAGCAATCGTTTTTAAATGTCCGGCACATTCGCGTGTTGCTGCAGAACCCATCGTAACCCGAGAGACACCCAATAGCTTCAATGTAGCTAAGTCTTTAACCCAGGTTCCTGCAAGTAAGTTAAGAGGGACTTTGATTGTTTTAACAACTTCAGCGATTGAATCAGGGTCAGTAAGACCAGGAACAAAAACACCATCGGCTCCAGCTTCTTGATAGGCTTGAAGCCTGGCTAATGTTTCTGGTAAGCGTTCTTCTCGAGCTCCTAAATTCAACCAAAAAACATCGGTGCGAGCATTAATAAATAAAGGTATATTCAACTTACGAGCCAAATCCTTTATAGCTCTAATCTTTTCTGTTTGCTCATCGATTGAAAATAAAAAGCCTGGTCGCTTTGGATTAGCATCTTCTATGTTAATACCAACAGCCCCTATTTTTAAAATACCAAGAACTGTTTCACAAATTTCATCTACAGTATCCCCAAAACCAGCTTCTAAGTCTACAGTTACCGGAACAGTAACGCTTTTTACAATACGATCCACCATAATAAACAAGAGATCTTTGGGAAATTGCTGACCGTCAGCATATCCAAAAATAGCTGCCATGCCTGCACTTGTCGTCGCGATTGCCTTAGCTCCTTCTCGTTCAAAAATTGTGGCACTTAATGCATCCCACGCATTCGGTAAGATAAGAAGATCTCCTCCCTGATGAAGGGAACTAAACAAACGGGCTTTTTCTTGTAATTGAAGGTGAAACCGAGGCTCCATGATTGTCTCATCCTGTTCTGCTGCTTCAAGGAATGATAAACTGATAATCGCACTTAAGAAAAAGCAAAGTACAAAGAGTCCTCTGTTTTTTATAAACATTGTATCCTACCACAAGAATGAGTGGAATCTCTGCCTGGAAATAAACACTAAAATGACTAAATATCAAGTTGATTCTGATTGTGTTGCTAAAAACACAGCAGATTAAGCCTCCACAGGAGTAACAGTAGTATTTCTGATCTTCATTATGCCATTCAGATTTCTATAGGATGGGAAGTTTGTGAGAGTGAAAGCGTTTTTAAGATTTTTTTGAACAAAGGCTTTTGCTACTATTGCGTTGAAGAAACTATAAATTCGCTGACAAGTCCTTCTCCCCATACCTTCCGTAACCTATCATTACTAACCAGCTATTAAAAAGTCCTTTATCAATTCGAATCTCATAGAACTGATTGACATTTGCTGCAGGTTTTAGCTCCCTCAAAATTAAATGAGTGAGTGGTATTAGAATTACCTCCTTTATAATTCTTACCAACTGAAAATTTATGGTCTTAATGATCGTTATTTACATCAAGATTTTATGGTGATTAGGTACGTGTAAGAGCATCAGATTTTGATGGTTACTCACACATGTCTTTCTTTCAATTATTTTTTCTTCCATGGATCACCAGGAAGAAAGGCAATCAAGCTTTCGTGCACAACAGCATAAGCCTCTGCATGAGTATATGCCTTATTTGGTGACAGAAGAGGAACAATATCATCCATAAATATATTGTCCTTCAGCTTATGATCCATATTTTTTCAAATTCAGCTCTCGATATAGAATTGCCTTCTTTTTCTAAGTAAAACAAAAAGCAATCAATCACTTTTTCTCTGTCCAGACTAGGATAGTGCTGTATCATGATCCATAAATCAAATAAGTCGCGACCTTTCTTACGTTGATACAATGCTCGCAATTTTTTTGTACCCATTAATTCTTCAAGATCATACGATAAAACTTCTGCCTTACCGGTAAACCAAGAGCTTTCCGTTGAAAATGGAAGATGCACTAACTTGCTATAAACATGATGTTCTCGTGTATTAATTTCGATTTTTATTTTCATTTTTCGAATAGGTGAAATTTCAGATTCATAAGCATAATAAAACGTCACTCTTCCCTGTGTTTGTTTCCATTTTGGCTCACCAAGCCAAGGGTTCAAAACCTCATGCAAATAACCCAAAAGATTACCAATAGGCTCTGCAGTCTTTTGCACAAAATCTAAATCTTCTGAGTAACGTTCTTGAACAGGAGAATACAGTTTGTGAAGAGCTGTTCCTCCTCTAAAAACTAATCCTTCTTTCAAAATAAGGTTAGAATATATGGAAGCAATGGCACGAGATAAGATTAAATCTTGCTCGACTTGTGCATTGTCTTTCCATGGAGCTGAATTTTTCCATTCAATAATATAGTTTTGAGGAATCATATATCTATTTCCAGAGTTTCATTTACTTGAATGCGCCATTTTTGGTTTTTATCAGTGATCTGGTTGTCTGTATCTGATCGCAAAAGGATATAAGTTTGCGGTTTTTTTGATATAACTTCATAAAGAGGCTTTGTTAATTCCTCAAACCCTAACTCATCAAGAATATAACCAAGACGTTGACCATAACGGACAGACAATCGATCTCCTACTAGCGCTAATTTTCCTGCATTCATAACTTCTGTAAGTTCAGATAAAACAGTTGCCACATGATTCAAATGGCCTGATTGACATAAATAGCGCATCAAATCAAATGCTGTTCCTTCTGGTGTCGATACATTCATGTATCCCGATGGAACTTTTATCTTTTGTGTCAGGATATTCCCCATATCCTTACTATAGTAAAAAACTATTTTTACGGAGCCAACTGTTAAGGGGGGTATAACCTTACCACAAATCACCTGAAAAATTTGAGGAGCTTGATGTGAAGATCCATGCAATGAAGCTGCTGTCAGTAAACTAACATAATAGGGTACCTGTAGATGTGCCATTAGGTCATCAATAAACCATTCCGGAGGTAATGAACCATCATTGGCGTATTCTTCTGTTATGATTTGATAAAGCCCTTTTTTTAAATGCGCGATTTTTCCTTTATTAGCAAGACGATGAATGCTATTTAAGACAGCAGTGTTCGTTAGTTCAAGAGCTTGGCCAGCTTCTTCCTTTAGAAAAAGGTACCGACCTTTTCTTCTTAAGGTTTGAATATAATCAATAAGTTTAGTTTTATTTTTCATTCTTGAATAATGTCATAAAATGTGATTATATACAAATGAAAAGTTCATAATAAAACCTTCATCCAAAGAAATTAGAAAAAATGGTTTTAAAAAAAATAAAATCTATAAAAAATTTTGGAATCTTCGTAAACTACACGCCTTCGACAGGACTACCTGATTTTGCTCGTTATAACTTAATCTATGGCTGGAATGGAACTGGAAAAACCACTTTCACACGACTTATGAGGTGTTTTGAAACGGGTAAAGCTTATGAAGATTTTTCAATAGGTACTTTTACAATTGATTGTCATGAAACTCCTACCCCGATATCTGAAAAAGATTTAACAGCATTAAATGGGCGTTTGAAAGTCTTCAATAAAGATTTCATAGAAGAAAACCTTGATTTGGATATTAAAAAAGATGGAAAAGCAAGGTCAGTCGTTCATATAGGTAAAGCTAATATTGAAAGAAGCCAAAATCTGAAAGACGTGCAAAATGGAATATTGGAAGTGGGAAAAGAAATCGCCAAACTTGCTGAACAAATACAAACAAAAAATAACAGTCTTGAAAAATTAGCTTCAAGCATTGCAGAGATAATCAAAGGAGTTAATCGAACAGCACATAAGGATGAATATACAAATTATGATAAACGCACCGTTAAGCAACACTATAAAAGTGGTAATTTTTCAGCTGATGTCCTAACGCCAGCACAGCAAAATGCTTTAAAGGTTGCAATTAACGCAGAAGCTAAGGCTCCTATTAATTTTACACTACCTATACTGCCAGATTTGAAATTGCTTGATGAGGAAATAAACACTGTTTTAAGAACACAAATTTTAGCAACTGAAACAATCGAACGCCTTAAAGATAATCTCTCAATTGAAAACTGGGTTCGGCAAGGAATCTCCTTGCATCCACTTAAAGATAAATCTTCTTGTGAATTTTGTGGGAATGAAATTACAAAGCAGCGTCTCGAGGATTTAGATAAGCATTTTGGTAGTGAACGAGAAAAATTTTTGACAACGCTGGACAGCAAGATCTCCACACTTGAAAAGTTAAAGCAAGAGCTCTCATCTGTTAAGTTACCAAATGCAGCAGAGTTTATTAGCGAATTCCAAGAAGATTATAAAACTTTCATCACAGCATTAAGGCATGCTGAAGATAATGTTGTTTCTTACTGGGATAAAGTTATTTTAACTTTAAAGGAGAAGAAAAAAAATCCATATGGACTCATGTCCATGTCTGAAGTTGAGCGATTCGAAATCAACATTCTTGAAAATACGTTTCTTCAAAAACAAAGTGACGTACAAGCTCTAATTAGAAAGCATAACGAAAAAGTCCGCAACTTTGATAAAAGCATCCAAAAAGATAAAAAAATCCTCGAACATAGTATATTAAGTGCCAAACAACCTGAATATAAGACCACAGAAAAAGAAATAAAGGAACTGAACCAGAAACACGCTGAGGTTGTAAACCAATCTAATCAATTAAAAAAACAGAAAAAGGATATTGAAAATGAAATTCAAGGAACAAAAATTGCTTGCGAAATAATTAATGCCAATTTAAAAGATTACCTCGGCCATGAAGAAATAAAATTCGAGGTTTTTGAAGATGGATACCTCATGAAGAGGAATGATGAGATAGCAAAAAACTTAAGCGAAGGGGAAAAAACTGCTATTGCGTTTGTTTATTTCATTGCAACATTGAAAGATAATTTTGATCTAATTAACAGCATGATTGTGATAGACGACCCCGTTTCCAGCCTAGATGCAAATAATATGCATCATGCCTTTCATTTTATGGTCGCACATACTAAAGAAGCTGGACAGCTATTTATTTTGACTCACAACTTTTCGTTCCTACGAAAAGTCAAACAATGGTTTAAGGCTGCGAAACATGAGAGATTACAGGAAAAAGATAAAATAGAAAGCCAGTATTATCAACTTACTTGAAGATTCTAGATGTTCTACACGTGCAGCATTACGACGTGCTGACTTAGTTTTGTAGACGGCATTTTGAGTTATTTCGCGCATTGTTTGTATGGTTTTAAAAATAGAGTCTTCATCTATCTGTTGTTTACCGTTTTCTTTTAATTTCCTAATAGCAAATTTATATTCCCAAAGAGTTACCGCTGGATTAGAAAACGTTCGATAAGGAACCTCTACATAATGAGATTCTTCAGGATGTAGTACATATATTCGACTTAAATCTCTTGGATCTCGCCGAATAACAAAAGTGTAATCCTTATCTTTTTCATTAATCCAAAGCTTAAGAGTAGGGCTCATATACGTAATATGATCAATAACAAACCCTTGTCTTTGAATTCGTCTATAAACAATCGGCAAAAAATCAATTAGAAATGCTTTTGAATTATTTACTTTAAAAGGTTCTTCTCTTGAATTTAAAGATCTGTTCCAACGCGTTATTGGTGACTCACCAATGCCAGAGTGAAGAGATGAATGATAATACATAATGGCAGATACAAACCACTTTTCTAATTCTGAAAGAGTTAAAGAAGCATATTTCTCAGAATTATACTCTCCTTTTTCAGTAATATTAGAAAAAGTAGTGCCAGGAATCTCATGTACCATTTTCATTAAAGTGCCTATAACCCGTTCAATAATTCCTCCATAGTGTGGTGTTTTTACAGGTCTATAACTAATTTGGATGCCGTGAACATCGCAACCACGACGTAAAGCCTCACTATGAAATTCCTTTCCATTATCTACATAAATGGCTTTTGGTTTTCCTGACATAGGCCAGTCAGCATCTACACCTATTTGTTCTAGCCAAGGTCGTTTATCGATTGCAATATGAGCTAAACAAAGCCCTACTGATACTGCTGAAGGGGGCTCAAGTGTTAAACAAAATCCAACGACTATAAACATCAATTGCAACTGTTATCCAGGGACGACCGATAGGTAAACGCGTGTGCAAATCAACAATAATTAAATCCACAAGTGTATGATCAATTTGTACAACATCTAATACCCCATTGGTTTCTGGAAAATGGCCCTCCAACGGCTTTAAATGGTTTGAAGCATCTTTTCCCTGTCTTTTTTGAAGAACGTAATCTGATTTTAATCTATTAATCCGAGACCTTATTGTGTTTAGAGCAGGAGGAGCAAGATTAGATTTCCGGCAGCGTTCTTTAACTGTCCTCATTAAAACAGAAACACTACATTTTTGACGCGTAAGATAAGTTTCAGCTATAGCAATTGAAATAATTGATTCAATATCTTTGGATATACGAGTACCTCCTCCGTCCACCATCGGATGTTCTTGGCGCTAAAGCAGGGACTGAACCACCGGTCTCTTTCCAAAGTTTCACTAAATTGTAAATAGTTCGTTCTGATAAACCGAGTTTTTGAGCAGCTTCTTTTGCTATACTGATAGAAACATTTTTATGCTTGGCGATAGGAGCAATAATTTCTGCGCGTCGACGTGCTTCTGACCACATCTCATCAGATAATCGAATAGTACCACTTTCTTCAATAACTTCATCTGATGACATAGACATGACTCTTGCTGAATAGAGCTTCTGATACAATTACATACTACTGAAGAGGTCTTCTGGTAAATCCCGTATTCAAAAGTGGATTTCAACTGATTATATTTATTGGCATGCAACTGCAATTGTCTTTTGAAAATGACAATGTTTTCAGCAGCACAAGAAAAACGATCGTTTTTCTTGTGATAAAACTTAAATTAAACAGATAATTTTTTTATCTTGTTGGCCATTGCTGTGCGGCATCTCCAACCCACAGCAGCCAAGCAATGTAACCTTTAGAAGATTTTCCTCATTTCCAAAGTTGTTTGCTTTCTTATCAATAACATGCTGAACTTTTGGATTATATTTCTTAAAACTGAACAGCCTCTTATTAGACATACTGTAATTGCTAAGCAAATGGAACTGCTCCATCATTTAGCACGAGGTGCACAAATTTCAGTATGTCTATTATATAAAAATCATAAATATAGTTTTATATCACCAAAACAAGCCATATTTACTTAAATATAATTCATTTTTTCGTTTGCTTTAATTAAAAATTGAAAATTTTACGATGTTTTTATTAAAGTATCAGGATATTCCTCTCCTTCACTTTCGTAACCGCCACCGTATTGTTCTAGTAATTCTTGGTGCATTTCTTCGGCTCTCGTTATAATTAAGCTATAAGGTCTCTTTTCTTGCCATTCCCTTATGATTTCTTTACTAACGGAAATGCAATTTCTTTTATTTATTCTTTGATGGAACAAGGCATTAATTTTATGCATAGCATTTATTCTATCGCCAGAGTATTTTACTTTATCAGTAAAAATATGATAATCATTTCCTTTAGTTAAAAACTGCCTCCACGTTAGATATCCTTTTTCGATTAAGGTAAAAGCTCGGGCACAAATAATTCCTATCGGAAAATAACTTGATTCTTCTTGCAATTTACGCGAAACCTCAAAATCTAAAAGTAAACTAAGCTGATTCAAAAAATTAAAATCCTCTGTTTCCAGTACTTCAGTATAACCATAATCCCCAAGTAAATCTGTTGTTATAGGATTTCCGGATAACCTTGACTGCCGCATTAAATGGGCAATCATTTGATTACCTTGATTATAAGGAAATTTTTCAACAATTTCTTGTATTTGTGCAGGAATTTCCGTTTCTTCATAAGATGGGACATCGCGCAAATAAACATTCCCAGATTGATTTGATGTGGGATTATTTAGAACTGAGATAAATTGTTTTTGTAGTTTGTAGGTAATAGGAAACCTATCTTCGAAAGAGATTTTTTCATTCTCGTCTTCTTCGCTTGCTCGTCTTTTCTCTTCATACGCTTTTGACTTTAATGAGCTGTCTTTATATTTTGCAATCTTCGAAACAGCTATATTGTTAAACAGAATAATTCTAGAACGTGAAGGAACTCCTGTTAAATTAACTTCGCGTGGTGAAGAAGGAGCTAATGTAGAATATAGTTGTGAGAAATAATTATTAAAAGATGCTGTTCTTGATGTACCTGGAAGTCTTAGAGTTGTGGATGATTGGGAGAAAATATATGAAAAAAAACGTAAATTTGAATACCTAGCATAACTATATTCTGCTTCAAGTCCTCTTTGCGCTATTGGGTAACCAATATAGTGTCTGCCAAGCGGATATGGATTATCATTTAACTCTCTTAAATAGTTGAGAACTTGTGTATATCGAATGTTAAGTGACGCAATCTCTTGTTCAAAGCTTGGAATGCTCTCTCTATCTTCTAAATAGCGTTGGGATAGTTCTAAAGTTTTATTAGATAAACGGTCTCTTACTTTTGTAATTAGCCCATCAACAGGATAGGATTTAGATTTTAAAAATTCAACTAACCAAATAACTGTTACAGGTTGCCCTTCTAAAGCCGCAAGATCAAGAGGAGTATTCCCTTCAAAATCAACAGCGTTTATAAGACCAAGAAAAGATTCTAGAAAAATGCTATTGCGCGATTTTTCTTTTAACTTTTCTAGAAAATCCCTATGTCCACTCATTGCTGCTAGATGAATGGGGGTTCTTCCTCTAATGTCAATAATTCCGTAGCATCCAAAATATTCATCAAAAATTTCATTGTTTCCTAAGGTTGCTGCGACTATTAGTTTTTTTTCTTGGCTTCCTTCATTATAAGGAGGTTGATTACTAATAGTTTTTTGATGTAAAGCTTCAGAGAAAAACAGTTGCAGCATTGAGCTAGTAAACTTTTGAAAATCTACCCATCCTTCTTGTGCTAAGCTATAGCCATTAAATGAAAAAATTCCTTCAAAACTCTCTCCTTTTTTATGGTCATTTTGTGTGACTTTTAGAGATCTTCCCAACGCATAAGAACCTTGATAGCGGCAAATATGCGTTAAATCAGTTTCATTCTCCACCAACATAAAATTTCGAAAATAGATATCTTCTTTAGAAGCAGGTAACCTGATATAAGTAGAAAAATCTCGCGGGCATTCATACTTATGCTTTCCCGCATCAGCGTTAGGTCTATAGAATATGCTGAGAGCGCTTTCTTGACTTTGTGAGAAATCAATTAAAGAATTTTCTTCAAATAAAACGCTACCTGCTTCTACCTTTTGCCTATTCCTCTTTTTATCCCATTCATTACTGTAAGCCTTTAAAATTAATCCTCCACCCTTGCCACCATAAGTTAAGCCCGAACCCATCTCAAAGACAATATCTCCTGCTGCTTGAATTTCAAGAACCCCATCATTGTTCCATACCAAGTAAAATCCAGCA
>Ga0214923_10005379_pt1 | contig 14922 bp, 3 predicted proteins | sample LL1510_MetaG_FD_177993 | JGI IMG/M metagenome (GOLD analysis project Ga0214923, IMG submission 177993) | Freshwater microbial communities from Lake Lanier, Atlanta, Georgia, United States - LL-1510 | ecosystem: Environmental > Aquatic > Freshwater > Lake | place: USA: Georgia | collected 2015-10-15 | reverse complement strand
AGCGAGTGTAGAATTAGAATTTCAGGCGAAAATAGTGAATGATGATGGTTCAGTAACAATGTCTACGAAACAAAAGTTTACATTTTTATCATCACAGACAGTAGATGTAATAAATAGTCGAAGTTACCCCAGAACAACTCCTGAAATAAGTAGAGTTTTTTTTCTTCAACAAAATAGTTTTAACCATTTAAATGGCTTTGGTATGAGTGGTGTTAATATTAGTAAGCTGGTCTGGGGACGGAACTTTATGAGTGATGGCACACTTGGAGGTAGTGGTTGGTATGTTAGTCACCGAGGCCTATCAAGCGAGTACGGATGTTTCTGGAGCGACTCTACTGGTCGGTGGGTTCCCGAAGTCAGGGGTTCCTATAGAGGACCCATAGGTTGTAATTCTGGACTTACGGCGGCGATGGTTACTGGCGTTCAGGCATCTTGGCATTCACAAGGTTTTAATTGGGCAACTGGAAGAAGATAGTAATAGTGAACATAAGATTGATAATGATTGGTTGCTTTAATTAAATTCATTAATTATCAATCTTATATATATATATTGATTTTAACTTAATCATTACAGTGTCAAAACGCTTTAAGTGTTAATAGATTATTATTTTATTAACCCATTACATCGTCACACATAATATCTAGTTTTGAATTATAATCAAATATTTTATTATTTTACAAGTATTTATTAATAAAATATTTATTTAATTATTTATTTTAGGTATTAATAGGAAACCTCCTGGAGGTGTCAAAACCCTTAAGGGTTAATTTATTAATCGATATTATTTTATTAATATATAATATAATAAAATGGTTGTTTTAGGAACACTAGGCAATAATGTAACTACAGTTACACTTTTCAAAACGGAAAATGACAGTATGAATGTATATTTCTTAGTTCCTGCTCACACTATCGGACCATCTTTAGATAATGTAAAAATAAAGGTATTAGGTAATAGTAATACATATCTACCTACACCAATATATGTTCAAGGTGTAGTATATCCTACTATACACCCCTTTTTAGACGCTGCCCTAGGTGTCCTTAGGGACCCAGAAGTATTAAATAGTATAGAATCATTACGTCGTGAACTAGTTTTTAAATATAGTGATACTAATGATATTACTGTAAATAGTGAGGTTGAGGTACTATATGTGAATACCGATAGCCGTGTTAATGTTATCCGCACACTTATTATATCACCTAATTTTGAATTAGGAACACAAGAGGGTGTAAGTCCTGTGCATAATACACCACCACCAGGTGGATTTCTAGAATTACAACTAGACGCTAAAAAAGGACTAAGTGGAGGTCTATTACTCAGTAATAACTCTATAATTGGAATGATTAGTATTAATAGCAGTACAGCTAGTCAAAATTGTAAGGAGGGCAGTGAGAGTTGCGCACTTACTACAAATAAAAATCTAGCTATTAAAATGTTCTATCTATATCCATGGATCAGTCAGGTAACAGGTAATTTCTATAGATTAACTCTTAATAATCCTGATAAACTCAGAGATATACTAAAATACAATAATCTAGAGACATTTCGGGATGACACTATACCAGTAGTCTTACATCTAGGTGGCGACTATATAAATAATAACATGTCTAGCACATTTAATAGTGTAATATTAATTAATATACATAGATACCTAACTCGTGATCTAGTATATAGCGATGTAGACAGTGCTGACAGTAACCCTGTTAATACACTTTTAAATACAAATACTCTATTTGTCGATTGGTTCTATTCTCACCCTGCGGATACAGAAATACATATACGTAGTTTTACATATACCGACCGTGTTACAAATAATGTAGTACCAATTGATCTTAATAATAAAAACAGTAATATTTTAGACTTATTTTATAGAGCTAGTAATAAAGCGAGTGTAGAATTAGAATTTCAGGCGAAAATAGTGAATGATGATGGTTCAGTAACAATGTCTACGAAACAAAAGTTTACATTTTTATCATCACAGACAGTAGATGTAATAAATAGTCGAAGTTACACCAGAACAACTCCTGAAATAAGTAGAGTTTTTTTTCTTCAACAAAATAGTTTCAATCATTTAAATAGGTTTGGTATGGATGTTGATGTTCAGAAACTTAGTTTTTGTATTCAATTTGTACGTCAACCGGATGGTACTTTTAGGAGGGAGAGGACACCTGGTCGATGTCCATGATAAAACTATATATAATTAACTATGAATTTAATATGTGAAGAATGAATAGGTGAAAAATCTATAAAATTATAATCTAACTATCAATTAATTATATTTATTAATTTCTAATATTTATTAATAAATATAATGAAGGATACAGTATTATCTCCAAGAATGTGTTATAGAATTAATTTTATAGGAGATCATAAAAGTGGTAAAACTACTATTATAAAAAATAATTTGAATATAGAAATTCCAGATAATATTACTATGGCGCCAAGTATTTATGCGAAAAATTATCAAGTTGAAAATAATTTATACAATTTTTTAATTACTGATACACCTGGACATTATTGTTTTGAAAATATGGCAGAAATGTATTATAATAATTATGATTGTTTGGTTATTGTTTTAGATATATTTAATGAACGTAGTCTAGAACAATTACCTATACGAATAAATAGAATTGAAGAATTAAATAAAGAATATAATAATAATGATAAAATTATATTCTTATTAGCCAATTTTAAAAAAAAAATAACAATAGATGAAACAAAAATTATTGAGTTTTCTAAAAGATACAATTTCTACTATATAAAATATTACTTAGATGATAACCCTATAATTTATAAAATATTTGATACAATTATAAATCATAAAATACATGGAAAACCAAAATTAAGAATAGAATGTAATGCTATTAATAATAAACAATGTTTTTGTAACATTATGTAACTATATACGTATTGTTCATTATATCAAAATAAAATTCGATAAATGCCCATTCCGAGAATTGAACTCGGGACCCCCAGTTTACAAGACTGGTGCTCTACCACTGAGCTAAACGGGCTTATTATACATTATTAATTATAACTATTCTTTAAGTAGTTATAATTAATATAGGACTAGTATAAAAAATAGTAATATAATATTATTATATATATATAATGGAATATATTGATGAAATTATCAAACAAAGTAATGAAGATATGAAAATAAAATATAGTAATGATTTGTACGTAAATAGATTATCTGATATTATTCATAATGATATAAATGAAAAAACTGATTTTATTATTAAAACAAATAAAATACCACTATTATATTTTTTTGATAAATATTTAAATAGTAAAGTTAACATAACAATAGAACATCGTGATTTATTTTTTGGTTCAATTAACAATGTATATGATGTGTCTAATTTAAATAAAAAATATATTATAAATATTGCTATTGATAATCATGCTATTATTATATACCCTTTTACATATAATAGCCGCAATTATGTCTATTTATCTAATTCTGGATTAGGTATAAATAATCAAAATACAGATATAAATAGAACATCTTGTAAACTATTTCACATCACTGGATTAAGAAATATTGATGAAATTTATAAATTATTTACTTTAATAAATGAAATTATTACAATAATTACAAATACCACATCTGTAGAATATTTATTTGATCAACAGTTCTCTTTAGCACAAAAAAAAAGGTTACATGAAAATATTAATTCAGTATGGATAAATATAAAACAACAATTTGTAAATAGTTTAGATGAAAACGTAATAAATGAAATTTTTTTAACTAATTTCTTTAAGAATATACAACATAATTTAGATAATAGTTCTGAAGAAATTGGATATATTCATTTAATATACTTACTATTAAATTATTTTGCTCAAGTTGGGTTCATGAATGAATGTACATTTCATCATGTATTAATCGATCAAGATCATCCAAGATTTAATGAGTTAGTTCGCCGTTTAATCTATAATGGAATTACAAAATTTACATTTGATGAATTATATCAAAATTGTATAAATAATTATAATTCAGATGTATATAAATTGATTAGAAATGAAATTGATATATCTGAACCACAGATAGAAAATAATTTTATTAATAGTATTAATGAAAAATTAAATGAGTGTGCTTTACTAAAATCAACAATAAAATTTAAAAGAGATAGTATATGTATAGAATTACGTAATTCGGGTCTTTATAATTATATTCAAGTTGGTGGATCTTGTGTATTCTATTGTTTTTACAATTTGCTTATTAATCATTTATTTTTAAACAATTATGTATTATACCGACATCAACCACAAAAAGCAATCGATAATGTGATAAAACCATTAATTTATATTCATTATACACTTTTAAGATGTCTATGTATGTCAAATGATACAGACTATTTATTTGATAATGGAAATTTTTATCCAAATTATATATTTCATATGAATTATATTTATAATATCATACTACAAAATAATTTAATTAATGAAATTACCGAGTTTTACCCATCGTCTAGGCTATTGTTTGTAACTAAAACTCCTTTAATTGATAAATTATTAGAGTTTCCAATAGACAATAGTTCATTTATTCCCAAAGATGAAATTAAAGTATTACCATATGCTGAAATTAATAGATTAAAACAATATTTTAATGAAATTGATTTGTTATTTAACCGTTTTTTACATAGCCTTCGAAATACACCTGACAGTGTAACAAGTGCTTCATTGCGAAGTTTACATAAAAATCTATACAGAATTTATGACCAAATAAATGGTTTTTTTAATACATATGGAAGTCCTAATGAAGATTGTCTATTATATATTAATATTACACGCGATATTATACTCATTTATTGTTTTTATTTATATAACATTTATAAAAAAAGAACAACATTTCGTAATTATTTAAAAAAACCAAAACCTAAAATAAATATTTTATTACCAGTATATAGTTATCCAAGTTTTATCAAATTAGATAAATGTGGGGCATATTCCGATTGTTTAAAACATAAATGCAGTCCCCAAATATATCAAATATTTATACCATATAACTTTGACTATATACTAAACAAATTTAGCATGAATGAAATGTATTATATATCTTACTTAATAAATATAAATTATGAAAAAGATATACAAGATGCTATACCCAAATTATTTAAATTAGATATGTGTAATAATATTTATATTCATTCTATAAATGTAAATCAATTTAATTTATATAACAATAATATTAATATTGAAATAGATGACCCCTCAATTATTTTAAAAAGATTAATATCTAAATATTTTAGAAATAAATATTTATCAATCAATACATTGATACATATTAGTGAAAAAATGAAACATGAAAACAAATCTAAATATATTAGTGAAAAAATAAAAGAACAAATTTTATCTAATATCAATATAACATCATTAACAACATTTAAATCCACTTTACATGATTTTTTAAAGGATATTAAGTATATAATTTTTATAAAAATACTATTATTTATTGTAAGTAATGGTTTATATATTATGTTATCAAATTATGATTGCAATAATAGTATGTTTTATAATATATTGACTTTAATAAATGATGAAACAATTATATTTTATGATACAGAAGATGAGTTTGTTATAGAAAAATTCTATAAAATTTTAATGGATAATGATAAATTAGATATTTTAGATGAAAATATCATTAAACATATTGATTGGATAAGCAAGTATGATATTGTGTATAATGCTGGTTATTTTGAATACGATAATGAAAGATATGTTTATAATTTAAAAGCAAAATATAGAAGTCCTATATCATTTATGTTAGCAAGATTTGGATTACATGAATATAATAGTGATGAATATATATTATTAATGCCATATACACTAGTGCATGATGATGTATTTATTTCGGAGTTTGATGACGTTAGCAAGTTTTTATTATTTATTTGTATAAAAAAAACAAAAATAATAATCGAAATTAATATAATTGATAGTTTAGTTGATACACAAAATTGCTATTTATTAAAAAATCAACAACGATATAAATTAGAATTTAATATTGAATATCCGTTTTTATCATTTTTTACTGAAACTACACCTTACTTATGTTATAAAGATAATAATAAAACATATGTCGATATTATCGTTTCAAATGTTTTTTGGGCATTAAATAATATAAATAATTATGAATTTTTATTTTATAAAGAACCGGTTGATAAAAATACATATTATGAAAAATTTCAAATATTAGAATTTGAAATATCATATGCCATGATATTTCCAAAAATAAATACAAATAATATCGAGTTTATATATAAAATACACCAATATTATCCAAGCAATAATATATTACAATTTTCAACTGAACAACTAATATTACAAGATTTTACGATTGATAATACAAATATTGATAAAATTACAAGTATTATTAATGGGATAGCTACAATTTTATGTAAAAATATAAATTGTGACGAACGAACTAATGAAATTTTTAAGACAGTATTTACGGAGGAATTAAAAAAATCAGAAAGTAGAATTGCCATATTAGAAAGTTTTCTAAAAGAAAATCGATTATGTATTCGTTTTGATTTTAATCAAGAAATATTAAGTGCTAAAACAAATATTATATCTGAATTAAATTCAATCATTGACCAACTCATAATTCAATACAATTATAATAAGTCTGAATTTATTATTAATAATTTATCGTATATCATAACAATTATGGAAATTAATCTATTAATTAATGAATTATATAAAATCAATACACAAACCACTTGTTGGGATATACAATTATTATTAACAAAATTAGATACAATACTATATTTTAATAATGAAATCAAAGATAAAACGTATCATTTATATGAATTACTATATCTTTTTCAAAATAATTATTTTTATAAAGAAAGTCAGGTTACTAAATATAGAAATATTGTAAAAGATATTAAAGAAAAAAATAGTTCATTAAGTATTCATCAATTTATGATGGGTAAAGGTAAAACTTCATTATTAACACCACTTTTATCCATGGCTATATATTTATTTACTGGGAAATCATCTGTAGTTATTACTACCGAACATCTTGTCAGACAAACTATTAATTATATGCAGTATATACATTATTTAGGAAATATTCCATATGATATTGTTACTGATTATGAATATAAACATTTTTGGTTAGAAAAAACAGATATAAACTTAATATCAGATCCTAAAGTGAAATGTAATCATAAAATGAATATCGATGATATATCAAAAACTTCATTAATTATTGATGAGTTTAATAGCCATTATGATTATACACAATCCATGTTTAATCTAGTTAAAAATCAAGAAGTAATTTCGGAAGAAATGTTCATTTATATATTTGATTATATACATTCAAAAATATCACAAACACCATTTGTAGATACAGAAATTCCCGAATTACACAAATTACAAAAATACGACCTATTTAAAAGTATATTAGATAATCAATATGATTTAGCTTTAAAATTAAAATATAATGAAAAATATGGATTTCCAAATATAGTAGGTGGTATTAGATTATGTATTCCATATGCTCGCAAGGATACCCCCTTACAAGATTCCAGATTTTCTAGTATTCTATTTACTATTATACTTACAATAAATTATTACATTAGTATTCAAAAATATAAATTAGATGAAAAATATGATTATCCACTTATTATAAAAAACTATATTCATATTTTAAAATTTTTACCAGGAGAACTATTTTATGAATGGTGTGAGTATATACAAAGAAATACAAAACTAGATGTAGATTTTATCCATACTAGTTTTCAAAAAATATATAGTAATATGCCCATATATATTCAATTATTAAAAAAATTTTTATATATTGTTAATAAACCCGCACTAGTTTATGCCACCGAACAATATAATGTTTCATTTCAAGATATTATATATAATGTATATCAAGAACAATGGAAAATTGGTTATACTGGAACAATATATTTAAACCCCAATATTTATTTAGATGATGATAGATTTGTTTTTAAGAATATAATAGAAGACTTTGATGAACGCATTGAAGTAAAACTAGCATTACGAGGATATGGTTCAACCAGTGAGTGGAATAATAATGTAATAATCATAAATACAAATACTCAAAATATGGTAATAGACCAATTACAAACTATTATATCAAGTGGAATAAATAGAGGAATTGTTGATATTGCTGGATTATTTATTGATTATAAAAATAAAAATATCGCTAAAGAATTAAATACATTATTACCTGACAAAAAAATTGTATATTTATCAGATACACATATAGGTTTAGAATATTCTGAAAACGATAATAATAAATATATACCATTTGATAATAACAACTTTTATTATTATGACCAATGTCATATTGTAGGAACAGATCTCGAACAACCTAATGAAGGATATGTTGCGGTTATTATTGATAAGTTAACAAAATGGACTGACTTTTCACAAGGTATATTCCGATTTAGAAAATTAAATCGTGGAACAATTTTGAAAGTATTTTATATAACAAATAACGCTGAACAATTGGAAAGTAGTTTAACTAATGTTGATATTCTAGAATTACTTGAACAAAATGAAATACAATTTCAAAAAAATCAAGAATTAGGTATAATATTTCAATTGTTAAAGACTATGGTAAGAAAAATTTCCAGAAATTATCTAGAAGACAAATTATTAATTGATTTTCTTTTATCTAAACCTGTATCAAGAGATGACTGTATAGAGTTTTTTCAAAACAATATTAAAGATATTCAACCAGTCCTTGCTAACCATGATAACCCATATTTAACAAAAATATATACTTTATATAATACGATTATTGATAATGAAAATGTAATAGATATTGTTACTGGTAATCAATCTACAGAGAAACAAATAGATATGGAAATATTACAAAATATTGATATAAATATTCAAAAATTATCGATTTCTCATATAAAATATAATAATTCAACGACATACTTATTTGATATTATTACTCACTTAAAATGTTCGCAATGTATTAATACCACATGTGTGCCCTTGTTTCTAAATGATTATAATTGTTATATAAATGGCAAACCAATATTTATTAGTATGAATATATACAATGGTTTCAGTATCGAACATATTGATACAACGTTATTAATATATGTAGAATTACCTGATATAATAATATTAGAAATAGAATATATAGCTTATGATTACTATCTACATAAAGTTCCTATCTATGATTTTAATGGAAATTTAATAAATACATTTCTAAAAAATAATACTTCGCCTCATCCATTTACATTAGATATTGATTATCGATTTATTTATTTGTTTAGAGTTAAAAAATATATTAATCCAATTATAGAAAAAAATAAAGATATTTTAACACCATCTATTATAGAAGAAATTGAAAGTAATTTAAATATAGAAGCAGTCAAATTAATTTATTTTTTAAATCAAAAGTTACCTCATTATTATAAAAATTATTTTTTAATAACTCCAATCATTCAATATTTAAATAAAATATATAAATCAGATGATGTAATACAACTTATACCTATTACTATTAAAGATAATAATCAAGAACATAATCCAATTTATAGACTAGATAACATATTTTTTAATAGATTTTCTAACATAAATGGTATAATTTTAGATAATGAACACTTTCCAACTATTCAACGTTTTCCATTCCAAATCATATATGATAAATATTATATTAGATTAGACTTTACTGTGACATAAATAGAAAAATAATATTTATTAAATAAATATATATTAAATAAATATATGGAAGAATATATTGGAAATATAAAACAGATATTTGAAAACGTTGATATTAAAATATTTATAAAAGATTGTAATGAAATATTATCTGCGGGTTATTTTAAAGATGAACCTAATAATTATCACATATACACTATAATTCCTCCAGTGCTTTATTTTTTTGATCAATATTTAAATAAAGATGTTTGTTCTAGTCCTGAAATACTTGATAAATTTACTGAAATAACTACAATTAAAAATATGCCCGGTATTAAAGATGATAATGTTATTACTAATATGAATATAGGTATTTTACAACATGCTACTATTATTCATACTTTTAACTACAAATCATCATTTTATTTATATTATTCTAACTCAGGATTAGGGATTGAAAATCAATTTAATACAGAAACTACTACATGTTGTAAATTATATAAAATAGATTTAACTCGCATAAATGCTGTTGATCAAACACCTAAAACTACTATGTTTGGTGAAATATTAAATCAACTTTTTTCAATAATTAAACTGATTGAAAAAACACATATTACATTATTTACTAATCAAACACATGGTTCAGAAAAAGTAAAAAAAATTTTAATAGCAAAATTAAAAAGTATGTGTCAAATTATAAAACGTTACATACCATCATTTGACGAAAATATATTAAGTCAACCGTTTCTTATTTTATTTTATGATAATGTAAATAAACAAAACAATAAAAATCATTATTATTATTTGATTTATACTTTTCTAAATTATTTAGTATCGAATGATATAATGTCCGATATTTCGTTTGAAGAATTACTTATGAATAGACCAAATGAAGTATATCAAGCAAATATGAGAAATGTTTATATTCATCGAACTACGGGAAATAAATATAGTTTTACTGAATTATATCAAAATATATATATGAATGTTAATACAGATATTTATAGGCATATACAAAATACTATAGATATTGCTCCTGATAAAAATATATATAATTCTTTTATAGATGATATAAATCATGAATTAGATTTATTTGCTAATTTAAGTAATGTATTTAGATTTAAACGAAATGATATTATCTTAGATTTAAAACCATCTGGTCTATATAATTATACACAGAAATCAGGTTCATGCACATTCTATTCATATTATAATTTGCTATTAAATAAATTATTTTTAAATAATTGTGATTTATATTCAACAGAAAGTCATAAAGCTGTTAAAAATGTAGTCGACACTATATTAAATATTCACTATATTATGTTATACAGTTTATGTGTATGTAACGATAATAATTATATTACACATGATGGTTCAACAAATAAAATATTTCATTTTAATTACTTATATAATATCCTTATACAGAAGAATTTAGAAGACGAAATAACACGTTTTTATTCTAATGATACATTATTATTTTTTTATAAACAACCCTTAATAGATAGTTTATTACATACCCCTATAGAAGGAAATTTAGAAAAAATTAAGAACCCATTAGAAATCAATAATGTTTTAATTCAGCAAACTAACTTATATATGCTAAAGTTGAATAATTATTTAAATTTAATTATTAATCAAATCAGAAATAAAAAACATGCCGATATTTTATCTATTAAAAAAGAACTTTATAGAAATCGTAATCAGTTATTACCTATTATACGAAACTATTTAGGCGAGAAATGTATAAACTATATTTTAATGATATATGATATTTATCTTATCTATTTTTGGTATTTTATACAATTGTATACTGAACCAGTCCAGGTTCAAACGAGACTAGAATGGAATAAAGATAGTGAAATATATATATTAGAACCATTATATTATAGTAAAGATATTGATACAACAGTATGTAATAGTCAAGAAGAATGCACACTTAAACACTGTAATTACCGTTTATATACTAATAATTTTACAAATAATATAGATATATTTTTTTCTAAATTTCATCTATTTGAACAATATAATTTATCACAATTAGTTAAAGATAAATACAAGGAAGATATAAATTCAATTCATGAATTATTAAACTTTGATTACTGTGGTTTTATTTTTACAACCACATTTAAAACGATAAGTTTAAGCAATAATATATTTTTAAACTATGATAATATGATTTTTGACAATGATATTTCTATCCCACTTAATATGAAAACCCTTGAAAATATAACTTTATTAGTTTCTACCTACATCAGATTAACATATTTAAATATAAATGACAATATTGACCATTTATTAAAGCAGAAATATACATCACAACAAAATATAATTGTTGATGTAATCAAAAAAATTATTGTTCAAAAAATAAATGTAAAATATGATAATAGTAATTTTATTTCAGAAATTTATAATTTTATATTTAAACTATGTGACAATTATGTTAGTAGTATCATTTTATTAATATTTATTTTATCTAATAAAAAATATTTAATTATAAATGATAATATTTATTGTGAAAATAGTATAATCTATACACTATTACATATAATAAATGAAAATACAATTGTAATTAAAGGAAATATATCATTTGAAACAATTTGTAGTAATTTACAACATATATTGAATAATAATATCGAAAAAATAAATTACGGAAATGATATAGAAGCTCATTCAAATTGGATTAAAAATTATAATTTAATACTCATTGATAACGATAAAAAAGTATTTTCAGATAAATCGATGATGTATGAAGTATTCAAACCAAAATATTCGTCTCCAATATCTAAAATTTTAAGTAGATTTGGATGTTTTAATCAAAATCATCATGAATTTATTATTTTATTTCCTTCTAAACAATTATTAGATATAACCCCCGGGGAACCAATTATAAAAGAATTAAAAAAAACAAATGAAAGATTTAAAATATTTATTTGTATAAAAAAAAATCAGACAATAATAGAATTAAATTGTATTGAAGATAAATTACAAATAGACGATTGTTTTTATTATAAAAATTTATATAAATTTAAACTTGAATTTAATATAGATATACCATTTAAATCATTAATATCTGAAACTACTCCATATTTATATTATAAAAATGAAAATAATGAAATGTTTATTGATATTATTTTGTCAAATGCTAATTGGTTTCAAACGGATATATATACATACCAAAATTTATGGAAAAAAGAAAGCAATATGCCTAAAGATATATATCGACCAATTGATATCATAACTTTTGAATTACAAAATTCAAGTCTATTTCCAAAACCGCATTTATTTGATAAAAAAAAATATTTATCTATTTTTGAGTGTTATCCTACGGAAAGACGTATTAATTTTACAAATGAACAACTAATACAACCTATATATATACAAGATGAACAATTAAATGAAATAGATAATCAACTTAAAAAAATACATAATTTACTTACTTCCAATCTAACTTGTAATCAAGAATTAGATAAAATATTTAAACAAGCACTTAATACAGAATTTACAAAAGATCCAGAAAAAGATAGAGTGATTGAAAGTTTTTTAGAACAAAATAGACTTTGTATTACATTCAATTTAACACCTGAATTTTTAGATTACAAAATTAGATTTATCGAAAATTTAAATACAATGATGAAATCAATACAATTATCTCAGGATTTTAATATAACACATTATATAATAAGTAATATTTCAAGTATTATTAAAATTATGATAATTAAAACTATGATTTTTAAATTAGAAAGTATTAAAATAAATGAAACAACCTGCTGGGATATACAAAATATTATTAGTATTATTGATAATATTATTTTTACTATTGACAAATTAAAAATAGAAAACGAAAACCCGTTTTTTATATACGAAATTCTTTTTTTACTACAGTGCTCCTATTTTTATAAAAAATCTCAGTTTGAAAAATACAAGTCGATATTAGATGATATGATTAACCAACGAGACGATTTAACACTACATCAGTTTATGATGGGCAAAGGTAAAACTTCGGTTTTTACACCACTCCTAGCATTATCAAGTAATATACATATGGGAAAAATACCAAATATTATTACAACAGAACATCTTAAAAAAAATACAATAGAATATCTATCAATGTTATACACTATTTTTAACCTTGATTATCAAGTTGTAACAGATTATGAATATAAAGAACTATGGTTAAAAAATTCACATATGCGTCCAAATACACACTTAGTTTTATTGCCTAAAAATATTTCAAATTATATAAATATTATTGATGAATTTGATTTACATCATGACTACTTACAATCTATGTTTAATCTAGTTAAAGAAAGAAGACAAATATCTGAAGAATTATTCAATTATGTATTTTATTATGTATATTCAAAAATAAATAATCTTGATACATGGGAAAATTTTTATATCCCAGAAATTTTTAATAATAGATTATTTGATACTATTTTAGAAAAAGAATATACAAATGCTAGTAAACTTAGATTTAATAAAGATTATGGATTTGTTCATCAGTTTGAAGCAAATGATATTAGACTATGTGTTCCTTTTTCTAGAAAAGACACCCCCCTTAAACATTCTAATTTTTCAAGTATATTGCTCACAATGATATTAACAATTAAATATTATATAATCAACCAATTACAACCAATACATGACTATAAACTTATAGTAAATAATTATAAAAAAATTATATATGTCTTACCTGAACATTTTTTTAATGAATGGATGTCCTATTTAGCGATACACGATAAATTATCCATTGAATTAGTTCAAAAGACTATGGATGCCATTTTTATAGATGACACTTATAAATTATTTCAATTAAACATTTTAAAAAAATTTTTATACGTGGTGAATGAAAATAAATTATATTATGCTGTTCAACAATACAATGTATCTTTTCAAGATGTCATTTATAATGTATATAATCAATGGCAAGTAGGATATACCGGCACAATGCATCTAAATTTAAATACATACTTTCCTGAAGATAGATTTGTATTTAGAAATAAAATAGAAGATTTTGATGAAAAGATAGAAGTAAGATTAGCAATCGAATCATACGGTAGTCCTAGTGGTTTTGATAAAAATAGTGTGATATGTCTTAATACAAATAGATTAAATACGGTTGACGCACAAATTAACTTTATAATGAGCCATGATTTTACTCGTGGTCTAGTTGATATAGCTGGTTTATTTATAGACTATAAAAATCGTTATATTGCTGAACTTTTAAGTGACTATTTAAAAGAAAAAAAAAAAAAGAAAAAAATAGTTTATT
>Ga0214923_10005377_pt1 | contig 14925 bp, 13 predicted proteins | sample LL1510_MetaG_FD_177993 | JGI IMG/M metagenome (GOLD analysis project Ga0214923, IMG submission 177993) | Freshwater microbial communities from Lake Lanier, Atlanta, Georgia, United States - LL-1510 | ecosystem: Environmental > Aquatic > Freshwater > Lake | place: USA: Georgia | collected... | reverse complement strand
ATCCAGAAAATAAATTTCCCCCTACATTAGTAAAAGGTTCGACACTATTTAAATATTGTTCTCCATCCTCATTTAATTTATTAAGTACAATTATTTTACTTTTAATATGTTCAATATTTATGTTAATTTTTGCTATTGCCTCATCTATATCTTTTATACTTGCGTCTAAAGTTCGTGCTGTATCTCTTATTTGATTAATAACTTGCCTAGTATTTTCAACAGCAGACTCGGCATTTACCTTTTGAAGAACATCAAGACTTGTAATAAAATCATATGTTACCGCTAATGGTTTTATAGTAAAAGATTTAATATGTTCTCCATTTTTTCTAATTGTCTGAGTATTTGTATTCATTATTTTTTTTTGATAAATAGCTGCTAATTGATTTGTTTTTGTTAAATCATTGATCTTTCCATTTGAGTACATTTGACCAACATTTTCACCAGGACCCCAATTATTTGGTTCTCCTCCATTCCAATTAGTAGTATTTGGATTATAGGGTGTTCCATCAACCCATTTCCACGTGCTGTTTTTATTAGATTCCACATTATTTCGTATTCCACCTCCAGAGTTGTTATTTTGTATTAATGCATTTGTATGATATAAACCAATATAAAAAGAACCACCATTTTGAAACCTAGCATTTCCTAATTCAGTTAACATCTTAGCAATTTCATTGCTATTTTCAAAACAAGCCAGTGTTGCGCCTTGTGCTTCAGCATTACTTTTATGTTGTAACCATGTTAGTCGAGCAGGGGAAATATAATATATTTTGTTTTTTATAACATTGTTTTGCGACGATGTTGGAATAGTTACTTTGGGTGATGTTCCTTGAAGATTTTTATTTGTATAAAAACTAATGCTATCACATAGAGTAAAAGTATTTGAATTTGAATTTGAATTTGAAATTTGAATTTGCATTAACCATTCATCATCTGCAAAATCAACATTTGTAATAGTTGTTGGCGAGGAAGCATTCGTATTAACAACAACTCCCACATTTTCGGGTGCTTTACTTGGTTCGCGATATAAAATTCGCATACCCATAATTCCGAAACCTGTATAATGGACTTCTATTCTAGAAATTTTATTAGAATAATTCCACATTTCAAAGCGATGATTTGCTACCCATGTTTCCAGAGTTATTTTTTGACCATTTATTGTTATTTCCTGTTTTAGTAGAGCAGTTTTTCTGTCCATAAGCTGATTTTTTTCATTCAACATACTATTTCTAGTTGCTTCTAATTCTTGTTGTTCTATTTTTAATGTATTCATACTTTCAGGATCTGTTCCAACTTCATTTAATAATCTTGTTGTTCTGGCATCTGTTAGTTTTTTATTAGATATTAATAAATTTTCAATATCATCTATAGTTCCTAAATTTCCTTGATTAAGTATAGACTGAAATATAATAGCATTTTTGCTATCTCCTTCTATATTATTTTCATCTATTCTTGTTTCCATTATAATATTTATTATAATAACTAAATATTATTTATATAAATAGTTTATATAAATAAAAATTAACTATTTAATTTTCTAAGAAAAAGTAAAAATATTATTATAAAAATACAAGCTAAAACAGAATAAATTATGAAAGTTATCTTGTTTGACTCGCGTTTTTTTTCCGAATCTTCTAATCTAGCATTATTCAAAACGTTATTTTTTCTTAAATTATTTATATTATTGCTATAATTATTATAGCGTGGTATTTGGCTTTTTATTTTAGCATTTAAATCAATATCTCTTCCTAAAGGATTAACATATAACATTATATATAAATTTATATTATATATTTTAAATTATATATTTTAAATTTTATAATATATGTTATAAAATATGTTATAAAATATAACATATATTATAAAATATAACATAATATTTAACAAACAAGAATACATTTTAAAAAGAAATTATAATTTTAAATGATGTGTTATAAATAATACCAATAATGCAATAAAAGTTATATATACTATTAATATTTTTTCATTTATTAAATTAGATGTTTTATATAAAATTAATATTATAATAGTTATAACCATTATAATTGCTAAAATTATATAGCGAAGATTATTTAACATAAAATTTTCAGATGTTGAATCTAATATTCCGCCCAAATTACCAATTTTTTTAGTCACCGCATCTTTTGTATCCATATATGGGGTAGATGCTCCTGTTGCTGGTATTAAAATAGTATTACTTATATCAGGCTCATTATAAACGGATGTATATAATATATTTCTACTATTATCACTATTAATATTAAATATATCATTATTCAAAGTATTAAATTTCAAAAATAGGTCTTCGTTTTCTTGTTGCATTTGTGCTCTTAAAGGGACATAATCTGTGCCAAAATTAGTTTGTGTTATATTCATATTTTTCAAGTCATTTCTCTTAGTATCTATACTATATAAACGTTGTAAAACATTTATGCTTTCCTCTAAATGTGGGTCTATATAACTTATATCGTTTCTATTATTTTTAAAGTATATTTTATTTATATAACCACTACCACTATAGGATTTGGCTCCATAACTATTAGCAGGTAATATTTTTGCACCACAATTTATTTGAATTGGATTGTTTGTTGTTCTATTTCTAGTATCGACATTTGTTGCAGCATCAAGATTGCCTTTATAAATAGTGCATTTATTAGTGTTGTTTCTATTGTCTAAAGTAAAAATATGACAATTATTTCTATTACACTCTTCTTCACATTCATTTATATTTTTATTATTATATTGAGTTATAGTTGTTCCTGTTCCTAGGTTGTAAAAGTGTGTGCTTCTATTTTTACATACATCTACATATTTGGCAACATCAAAATTTTCAATAAGATAGTCTTGATCTTTATTTTTGTCTTCGCCTTTATTATCTTCATTTAAACTACTAACAACAGCGTCTTGAATATGTATTCTATCATTAAAATACAACAAATATATGCTAAAAACTATTATTAAAGAAATAATAATAATATTTTTATTCTTATTGTTTTTAAAATTATTACTAATATTTTTTATTCTACTAATTAAATCAAGATTTTTAGTAAATTTATTTTTACTTTTCATAATATACTTAATATTTTAATATATTTTATTTAATTTTGAATAAAATAAAATATAACATTAAAAATTTGATAACATTAAAAATTTGATAACATTAAAAATTTGATAAAAATATATAGCAAGGTTATTCCTAAAACATATATTAAATATAGTGATTCTCTTTTATATATTATAAAAATTAATAATCCTACTAATAATAATATGAATAAAAAATCTATTAAATTTGAAATATAATTATTTATATTTCCTTCTATAGCACCTGTAGATATACTATTATTATTATTATTATTATTATTATTATTATTATTGGAACTGTTAATATTATTCTTTTCATTAGAGCAATCAGGTTTAATAGTGCTGCAATTATTATTAATACATCCCATATAGTCTTTTGTTTCAATTATTGTATTATATGAATCTTGATTTATTGCTTCTTTTTCATTATCTTCTAAAATAATTTTTTTAGAATGTAATAATTTTTTATTTTGATAAATATCTTCATTTAATTCTTCAGAATAAAATATAACTTTATTTTCATTTGTCATAATATTATAATATTCTTAATATAATATTATAATATATTTTTATTTGATTATAAAAAAAAAATATTCCAAAAACTCTTAATTTTTTGAAATTGCTGGAATTGCTTTATTTTTTTTAGTAAATAAAAAAATAACACCAATAATAATTAATAATAATATGCTATTTTCTACTATTTTAAATTGTGTTAATAAAGTTGTGTCATCTAATCTTCCATTATTTGCTCCGCCAGAACCATATAAACTATTTAACTCTTTTGATTTTTTAGCAATATTTGAATTTATTGCTCTTAATGTATCATCATTAAAACTATTTAAATAATTAATCGATGACAAATCGCTAGTTATTGCATCTAAATTTGCAAACATTATATCATATTTTTGATTTAAATTGGCAATTTGATTATCTAATAATGATTCATTGCTTGCATTTGGATCGCATATAAAATTTTTAAATGTATTAGTTAAGGCACCGCTATCATTAAAATTAACATTATCAATCTTAAGCAAATCTTCGTATGATTTTAATTCTTGTTTTTTATTTATGTAATGTGTTGGAGGATTAACAGTTGTCGCAAGTGCAATATTACTTTCATTAATTATTGGTTTTTTGTAATATGCAAAGTATTTTTTGGGTGTATAAACTTGATTATCGAGAGTATATTTAAAACATTTTTGGTTTGCATCAAGTTTATTTTGATTAAACATTAAAGTATTACATATATCCACAGGATTTGGTTCTTCTTGTTTATTATAAGGTGCGCCGACTATGTTAAAAAATAATCTATCAAATAATTGTTTTGATTTAGCAATTACTGTGTCACTACCAAATAGTGTATTAGTTGTATTATCTGTTTTTGAAATATAGCAGTTTGTAATAGTTTTATTTAATGATCTACTTATATCATTTATTAAAAAAAATGTTTTGTCATTTCTTAAAGCTATAATTTCACAATCCTTTACACTTGAGACGCTTGTTCTATAAAAATCATTTCTTAATTTTAATTGAAAAGCATCATCATTGGTAATGGCTGGTTTTGCAAAACATCCATCATAATCAAAATAATTATCAGCATTCATTATAAACTATTATATTACTATTATAATTTATAAAAAAATTTATAATTATAATACATTTTTATTTTGTTTTTTTATGCTATTTTTATAATTATTATATATTTAATATAACTTACAAATTCTATAAAAATCGGCACTAATTGATGTGCGACTAGCTCGTTCAATTTTTACAATATCATCGGGTCTAATTCCCATAACAATTGATACTGGACTAAAATATGAAATATCAGGAATTTGTGATTTGTCAAAAATATTATATTTTTTCATAAATAATTCTTTTTCACTATGTGTTAAAATAGTATGTTTAGGAACTAATACATGTTTTAAAATATTAAATTGTAATCGCTTAATGTTTATCAAGCTTATGTAAATGTTTTCAGAAACCCAAATATCTTTAATATTTTCTAATATTGTCTCATTTGGTTCGTCTTTTATAATTACCATTAAATCATCTTTTTTTTCTAAAATAGATTCTAAATGAAATAAATCTTCTACTATGTCATAAATATTTTGAGGTTTTATAACTTTGGAAACATAATACTTTACATAAATTTTTTTTTTTGTTGCTTCATTTTCTAATAACATATCCAATTGATTATTTTCTAATAATATTCCTATTTCTGTAATACCAAAATCTGAGTATTTTTCAATATTGAATCCTCGCTCATTTAAAATTTCTAATAAATTTTTGCGCGAGTTATAAATACTAATAATAAAACTATTACTATTAGTCATACTAAGTTCTTATAATATAATAATTTAATTATTTTTAATTTATATCAATTATAATTTAAAATATTTTTATTTATTGCTCATTTATTTTAATAGTTTTCTTTTGCATACTAGTTTTTGAATTAGAATCTTCTTTAATATCTTCGCTATCTAAAGTAGGTGTTGATATTTGTAATAAAGGAGTTTCTTTACTTTTAGTTTCATCTTCAATAGGTAATTCTTCTATTTCTAAAATGTCTTCGTTTTTTGATTCATTTATTTTTACACTTTTTTGACTACTTTCATTAGTATTCCCCTTTTCACTATTTAAATTTTCTATTTCTAATTCATCTTTATTTACTTCATCGCCTATATTAATAGGTGAATTTTCTTCATTATCAAAACCCTCAAGCTCTTGATATTTTTCAAATTCTTCTTCGGCACGTTTAATTGAATCAATTGTTACTTGACTAAGTCCTTCATCGTCGCTTTCTTCGCCTGATTCTTTAGCTTCTAATTCTTTAGCTTCTAATTCTTTAGCTTCTAATTCTTTAGCTTCTAATTCTTTAGCTTTAGCTTCATCTTCTTTTATAATTTGCTCTGTTGTTTTCTCTTGTATTTGTATATTTGTTAATTCTTTAGTATATTTCTTAGAAAATTCAATTTGTTCTTTTTCTGTTAATTTTGTTAATTTCAAGTTTTCTATTGTTTTTGCATAATTCATAGAAGTTAATTGATCAATATTATCTTCAGTAATAATACGCATTTGAATATTCATAACTTGTAGTTCATGCATTAGTAATTTAAAACAATAAGGAACACGAACAATACTAAATGATTTGCCGTATTTTGAAACAACCTCTAAGTTCATAGAATTTTCAAAATTTTCACTAAATTTTAGAGGTCCATCAGCAAAAGGACTTATGAAAATATTTTTGGATTCATTATAAATAGCAATAGTTCCAGTAGTATTACATATTGCTATATAATAATCATCTCCACGAGTTAACATAGATTCTTTTAAAAATGCTGTTGCTCCATGAGCAATAATGCCATCACGCTCCATTTCACCTATGCGTAAACCGCCGTCATTAGCGCGTCCCTGAACTGTTTGCCGTGTCATTGCTGTTCTAGGACCTTGTGCGCGATAATTTATCTTGTCTTTAACCATATGTTTAAGGCGCATATAATAACAAGGTCCAATAAAAAATTCCATACTTAATTGTTCTCCTGATTCTCCACTATACATTATTTCGTTTCCAGTAGAACTATATCCAATATTTCTTAATAATGTTCCAAATAATGTATGTTTTGGACCTTTGTTTACAAATGCTGTGCAATCTCCAAACCCACCATAATGCGCACAGGCTTTTCCCATTAATGTTTCTACTAATTGACCAATAGTCATACGACTTGGAAGCGCGTGAGGATTTATTATTAAATCTGGTCTTACTCCTTCAGCAGTAAATGGCATATTTTCTTCTGGTATTATTAATCCGACTGTTCCTTTTTGACCGCATCTACTACAAAATTTATCACCTTGTGCCGGTATTCGTTCCTCTCTTATTCTTATTTTAGCAATTCTAAATCCTTCTTCTCCTTCTGTAATAAATGCTTTATCTACATAACCCAATTGTCCTTTCTTTGGTGTTATAGAAGCATCTATAAATGTGTCTGGATTATTTATATTGTTTGTAACTTTTCCAATTACCACTTTTTTATCATCTAATGGTGTATTTTCTCTTATTAATCCATGTTCATCTAAATGAGAATAATCATAACCGGGTTTTTTTCCAAACACTGTTTTTGATTCAATATTTATAAATTTGGAATCAACACTTGTTCCTGCAACTTTCGTGCTTTCTTCGCGTGCTTCATACATATTAAAATAAGTAGTATTAAACATACCACGCCTAATAGAAGCTTCATTAAATAATATAGAATCTTCTACATTATATCCTCCGTATGATCCAATAGCAACAATAGCATTTATTCCATAAGTATGTTCTTCGTTATAAATATACTTTAAATAACGACTTTTTACAAGTGGTATTTGTCCATTATTTAATACAACTCCCATTTTATCAATACGATTTTGATAATTTGTATTATATAAACTAACACCTTGCTTGCTTTGTCCACAAGAAAAAAGGTCTCTGGGAAGTTGATTATTTTCTGGAAATACAATTTGATTACCCATAATACCCAATAATAATGATGGATGAATCTCACAATGACTAGTAAATTTAGTAATTTGGTCGCTATATGTTGCTATTAATGACGATTCGGTTTCTGATGTATCTAAATAATCTATTATTCCGCCTTTTGTAATTAGTTCATCTAATGCATTTACTGGGTCAATCGATTCTGATTTATCATATAAATCACTAAAATTAAAAATTACTTTGTTTGATTTAATGAATTCGTTTATATCAAGTGCGACTTCTTTTTTCTCTTTAGTTAAAATGTTTAATTTATTAAACCCAATTAATAATTCTCCATATTGAAAATCTTGTGATATCAATTTATTATAAATAAATTCATTTTGATAACACAGTTTATTTTTTTGTAAATAAAATACAGGTCTTGTTAATCTACCGGAATCACTATATATATAAATAATATCTTCTTTTATTGACCAGTTTATACTTGTATATATTGGTATTAGACCAATTCGTCTATATTTTTTAAATAAATCGACTACTTCAACTGGTTTAGTTACTATTCCAACCCAAGCTCCATTTACAAAAACTTTTGTGCAATGAGCAATATAGTCAATAGTGCATTCGCTCAACAATTCCATAAAAAAAACTGTACGTAATAATTCTATTATTGGTTTTCCAGAATAACCACTTGTTATTAAACATCCAAGAGACATATGCTTATGTAATCCTACATTTCCACCATCTGGAGTATCGACTGGATCAATAATACCCCATTGTGATGAATGTAATAGTCGAGGACCAATAATTTTTGCACTTGAATCTAATGGTAAATTTAATTTGCGTAAATGAGATAAAAAAGAGTTGTATGATAAGCGATTTAAATCTTGAACTACTTCAGGTCGTTTTGTATGCTCTTCTGCCCCCCAATTACCTTTAAATGCTTTTCTAAATCCATTTTCCAATATGCGTTCTTTGAAAAATTCTAAATAATTGTTTTCTATTAAACTAATAAAATCATTTTGATAAATTCCTTTTTTATAGTAATATTCTTTGTCTATTTTTTGGAAAATATGTTTTTGCTGTAAAGTGTAATATTCTTTGAATAAATCATATATGAGTGTTCCTGATAATTCAACTCTTTTAAATTTAAAACTATCGCGGTCAGTTGATTTTTTATCATTTTTATAAACTTGTAGCAACTCTTTTACCATATGTCCTAAAAAGAATGCTTTTTCAATAAATTTATTTTCTCCTATATGTGGCAATAAATAATCCATTAATATTTCTAAAATATGTGCTAATGTTTTGCCTTTTGTTAATGTTGCTAAATATTTTAATGCTACTTCTTGATTAAAAATATTACCAGCATCATGAATAGATGGAATAAATAATGACATATACTTTTCATATTTTTCTAAATCTAATAAACACGTTTTTATAATTTCTTTATCACTTGTTATACCAAGTGCTCTCATTAATATAAATAATGGCACTGGTTTGCGAATATTTGGAACATTTACTAAGATTTGATTATTGCTATATTTAGTATCTGGTCGTAATATTCTAATACTAAGAGTTCGTATGGGTTTGGAGGCATCTTCTGATACAGAGCGAATTTCTGCTGAGTGACTATATAATTCATTAAAATCTGATTTAACATAAAGCATATTGTCTGCAAATTTTTCTTGACTTATAAGAACTTTTTCTTTTCCATCAATAATAAAATATCCACCGCGATCATTTCTACATTCTCCCATATTGAATTTTACAATTGGATCTAAATTGTTTAAAATACATAAATCAGAATTTAACATTATTGGGAATTTTCCTAAATAAATTTTCTCCAATAACGATTTTGTTTCAGTATATTGTCCATCGCTATTCATAATTTTATAGACTACTTCTACATCCACATGAAGAGTTATAGCATATGTCATATTTCTTAAACGAGCCTCATTGGGAAACATATAATGTTCGCGATTTGTATCATATATTATTGGTTTCCCAAAATAAAGTCGTTTGCCATCAATTCCCCCTATATATATTTCTGCTTTATAATTATATTCTTTCGTTGCTTCGTCTTGTTCTTTTAGTATTAATATAGGATTTTTTTCTTTAAAAATATTGTAGATCTTGTTATTAAAAAAATCATTAAAAGATTCCAAATGATGTTTTACTAATATATTTGGATCATGACTAAAATATTTATCTATTATTAACCAAGCTAATTCTTCATGATTTATAAAACTAGTGTCACTTTCTTCTGTTAATGTATCTTGTGATTGTATCTTACTTTTACTAGTCATTGTAAATATTAGTATTAATTAATACTAATATTTTATATGTTAATAATAATTACATTATATATTAAATCATTGAAGGAGATACAGAATATGTTATAATAATTAAACCTAAAATAACAAATAATAATAATAATGGTAATATTACTAAAAACCACGAAATTTCTTTATATCCTGCTTTACATAGCGAATTTAATATAAAAGTCCAAAATAATATATATATTGCTTTAAATATAAACATTAAAAATGTGTTTGGAATTTCACATTCAAATGATCCTAAACAATATCTTGTAGTGTTGCCGAAGTTTTGTATTGCAATAATAATAAATATTAGAACCGATAAAAATAAATACACAAAAGCCGGCGAGCACAGATTTTTGAAATCTGCTATATATTTATTAATATATGCCATATTATAATGTATGATTATAAAAAAATATTTTAAATAAAAAAAATATTTTAAATAAAAAAAATATTTTAAATAAAAAAAATATTTTAAATAAAAAAAATATTTTAAATAAAAAAAATATTTTAAATAAAAAAAAATATTTAAGGTTGGTCAATCGCTGGATGTGATGTAGGATCTGGACTTGGTGGATTTGAATTTCCTGCATAAGCATTTATAAGTGAGCTACCAGTGTGCGATATATGATTTACGGCATCTGATATTGATTGTAATGCCGAAACGCCGCCTCCTTTCATTTTATTTTTTTTAGAGCAACCTATTTGATATCTTTTTCTAAATTTTTTATTTAATGTAAATTTTTTATACTTTTTTTTTAACATATGAATTGCTTTTAATGTTTTACGCATTTTATTTTTATTTTTGCGACTTAATTTTTTTCTATAGTTATTCATTATATATATATAAAAAATATTATAATATGACAAAATTTAAATAATATTGTAATATTTATATACAAGTATTATTCAATATCAACATGTGTAATCATATGTCTTCTACAGCAACTTTTTTTTAATTGTAAAATATCTAAAACTTCTCCTTCTGGTGTTTTATCCATAAACTCTTTGGTTAAATACACAACTTTATTTACTTCCAATGACTTATCTATTTTTCGTTTTTGAACTTCGCGTTGATAATATCTATATTTATTTGCTAATACTTTTCCGCAAGTAAAACATTTTACAGGAATAATCATAATATATTATATATTATAAAATATTTATAAACATTTATATTCAATTTTAAAAATAATTGCTTAAATATCTTCAAATATTATTGCTCTATTTAATTGTAAATTATCATAATTTGTGGTTTTTATAGTAATTTGATAATAGTTTAACAATAATATGCTTATTATTATTGTTATTAATATAAAAATAATAGCAAACATTAATTTTTTTTGCATTTATATATGTATTAACTTTATAAATTAAATAAAAATTAAATAAAAATTGATATTATTTTTATATTATTTTAATCATTTATTTTACTTAATTATTTAAATAATACATTATGGAGCATCAAGATTGGAATTCTATTAAACTTAATTCGCCAGCAGTTAAAAAGAAAGATAATATTAAAAAACCACAAATCAGTTTAAATAAAGTAGAAAAAGTAGAAAAAATAATTATGAAAGAACCTCTTGGAAAAATTATTGCTCAAGCGCGAGTAATGAATGGAAAAAATCAAAAAGAACTAGCATCTGCGATTGGAATCTCTCAACAAATGTTGTCTCGTTGGGAAGCAAATAAAGATTTACCTACTAATTCTCAAATTGCATTACTTGAGAAAACTCTTAAAGTGAAACTTCCAAGATGTCAAAAAGTATATGTTGATGAAAACTGATTAATTTAAAAACTGATTAATTAAAATTGAAATGATTTTTTTATAATTTATAATTTATAACTTATAACTTATAAATTATGAATTCTACTAATGCCAATACTAGTGTCAATGCCAATACTAGTGTTAATGCCAATACTAGTGTCAATGCCAATACTAGTGTCAATGCCAATACTAGTGTTAATGCCAATACTAGTGTTAATGCCAATACTTCTGCCAATTTGAATGTTACTAATTTTCAACAAGTAAGAATGTTTGACCGATGGGTAGTTGATAGATAGTTTGTTTTATACTGCTATAAACAAAAAACATGTATATCTAAATGTGTAAAAATAACTTGGATGATTTATTATGGATGATTTATCATGGATAATTTATAATTTTTTTGTGTTTTTTGTTAAAAAACTTTTTAGCAAGATTTAAAATTTAGTATGAAATATATTATATACATATATATATGTCGTTTAAAGGAGGCGCCATAGATTTTAAAGATGGAGTTGTAGTAACAAATGTAATACAAAAAATATTAACTGATGAAGGCACAAGTATAAAACTTTTAACTCAAAATCCAGTTACACCAGCATATTTATTTACTATAACATTTAATAATGATAAATTTAGTAAATATTTTAAAAAATTACCTGGTAGTAATATTCCAAGCGTATTACTGTTAAAACTCATGGCATATGAAATTTTAGCATATTCTTCAAAAAAACTGATAATAGATAACAATGAATTCACAAATGAGAGTAAACAACATATAAATATTAATATTAGTGATAAGATATTTCCTATATGTCCGTCGTTTATTTATAGTGAAGATATAACTTTAACTGTGGGAAAATATACACCTATTGGAGACTCAATTAATAACTTGTTAATTAAATTTAATTTGTATTCAAAAATTACACAAGATATGGTAAAAAAGTTAAAAAATCTTTTAATAGAGAATAAACGCAGTAGAGGCGACACAACTATGACTGCTGACATTCTAATAGAATTCGTGTCACAACATATTATTATTATGGAATATTATAGTTGTATAACTTTAAAAAAATTTATAGGAGATAAACACTATGACGACATACTTAGTAATTATTACATATATGGAATAGCACTGCCGCCTATGAATTTAGAAGAATTTAGTTGTGTTTTAACTTTTTTTATGACATTATTAATGCTTGAAAGAGGTTTTATTCATGGAGACATGCATGAAAATAATATATTACTTTGCGTAGATGACAAATTAAATATTAATCCTGTAGTAATTGATTTTGGTAGAACAAGTAGATTGAACTTTGAAAATAAATTTGATACTGACTATTTGGCAATATTGATGAAAAAAATTGAAATTGTAGAAGACAAAAAATCAAAAAAAGAGAAACTTAAAGATTTAAAATATGATGGTTACTTATTGAATTCTTATTTATTGCACCCCTACTTTCGTGATATATATAATAGAGCTATCAAACTAATTCCCCCCGATAAATTAATAAATATTACAGCATCAGCACAACCACCACAACAAAGGGCAACGCTAGGATCTACCTATGAGGCACCACAACAAAGGGTAACGCCGCTATCTACCTATGAGGCACCAAAATTTATGGAAGAAATAATTCAACCATCTGTCATTATAGAACAAGCCGAAGATGCCGAAATTGCAAAACATATTGAAAACTTGCTAAAAACAGAATTGTATGTAGATGCAGCAATAGTATCTTCTATGTGTTGTGTACCTTCTTTTAATCATAGTGTTTTCTATTTTTTTATAAATTCACACTTACTTAGAGAACTATCTTCTTATAGAAGCATGTATTATTGTAAGAGTGAAGACGAAGATACACAACTTACAGTTTGGACGAGTTATGATGTATTATTGAAAAGGTTATTAGAAGCAAGAAATTTAAAAAGACAATCATTATTATTTGAATCAAATCACTCTAAATCAAGAAGAGGAGTAGCACGGCAAGTAATGAATACGTTTGTGAATGCGTTTGAAAAGTTGACACGGTCAGGCAGACATGGTATGGGTAGACAAAGTAAATCCAAAAAAACAAAGCGAATAAAAAGAACAAGAAGAATAAAAAGAACAAGAAGAACAAGAAGACAAAAATAAGAGTTCATAAAAATATAAGTAAGTAAAATTATACTAATTATTTACATTGTCATTTTAATTGTTTTTTTTTGTTGCTAAGTTTACGAGTAAATCTTCTATTTGTAATATATTTATTATATTTATTATATTTATTATGTTTTATTGACTTTTTGTATTTTTTACGCAATGTTTTTTTGCCACGGCCTTGTCCTTGTCCTAATTTTTTTGCTTTTTCAAGTTTTATTAATTCTTCTAATTGTTTAAATATTACATCGGTTAAATCAAATGGACTACCATCACTTGTTTTTGTAATATTAAATGGCATTGCTAAGTTAATTTCAACGATTCCAGGCAAAAAATCTGTCTCATTTTTATCTGAATATAAATCATCATCGTCAGCAAATTTATCTAAAGCATCTATAAGATGCTTTTCTAAATTGTTTTGAGATAATGTTCTATGTTTTTTTTGTAATTCATCAATTTTAGTACTATCTTTTTCATAAAATTTTGTATATGCGTCCTTAAAAGTTTTAATTTTAAATATTTTATTATTATATTTATATGTATAATAACTGAATGTAGATGTTGTTAATATAATACCTTTAAACTCATCAAAACTTGAAACAACATTTTGATAGTCAATTTTAGAACTTGTATTATGATTTATACAATCATTATAATAATCATAATCTATATTATTTTGTTCAAGTGAAATTTCTTTTTTCTTAGAAACTGCGTTAGCTAAAGATTCAGCCAAAGAAGCAACTTCATCTTCCACCGTGAAATAATTACCATCAATTAGTAATGGTTCTCGTTGTTTTTCTCCTTCATAACCATCATTATAGATGACTAAAGGTTTTTCTTTGATGCTCAATGTTGGTTCAAGTTCCTTTTTTTTATGCCATCTCGTTAAAAATGAACTTCTATAATGCTTACGCGCATTTACTAGATCACCTTCCCCTAAGCACGAACTTATATAAATTTTAATAGCACAATTGGGTCCATAGTATTTTATATTGTGCCTTTGAATTAATACTAATGCTTCGCTCAGCAAAATAGGACCGCATCTATTAATTGCTATTTTTGGTTCTTCTAATTGTGTTTTACTATAATCTTTATCTTTATCACATAATTGTGCTTTATAATAGTCGCTATAATTTTT
>Ga0214923_10005376_pt1 | contig 14926 bp, 11 predicted proteins | sample LL1510_MetaG_FD_177993 | JGI IMG/M metagenome (GOLD analysis project Ga0214923, IMG submission 177993) | Freshwater microbial communities from Lake Lanier, Atlanta, Georgia, United States - LL-1510 | ecosystem: Environmental > Aquatic > Freshwater > Lake | place: USA: Georgia | collected... | reverse complement strand
CTCAAAATGGCTATTCAATTGCAGATTAACTTTGCTTTAGATTTAAGTTACACAGTCATTCTTTTTATTAGAGCTCACAACCAAAGAAGATAGATAACAAAGAGGGCATCATCATTCCCTTTTTTCCCTCCCCACATCCCGGCCTAAGCACAGTAAAAGGGATCAGGTATGACCTTTTGGGGCTATCCAGCCTTCTTTTTCAGTGGGGGGGGAGCGGTCCCAACCTTGGGAGCTTGCGAGGAAACGTCAGTAAATTCAGCTGAAACTGAACTCAGGGATTCTTCTTCCTCAGAGGGAAGATCCAAAACATTTGCTGAGGCCCCCTCAGCAGCAGGCACACTAAAATCGATTAACTCAGAATCCTGTAAACCCTCCCAGTTGGCTTCTAAACTCTCTGGCTCTTGCTCGATCGTTTTTGGTTTCGGTGGTGGAGCAACGGGAGTTAATTTAGGTTTTGATACTGGCGGCGGAGGAGTTGTCTTCAGGCTCGGGGAAGCAGTAACCGGAGGAGGATTCTTTAAATAGGGGGCAGCTTCCTCAGGGGTAATAATTCCTTGGGAGATCAAAGCCATCAAACTTTGCTCCATCAGTACCATCCCATCTTTTTTACCAGTTTGGATGACTCCCTCCATTTGGAATACTTTACCTTCTCGAATCAAATTCGAGATCGCACTGTTAACAATCATGATTTCATAAGCGGCGATTCTTCCTTTTCCATCAGCCTTTTTCAACAGGCTTTGACTAATCACTGCCAATAATGAATCTGCAATCATGGCTCGGATCATGGATTGTTGTCCTGCGGGAAATGAATCAATCATCCGATCGATTGATGCGGCCGCTCCACGGGTGTGGAGTGTCCCTAATACCAAATGTCCTGTTTCGGCAGCAGTCAAAGCTAAAGAAACCGTCTCCAAATCTCGGAGCTCACCAATCAAAATCACATCTGGATCTTCTCTGAGTGCGTACTTCAGGGCATCTTGAAAACCATGACAGGAGTGTCCAATGTCTCTTTGATTAATGAGCGACTTTTTGGACGGATGAATAAACTCAACGGGATCCTCTACCGTTAAAATATGGTAGGGAAAATTAGAATTAATATAATCGATAATGGCTGCCAAAGTTGTTGATTTCCCAGAACCTGTAGGACCCGTAACTAGAATGAGTCCTCGAGGTTTTTCAGCTACTTTTCGAATGACTTCCGGTAGTCCCAGGCTTTCGAACGAAGGAATCTGAACTGGGATAGAACGCAAGACGGCTGCTATTCCCTTGCGATTAAAAAATATGTTTACTCGAAACTGTCCCACGCCTTCCACGGCATAACTCTTATCAAGATTTTTTTCTTTAAAGAGCTTCGATTGTTCCTCGGGAGTTAGGAGTTCAAAAAGTAAACTTTGAAGATTCTCTGCCGGGATGGGATTGGAATCAATTGCCACTAAATCTCCGTCTAATCGAAACCGAATGGGTTCCTCAGCAGAAAAATGGATGTCACTGACTCGCTTTTTTACAGCAAAACTCAATAGTTTAGTGAGCTGACTCATATAAGAACCTATCGGTACAAAACCGGTGCAAAATAAATCCAGTTTTTGTGCGGTGGGTTATTTGGGAATTCTACAGGAATATCGTGAGCATGCTAAACTAAGCTGTGTTTTCAAACGTTCACTTTTTTGAGTCTTCTCAAGAGATTCCAGGTTTTTTTGATTCCTTTTTCCAAGGTCTTTTTCTGGTCAAAGGACTTCCGACCTTTTTTCAGTTAGGTCTAGTTCTGAGTTTTGCTTTTTGTTTTATTGCCGCTCTTCAATACACGCAGACTCAAAAAACGCTTTGGAAGGTTTTGAGTGCCTTCGGAGCTTTCATCACCCTGGTTTTGGCGGCTTTTCTCTTATTTCAACCCTGGGATGAGCTCTTTATCAGTCTGAGACATGCTCAACACTTGTCTGAAATGGGAACTTTTTCTTTCAATCGCTTTGAAAAAATAGAGGGCATCGTAGATTTTCTCCCCTTCTTCATTTTGGGATTACTCAACAAGGCCGGACTCCCGCTAATTGAAACCAATTTTTTTATCGAAATCCTTGCCGGTTGGTTTTGTATTTTGGGAGGACGCCGAGTCCTCATCAGCTTAGCAGGTGAGGGTTTTTCTGCGTGGTCGTACCCGCTCCTGGTTCTTTATCCCCCTTTATTATTGAACACCGGGAATGGCTTTACCGTTTTATTCTTCACGGCATTCATCATGTGGAGTTTAGTCTTTCTCGTTTTTGAAAAAAATGTCTCTCAGCGCTGGTATCTCGGATGTTTTATTCTCTCTCTCGTCCCAATGGTGCGATTGGAGGGAGCGTGGTTCAGCATCTTGATGTTTGTATTTCTGATGTTTTTTAACCAGTCCCGCCTACCCCCCCAAAAAGCACTCACTAGTTTAATGATTATTTTAGTCCCAACGGCCAGCCTAACCCTCTGGCGGCTTTCTTATTTTGGAAGGGCCATCCCAATCCCCATTATCTACAAATCATCGATCGGAAGCTTTTTTTTCTTCTTATTAGGTCTGAGAAATTTACTACTCGATCTGGTTGCTGGTGGCGGTGCCTTTTTTGTCGCTGTGATTTGGTGCAGTCTTATTTTGAAGAACGAGAAAGCGGACGAGTTTAAAAAAACACATCATCTCCCGATGCTTTTCCTACTTTTTCTTTTTTCAGCTCCTTACTACCTGTCGGGTGGCGACTGGTTTCCTCCCGCGTGGGGAAGATATCTTTTCCCATTTTCATTCTTTTGTTTCATGGTCGGAACCGTCTGCCTAATGGATGTTTTTACTCAATTAAAAAGGCTCTCTCCTGCCGCCATTACCATATTTTCTGTTTTTTTGGTTTCAGTCCTTTATTTCCCCTCAGGAAGCTTTCGACGTCTGGGGGAAATTCTCTTCACCCCTCGCACGTCGTTATCGGGCTTACACAATAAAAAAATAGGGAAGGTGAATCAACGCATTCACTCGCTCTCGCGTTTAGGGTTCCACTTAAAAAATACGACAAGTACTCAGACGGTGATTGGTTCTTCTGAGTTAGCGACGCTGATGTTTTTTGCTGATCGCGAAGCGCTCGACCTACTGGGCGTAACTAATCTTGAGATCGCCCAGAGTCCTCTCCGCTCAAATCCAACATTTTTTTCGAAAGCCACTGCCCAAAATGAATTACCTTACTTAATCTTCAAACGAACTAAACCGGAGTTATTATTTCAAAAAAGGCCGGGCATTTTTTATGCCTTTGATTTCATGCTGAGCGATCTATTTGATAATTATCATCCGGAAGAAATTGGAAAATCGGATATTTCTTTGGCACTTCAGCGCTGGGATCGCAAGTTTAACGCCTTAAACAATTCTTTGTTCGGCGGTTTGTCCGCCCTCGAACAGAATGGTTATGAACCAGTAGTGGTTAAATACGGAACTGATTTTGTTTCGCTGTATTTTATTTCGAAAGAAGCAAAGGAAGCTCATTTCGATAAAATGAGAAAAACGGGTATGGTCGATAGCGTTCTTAAGAATAGTCGTCTTTAAGGGCCATTTTTTGAAATTGTTTTCTGAACAAAAATAAAACTGCGCTAACAATCATAATCGATTGGAGCACGCTCCCCAGATCCGAAGCATAGGTCATCACGGGCATGAGAAAGGCCATGAAAGTGAAATAGAAGTATCCCCCAAGAAAATAATAAGAGAGCCTTTCAACACCAGCGATGAGAAAACCCATCACTACGGCAACTACATACATTCCCGTTAGACCAAAATTCATATACCCTTCGGCAAAATAATTAATAGCAACTGAAGTACTGATGTCGTCTTCACCTAAAATCCCATAAGTTCTTCCAAACTTGTTCCAAATATGGCGACTCGGTTTATCATGCCAAAGCAATCGAGGAATGAAGAGGTAGGGAATACTCTCGTAAGAGCTTCCGTCCCAAAAGGGAACCAAAGACGGGGTCCAACTCATCACTCGCTCGAGTGAGTCATCACCCAAACGTGAAAATCCATGAAGCAATGATTCCCCCACGTCTCGGCGCTCATGGCCTTCCGCATTTTCCTCTTCTTCATCTACTTCAGCATCATCAAGATAGTGTGTATATAAGAGGCCCCCAAGAACCGACAAACGCTCTTCATAACTCATGTTGGGATTTGAAAAGATGGTATTACGGAATGGCGCCTTAACCACTTGAATGGCCGACCCCAAAACGGTGAGCATCACCGGTATAATGAGAATTTTGTACTGGCGACGAAGGCAGGAGGCAATAAAAAGGTAACCCGCTAGGTTTCCCACCATCGTCAACATGCCTGTTTTCATGAAGTACAGCACGGCAGAAACAAAGACACCCACTCGAAGAAGCCTGCTCATTCGCTCATTTTCAGGAGAATGAGAACACATAAGGAGAACCATATCCGCAGCCACAGCGGCAAAGTGAAAGATAAGCGCCCAAGAGGGTAAATAGTCGATAATGACTGGCATCCCAATCACGTAAAGAGCCACGACAAAGAGCTGGATTCGGGAAAGAGAGAGTAACTGATATTTTTCCCTTTCTATAAACGAATAAAAGACAAACGTTCGAAAGACATAGTAACAGGCCATCATGATGACAGAGCAATTGATAAGCTCTTTGATTGCTAAAATTGATTCAGGATAAATATCTCCCCGGGGCAGAAGATCTTTCACTTGGTTGTATTTTGGAACAGAAAAACAGAAGAAATGATTGAACAGAGTAAAACCAATGAAATTGAATTGTTGTTTTCCGAATTGGATCAGAAACGGAGTTACCTGAATTACCATCAGCAGGTAAAGGTAATAAATGCCAGAACCAACAAAGAGTAATTGATGAGCCAAGTAAGTGATCACCCCTACTAAAGCCACAGCAAGAAAAAGAAAATAGGGGCTGAAAATACTGGGATTAAAAAACTGTTTTCGGGCAACCTGATACACGCCTACTCCTTGGCTGTATTAAAACTTCTGCAATCTTATCGACCCTTTTTTCTAAATTATTGAAGAAGAAATGACCTTGTTTTAACGCGCAGCAGGCAATCCCCTAAAGTCTGTTAAGGTAAAATTCCTAAATCTTCATGAAATTTCTCCACTCTAGTTCTGTAATTGCCCTAATCCTCATGACTTTTTTCTATTTTGCCATGTGTCCATTCATTTATTTCAGACACGATGATTGGCTTATGCTGGGCAATGCGGTCAGTATTCTACCCAAGGATTGGGCATTCCTTTGGAAACCGACTTGGTTTACCTCACCGCAACATGAGGAGGTTTGGTTTTTCAGACCTTTTTTTAAATATATTATTTGGGTGGGCTATGAATTGTTCTCTTTTAATTCCTTCCTCTGGACCCTGACTCATTGGATTTTTCTAGTTTCTGGAATTCTTTTGGGTGGAAAAGCTCTGGACCTGCTTACCCAAGAGACTAAGCGTTCTGAACTTTTTAAAACGATTATCGTTTGTTCATTGAGTATCCACTTTGCCAGCGTGGTTTGGGTGGGAGAGGGAATGATGAATACTCCCCAGGTTTTCCTTCTCATGTTTTCGACCTACTTATTCGCACAAGAGTCAGCTGGGGCATCTTTGCTTTCGGTCTTGGTCTACTTTTTAGCTCTAGGGTTCAAAGAATCGAGTGTTTTTCTGCCGCTCTTTTTATTTGCGATTGCTTTTTCGCTGAATATTTTTCAAAAGAAAAAAAATCTTCTTCTGGCTCATTTTGGATTGATGATTTTATTTCTTATTTTTCGATTGGGACTTTTACCGTTTAATCCAGGCTATAAACCCCACTTTTCGACTTCCACGCTACTAAGACCTATCTTTTATTTTGTTGGTTTCCTCAGTCTCCCCCTACTCTCTTTAGTTCTGAGTCACCCCAAGAAGGGATTTATTACTCATTTATTTTTCCGACGCCTTTTATTTTTCCTTCCTTTCTTAGGACTCTTGGTTGCCCCCCATTTAGGACACTCATTTTTCTCCCCTGGATGGCTTCTCCTTCCCGGTTTTTTTAGCATCTGGGTTCTCATCTTTTGTTTAGATACGTCAGAAATAAAAATCATATCGATTCAAAAGTGGGGTTTAATCTCTTTGGTTCTCTCCGCACTACCGGTTTTTTACCAAGTTCACCGCATTCAATGGCTTGATTGGAGTGGTTCCCAAAAAAAGGTACACCATTATTTGCGAGATCTCCCAGATTCAACAACGGGTATTTATATTGAAACTTGTTCAGATCCTGGGCATCCAGAGGTTTCCTTTCAGCGTGTTGTAGGGGCTCAGGAAAATTTAGAACATATGTGGAATCTACATCATCCTAGTTTGGTCCCTATCCGATTAATTGCCTGTGGGAAAAGACCTGAGGCCTCTCAATTACCGGCTGGTTCAGTGGTAGCGCGTTGGAAGTTTCCAGATTTTGAAGAAAATTTATAAGTTAATTATTCTTCCGGAACAATTTCAGCTAAGAGTGTGCCTGTTTCAACCGCTTGTCCCTCTTTCACGCAGATCCGTTTGAGTTCTCCATCGATTAGGGCTTTGATCTCATTTTCCATCTTCATGGCTTCCATTACCAAGATGGCTTGGCCTTTTTCGATCTTATCGCCCTCTTTAGCAGTGATTTTGGTGATCTTTCCAGGCATTTTCGAATAAACATTATTTTCAGTATTGAGGTTCTGTCCGCGCAGCAGCCCTACAATTCTTCGGTACTCACTCTCTACTGTAAAAGAAAGATTTCCTTCTGGAATCCAGACCGTGTAATCCGTTTTATCGCCCACGATATTGGCGTGGAACACACCCTTTTCATGAAGAAGCGTACAATCATTTCCATAAAAGGAAATGTCTACAGAAGTTTCTGGCTCTCCATTAAAACAAACCGAATATTGTCCGTCTTTTTGTTCAATGCGAACTTTGTATTCTTCGCCTTGATAATTAATATAAAACAGCATTACCGAAGTCCCTCCTCACGGCCTACTCTTTTCCATAAAGAGTTTTCAGTTGGCTGTCGCCTATCCGGACCTCGGTACTCGCGATTATAAGCAGCCACAGCTGTGGATATCAGAGCCATTTTCAGATCTTCAGCACTGGGCTTCTTCGGCTCATAGTTGAAATCTTCCCCAATTAATCGAGTGGTATAATTTCCACTGATAAATTTTGGATTGTTTAAAATTTGTAAATGAACCGGAATATTAGTTTTCACCCCGTTCATCACAGTATCAAGCAGTGCAGCTCGACTTCGAGCAATTGCTTCGGTGCGATCTTTTCCCCAAACTGCTAGTTTTGCGACCATGGAATCATAAAAGACGGGAATCTCATAACCCCGGTAAAGATGGGAATCGACACGAATGCCAATTCCGCCAGGGAAACTAACCCCTGTCACTTTTCCTGCTTGAGGCAAAAACTTCTCTGGATCTTCAGCACAAATACGAAACTCAATCGCATGACCATTTTGTTTAAGATCTTCCTGCCGGAAGGATAGCTTTTCACCGAAAGCAACCCTGAGCTGCTCTTTAACGAGATCTCGTCCCGTGATCCACTCCGTAACCGGATGTTCCACTTGGAGTCGAGTATTCATTTCCATGAAATAAAAGTTCTGATTCTCGTCCACTAACATCTCAATCGTGCCAGCGTTAACATACCCAATATCTTTGACAGCCTTCACCGCCGCTTCACAAAGTTTTTTTCGGGTATCCGCACTAATGAAAGGACTTGGACTTTCTTCGATGATTTTTTGGTGACGTCTCTGAACTGAACACTCACGCTCATACAGATGGACTACATTTCCATGAGCATCAGCAATAATCTGAACTTCAATATGGTGAGGAGACGTGACGTATTTCTCTAAGTAAACTCTGCCATCTCCGAAAGCTTTTTGAGCCTCAGAGAAAGCTCTTCTAAAAAGGTTAATAAACTCATCTTCGGAGTTCACCACTCTCATCCCACGCCCGCCGCCTCCGGCTAGCGCTTTGATCATCACTGGAAAACCAATTTGTTTAGCGGCCTTGAAGGCTTCATTTTCGTCACTCAAGCCTTCTTTAGTTCCCGGAACAAGCGGCAGATGCCCCAACTTTTCCATGGTCTTTCGAGCCATCACCTTATCACCCATCGTGGAAATGGCCTCCGCCGAAGGACCGACAAAAACCAAGCCTGCTTGAGCAACCGCTTTTGCAAATTCGGCCTTTTCAGATAGAAACCCATAGCCTGGGTGAATCGCATCTGCTTTCAAAGTTTTTGCAGCTTTGATAACGGCATCAATATCTAAATAGCTGTGGATCGAAGGGCCCTCGCCCACACAAACTGCCCCATCCGACTTGGTAACATGAAGAGAACTTCTGTCCGCTTTTGAGTAAATCGCAAGAGGAACGTGACCCATCTCGCGACAGGCTCTCATCACTCTCAAAGCGATTTCCCCTCTGTTAGCAACTAAGATTCTTTTTGGTTTCACAGTGGAATATTCCCGTGTTTTTTGGGAGGCATTCGGTCCCGTTTATTTTTCAGCATTTCCAAAGCTTGCGCCAACTTAAATCGAGTTTGCTCTGGAAAGATGATTTCGTCTACAAAGCCCAGTTCAGCGGCTTTATAGGGAGTTGCGAAAGTATCGGAATAGTCTTGGATCAAACGATTCTTTTCAGAAACCGGATCTTTTGCTTTTTGTAACTCATTTCTAAAAACAATCGCTACAGCCCCTTCAGGTCCCATCACGGCAATTTCTCCCGTTGGGAATGTGAAGTTGATATCAGCTCTTAGCTGTTTTGAAGCCATCACACAATAAGCTCCCCCATAAGCTTTTCTGGTAATGACTGTGATTTTTGGAACCGTCGCTTCAGAGTAGGCGTAGAGCAGTTTGGCTCCGTGGCGGATAATTCCCCCGTACTCTTGTTCCGTTCCGGGAAGAAAGCCTGGAACGTCTACAAAAGTAATTAAGGGAATGTTGAAAGCATCGCAGAAGCGCACGAATCGAGCCGCTTTATCAGAGGCATTCACATCCAAGCATCCCGCTAGAACCATCGGTTGATTAGCTACAATGCCAACGCTCTTTCCACCCAAGCTACCGAACCCAATAAGCAGGTTGGGCGCGAAATCCTTTTGAATTTCTAGGAAGTAATTATCATCCAATACGGCTTCGATGACTTCTTTCATGTCATAAGCTTGTTTGGAATTTTCTGGGATTAAAGTCCTCAGCTTTGGTTCAGTACGCTGAATCGGATCAGTCGTTTTAATCTTGGGTACTTCATCAACATTATTCGACGGTAAGAAGTTTAAAAGCTCGCGGACCAGGAGTAAGCAACTCTTTTCATCATCGCTTGCCATGTGGCAGACACCACTTTTTGTAGAGTGGGTAACAGCTCCGCCCAGCTCCTCCATTGTCACATCTTCATGGGTCACGGTTTTGATGACATCCGGTCCAGTTAAAAACATGTAACTAGACTTCTTTACCATGAAGATAAAATCAGTCAGACCAGGACTGTAAACCGCGCCGCCTGCACAGGGTCCCATAATGACGGAAATTTGAGGCACTACCCCAGAGGCTAAAGTATTTCGATAAAAAATCTCAGCATAGCCCGCTAGGGACTCGACGCCCTCTTGGATTCTAGCTCCTCCGGAATCACAAAGGCCAATGACCGGACGCCCATTTTTCATCGCTAGGTCGAGCACTTTGCAAATTTTTTGAGCTTGTGTTGCTGAGAGGGAGCCTCCGAAAACAGTAAAATCTTGGGCAAAGACATAAACGTGTCGTCCGGAAACTGTCCCGTAGCCGGTGACTACGCCATCCCCCAAAATTTTCTTACTTTCCATGCCGAAGTCGGAACATCGATGAGTGACAAATTTATCTAGCTCAACGAAACTTCCTTCATCCAGAAAAAACTGAAGACGCTCTCGCGCCGTCATTTTTCCTTTTTCGTGTTGTTGTTGAATTCGTTCTACTCCGCCGGCCAATTCGGCCTGGGTGTGGAACTGTTGGAGCTTTTGAAACTTTTCTTCGAGATTCATAAGGGGCAAATCCTACACCGAGGTCGGGGGCTGTCAAGATATGGAAAAAGTGAATACCATTCACTTTTTTACGTCTTGTCGCGGCGAGTCTTTAACTACAACTTTTCACGATAGGAGAAGTTTCTCAAAGAATAGGAATCGACTTTCTGACACCATTCAAAATAGAGAGATTGTGCTTCAGGGCCGAAGGGGGTCTCAAAAAGACCACGTAAAAATGAGATCGAAATTTTGTTTTTTAGAATAAGTTCGAACATGGCTTGCCCAAGAAGCTTTCCAAGAAGGAGAGCGACCTGTTGAGATTCCATTACTTCATCAGCCGTATAATTCTTTTTGGGCCAAAAGCTGGAGCTTTTTCCCCCCCTCTTTTTTGAAACCAGAAACTCCCGCTTGATATGACGGTAAGCAGTTTTCATGGCTGGATCAGAAGCAGATTTGAAATCGATAATCCCTTGGCACTTCCTGTTTGGATTGATGATTTTGGAACCCAGATAACCTAATGTTTCAGCCCAAACCCAGGGATAAAAATCCTGCTGGGGATCTTCAAAGGCTCCTCGGAAACCACTCAACTTTGAATGAAGATACTGGGAAGACAACTTGGCCAGGTGATTCAAATTAGCAGATCCAACATAAAAAACTTTTTCAGAGTAAGAAAAGTAACTGCGTGAATTTTGGGATTCCCGAATATCGATGTCTGATCCATTTCCAATTTGTTTTTTCCTAATCCCCAAAAAATACGCAATTCCTTCTGCTAATTGGAGAACCATATCGGACGGTTCATAAGCATCATCCACCTCTGGATTTTCTTCCAAGGAACTCAAGTGACTTTGAAGTTTCACCCAGGGTGCTGTGTTTAAAATGCAGAAAATGTCTTTATCTAACTCTACGACCGCGGTCTTATTTTCTCTCTTTTGCTGAACTAGCTTCCAATATAAATCATCGTGATTTTGATGAATGGTGAGAACTCGTTTTGAAAGATTTCTCGCTTTCAACACCATTCTAATCTCTCGAGGAAGATGATTTTTGGCTAGATGTAAATCTCCCATCAAACAAAAAATAATGGCATTCGGATCCTGCTCAGCCCAATTCGAAACAACTCGAGCAGCAAAGGCATCTCGGCTTTCCAGAGACCCCATCCGATCAGGGCTCAAACCAAATAGGGGCACTTTCCACTGCCGGGCAAATTCAAACAAAGGGGCGTAGTTTTCCCAACTGAAACCCCAGCGATGGAATGAAATGGCATCCAGAAACTGGTCTTCTGAAATTTCAGAGTGAGTAATTTGTTGGGCCCGAATATTATCCTGAGCACGAAGGATTTCGAGACCTAAGTACAGGGTTTTTCTTTCTTTTTTGATGCTGTGCAATATTTCCCTCAAGATCCTAAGAACCGTTCTTTGTGCCTGCGAAGAGCTGTGGTAATCTCCGCACAAAATAATCTGAGAACCCCTTACCTCATCTAAGATGCTGTTTTTACAGATTATTTTTTTATAAGAATTGAGCTCTCGGTAATACTCTAGGGAGTACCTTTTTAAGTGGTCAGGTAAATCTCCTAAGTACATGCGTGCTGAGCGCCGAAAACTTTGGCTGAGACGCTTTTGGCAGTTTAAAAGTCGATTGCGAGCAACCATTGAGTAGACCTATGAAATTATTTATCACTATCGGTTTATTGCTGCTTTCATTCTCGACGCGCCACATTCAAGCGGCTGAGTCTGATAGCCGCCAAGCCGCGGCTCCGACTCTAACGCTTCAAGAACTTTTGAAAAACAGTCAAAACCATGGCCTTGTTCAGGAAACGGCCCAAGAAATTGAAATTGCTCGTTCTCAGTTAGACAGAGCAAAAGCTGCTTTCTGGCCCAAGGCCTCTGCTGGGATTTTGGGAGCTCCCATCTTTGAAGAGACCGGAGATGCCCTAAATTCAAAAACCAATCTCAATAAATGGGGTCCCTTTTTGCGCGGATCAATTGAATTTGCACAACCTCTTTATACGTTTGGGATGTTGAGCAGTTATGAAAAAGCAGCCACTAGTCAGTTAACTGCAAAGACAGAACTCACCCAAGCAAAAAGAAATGAAGTTCTCTTTCAAGCCAAAGAAATTTACTACGGTTACCTGATGGCCTGTGAATTTGAGAAGCTTTTGGAAAATCTCTCCGGCTTTTTAAAAGAGGCCGTGGACAGCGCCGAGCAGAGTCTCAAAGAGGAGGACAAAAAGGGAACCGTAAAACCTCATGATATGTATCGTCTGAAGACTGCGCTCGATGACTTGGATCAAAAAGCTCTTTATGCGGATGCCGCAAAAAAGACAGCTGAAAAAGCTTTAGCTTGGCTTTCGGGTGCGGAATTCTCAAAAGTGGCTGAAAACTCTTTGAGTGCTCCCACTTATCAGAAGAAGACCCTCGAGGAATACATTCAAATTTCAAAAACGAATCGACCCGAACTCAAAGCTTTACCTGCTGGAATCCAAGCTTATGAAGCGCTTGCAGATGCAAAACAACTTCAAGACTACCCTGTAGTTTTTTTCGGTGGCTTTACTGACTTGAATTGGTCCCCAGTTCGGACAAGACAAAACTCGCAGTTTGCTTACGATCCCTTCAATCGTCCGCAGGGCGGATTGGGATTGGGTTTAAAAATTGATTTAGAGTTTAAAAGACATTCTGCAGAAGCTCAGGAACAAAGGGCTCAAGCCGCCAAATTAAAAGCTACAGAGGCCTATGCAGTTCCCGGAATTGAGCTCGAGGTTAAAAAGGCTTTCTATGAACTCGAACAAGCCGAGAAAAGTTTAGAAGTGGCCACCCGGAGAAAAGAAACTGCAAAAAAATGGTTTGTTTCGAACTCCATGGGTTGGACGGTGGGAGTTACCTCAGCAAAAGATCTTCTCGAGTCGCTCGAGGGTAGCGGGCTCGCCAGAAAAAACCATATAGAGACCCTCTACTCCTTGAACTTAGCTTTAGCAAAATTGTCCAAAGCCGTGGGCAAAGAAGTGACTGAACTCGCTCCTTAGCCTTTCTTATTTTTTTGAGCTCTTTTCTTTGCTCTAATAAAAATGAGTCCTCCCAATAGGATGACCACCAGAGCATAGAGTAGTCCTGATGAGGATTGGGCCGGTTTGAGGACTTGGGGCTGCGGCGAATTTTTTTTCGCCAGCTTTTTCTCAAAATGATTTTTGAGAACACTCCCCAGTTCAGTTCCTGGCAAGGCTAAGTCCTTTTGATTTTCTGAAAACTTAAAATCTGAAACAGGTTTTAGCGATGCCACCATTCTTTCAAATACTGGGGTAAGCTCGGTATAAAATTTTTCACAAACGACGTAGGTCACCAGAATTGCCAGTGGCTTTTGAACGGTTGCTAAGTACCGAGTCCAACAGCCGGCCATTTCCGAATTGTGTTGAAGAGAATCCATCCACTCAAATCCATTAATGTTTCGCTTTCGAACAAAAGTAACTTTCGATTCAACAGGCTTTCCCGCTTCATCCAGAATGGTCTTGGTTTTGTTTAAGTACTGCTCGTAGTTGGTAAGAGTATCAAGCTCGGTTGCGGGGGCAGCAAAGATGAGAATGAGAGACTCTTGGCGTTGTTCCTCATTTGGACTCTCACAGAAAAAAACACCTTGTGTTGAAAGCTCACACTTCCAACCAGGGGGTTCCTCATAACTTAAATAACTCGTTTGATTGGCCCAAAGGGGTATAGAAGTTAATAAAATAACGAGCAAGGTTTTCATAAATATCCTTTTTGCTTATTTTATCACTTTAGGAATTTAGAATCTCCGCAAACTGATCTTTCAACTCAGGGATATCGGAAAAAAGAAGCTCGCGGGGGCTTTTCAGTTTTGGCTTACTAGTGCCCGGAACATGCCGAATCAATATTTTAGAAACCCCGTCACCAAATTTTGGCGTCTCAGAAATGCGCCGATAAATCTGAAGATCTAGCTCTCCACTATCTCCCACTAAATAAACTTTTTGATTTTCGACTTGGCTTAAAATCTTATTCAGAACTCGAAACTTGTGATTAAATTTGCGGTATCCAAGCCAGCGGGGGAAAACGGGCCCCTCGGGAAAACGATTGTCCCGTAAAAATTTAAGTAGAAATGGGGTCAACTGAAATGGCGTACTGGTGAGATAAATAATGAGTGTGTCGGGCCTATCTAATCCCTGATAAAGCTCGGGCATTCCCCTAATGGCTTCATAGCGATAATAATTTCCTCGGAAAATACTTGATACGATTTGTTTCATCCCCGTTGTTTCTAAGATGTGTGACTCCTTAATTGTATCGTCGATGTCTGAAATAATGATGTGTTTGATTTTATCATTGAGAAAAAATACAGGGGCGCTCAGGACTTCATATTCGCCCAACTTGATCGAACCGACGAGAGTTTCAACCCCGGTCGGCGTTATTTTCAGAGCAGAAACTCGCGGGGCTTTTGAAGTCACAGCCCAAGGCAATTGCAGCTGAATAAAGCCCCTGGTTCTCGTACTGGCCTCAACTGAACGCAGTGAATTTTCACCCACAGAAAGTTGGAAACGAACTCGCTCGAATAGCTCAAGATCAGGCAATCCCTTCAAGATTCGATAAATCAAACGACGCGGTTTGAATCCCAGCACTTCCTCTTGGCTGCCATTGTAAACGGCCGCTTGGATCAGGGTGAAATTCCGGGTGGCAATTGAGGGAATGCCAACAATTAATTTTTGTGGTCGATAAAGATCAAAAACCTGAAGAACCTTAAAAACCAGAACTTCGAGGGTTTTAACCGCCCGAACTAGTTTTTCAAGCCAGGGTATTTGAGGAATCTCACTCAATCGAACCCCTCTTAGTTGAGGGGGTTTATCACCTTGCATCGAAACCATTGGGATCCACTCTACACTTTTCCTGTCAGTTTTGAGCGACTTGGTCGCCTTAATTCCTGAGCGATTTTGTCGCCCCAGTTAAGAGCTCATCGGCATTTTAGGCCGCCGCTTTC
>Ga0214923_10005375_pt1 | contig 14928 bp, 11 predicted proteins | sample LL1510_MetaG_FD_177993 | JGI IMG/M metagenome (GOLD analysis project Ga0214923, IMG submission 177993) | Freshwater microbial communities from Lake Lanier, Atlanta, Georgia, United States - LL-1510 | ecosystem: Environmental > Aquatic > Freshwater > Lake | place: USA: Georgia | collected... | reverse complement strand
AGCAAGATATTTTGCCTTGATCTACGATTGCGGTAAAATATCTTACTTTTTCAAAGCAAGATATTTTGCCTTGATCTACGATTGCGGTAAAATATCTTACTTTTTCAAAGCAAGATATTTTGCCTTGATCTACGATTGCGGTAAAATATCTTACTTTTTCAAAGCAAGATATTTTGCCTTGATCTACGATTGCGGTAAAATATCTTACTTTTTCAAAGCAAGATATTTTGCCTTGTATTTTAGATATTTTTCATAAAAAAATCCTCCTTTTTTGCTTGAAAATACCGCTCCTAATTTAGTAAATAATCCCTTTTTCTTCTCACTTTCTGAATCAATCTTACTTAATAATAAATCTATTTTAGCACTAGTTTTGCAACCTGATAGTTCAACTTTTAATTGTTTTACCATTTCTTCATCATTTTCAAATGACATTTGAAGTAGTGTTAATTGATTTGTTAATTTAGTTATTTGAGCATCTTTATCAGAAGAAGATTGAGACATTTTACCCATTTGTCCAATTTGATTATCTTTTTCACTAATAAGTAATAATAATCTATTATTTTCAGTTGTTAATCTTTGTATTTCAATATCTTTTGTATTATTTTCAGTTATTAATCTTTGTATTTCAGTATCTTTTGTTTTATTTAAAGTCATTATTCTTTGTATTTCAGTATCTTTTGTATCAGTTACTGTATTAACTTTATCTTCGCAAATATTAGGTTTGGCATGTAATAAATTTAAACAAAAACTACCATTTGGATTACTTTTTTTATATGCTTCAAATTCTTTATTTGAAGCAATAGGATTTTGATTTATCCAATCTTTAGTATCCTTACATTTTAAATAATTATTTGAAGCAAATTTATTCCAATCTATAAGATCATTATATTGAGCATTTGTTGGAACAAATTTTGATTTTAATAATGTAATTTCACGTAATTCAGTGCCAATTATTGGTTCTATTAAAGTATGGGTTCCATCTGGGCCTAAATGATGAGGATGATGTTTTGTTACATTTATTAATTTAAAATCTGGGCTTGTATCGGAAACTCTTTGAAATACATAATAAGATCTATCATTAAAATCATTTAAATTAGTGTATTCAAAATATCTAAAATTTTTAATAACCTCTAATGATATATCTTTTAATTGCCCTTTTGCTAATTTTAAGAATGTTGGATCTTTTAATAAAAGACTTTTTTTTTCAGCATTTAAAGTTTTACTTAAAAGACTATCGATTGCTTTTTTTTCATCGTCTAAATATTTTTCCATTATTGATATATATATATTATAATATAAAATATATATAAATTAAATATTTTTATACTCCATCAATATACTCATTTTCACGAACTTTAATTCTTGGCAAGATATTGATTGCCATTAGTTCCTGAAATAATAGTTTTGTCGCATATGGGATCTCTACTAAAGATGTATCGGTGTTGTTTTTACAAGCCGTACAAATATAGATATCCTTATCTATAATCTTACTAGCTATTAATCCACAGCTATTACAGACATGAACTTGATAACCATCTGATGTGTTAAACATTCTTTCTCTTAAAAATATCGATGTTCCATGGGATGTCATTGACCAACATTCCATTTCTCCAAAGCGTAAACCACCGTCTCTACTACGTCCTTCAGGTGGCTGACGTGTTAAAATTTGTGCCGGCCCTCTCGCTCTCCCATGAATCTTATCTTTTACTAAATGCTTCAATCTAGCATAAGCAGATACACCTACAAATATCTTAGTCTTCATTTTTAACCCTGTATAACCACAATACATTTCTTCTTCTCCGTAATCATCAAAGCCATTCTCTTTAAGAACTTCATTCAATTCTTCAAAATCCATTTGTTTAAAAGCTGTTCCATCAATGTATTTTCCTTTAATTGCTCCAATTTTTCCAGTAAACATCTCTATCAATTGACCAACTGTTTGACGGGTTGGTAAGCAGCAAGGATTAATGATTAAATCTGGAACCATTCCTGATTTTGTATATGGCATATCTTCTGCCGCTAATAATGCTCCAGTTGTAGCCTTCTGGCCGTAGCGAGAAGCATACTTATCTCCTATACCTGGAACTCTTTCTGATCTTACTCTCATGTTATACATTTCATAGCCTTCGTTGTCATAAATACCATTCCATACTTTATCAATTACACCAGTTGTATTAGATTTGTAAATCTCACTTTCATCTTTAAATACTTTATTATTAGCATTTGGTTGAATTGGACTTACTTTACCAATAATAACATCTCCATTCTCAATTGTTGTCTCTTCTGGAACAAATCCTTTCTCATTCAATTTATCATAATTTCCATCCTTCATTCCAGTTGTTTTTGTAGCATCTGGTTTCATGAATATTTCATCTTGACTTGTTGCTGGATTCTTTTCTAAGCTTACTTTATACTTCTTAAATCCAGTCGCTCTGTATAATCCTCTCTCAACAGCTGTTTTATTAATGATCATACTATCTTCTTGATTAAAACCACTATAAGCTGATATAGCAATGACTATATTCTCTGTATATGGCATATGAACTGTATTTAAGTAATTAACTGCCTTAGTTGTTACAATAGGTCTTTGAGGATGATATAAGATAAAACTAATATCACTTCTTTGTCTATAGTTAGTAGCATATATTCCCATAGACTGTCTGATATGTGAGAAATATACTAAATTCTTTGTTGAATAATTGTGCTCAGCAAATGGCTCTAATGCCGCAATAGATCCTAACATTAACATTGGATGAATTTCCGCATGAGTATATTTTATATACACAGAATCATTATATCTATTTAATGTATTACCATGAGGATTTGGATCTTTAATTAATGCCAATGATTTAGTTCTTTCATTTAATAGTTTATCATGTTCAATCGCAATCATTAGTGAATCTGTTGATTCCAAATCAATATATTCTACTACTTCTGGATATTTAGATAAGAATTCTTCCCATGTTTTCATTGTTTTAGCATCATCTATCATCTTCTTTGTTAATACTAATTTATTATCAACAACTTTTAATAATGGACGATATAATCTACCTCCATCACAATATATCTTTATTTCCATCTTGTTAATATCAAATGATATTCCAACACTTGGATGAATACCTTGATTTCTCTTATTTTTTTCTAATAATTCTTTAATTTCAAATGGTTTATCTGTCGTTCCAATCCATTCGCCATTTAAAAATACTTTGACATATTCTTTTAATTTTATAGGTTCAACATCTTGTAAATTATGTAATTTATCCTTTAATATATCCTTTATAATCGTAATATGCGAATATAACATTAATGAAATATTCGCCGATAATGATAATTCTTTTACTAAACCAATCTTTTGACCCTCTGGAGTCGCATTCGGACATACAAAGAATATCTGATAATTATCTGTATTACGAATTGTTGTAATTTTATTACTTGTATTATCTAATGAAGGTGTTAAGAATCTTCTAAAATATGCTGTTGTCTGAACATAAGAGATTCTGTGTAATAATTGAGCAACACCTTTCTTTTTTGGTGACCATGAACCTGTTGCTAATCCAGCCTTTAATCCATTCTCAATTATATTCGGCTTAATCTGAGATATTACATTAATTGGTGTCTCATCTTGAACATTCTTATTGTTAAAAAACTTGGCACAATCATTTAACATCTTCTTATAATGTTGCTTGAATAATTGCCCTAATAAAACACCGACATGATCTATTCTCTTATTTACGTAACTATCTCTGTCATCTATTTCAGTTCTTCCTAAAATAACATTTAATAATTTATTACACATATAACCAACATAAATGGCTTTGTTCATTATATTCTTACCCATATGAGGCAAGAATTCATTCTCTAAAATCTTCATTACATGCATTTTTTTTTGTTGTTCTCTAATTGCTTCATCAGTTTCGGAATACTTTTTACTTGTCTTTAATTTTGTTGCCAAGTATTCAATCGCATCTTCTTGTGTTCTAATAACTTTAGATACACCCTTAATATCTTTTACTTCTGATAATGATTTATCTAATGAATAACGTAACATATTGGAAATATCATAATCATTGATATCATATACAATGTATTTAATAATATCAAAATCAGATGTAATTCCTAGAGCTCTCATTAATACAAATAATGGAATTTCTGAAAATTGATTTGTTAAACATACAATTGATTCATCTTTCTTCATTTGTAATTGAAAAATATTTACCATTCCTAAAATATCTGATCCCTTTGAATTAACTTGAGTCTGATATATTACTCCTTTTTTATAAGTTGGTTCTTTCTTTGTAAATACTAGAGGCTTATTACATGAAATTTGTTCATGGGCTAAAACAACTTTTTCACCACCCTTAATGATGAAATAACATCCAGGATCATATGGGCATTCTGTATTTGGTAGATCTTTTCTTAAATTAGTTATACAATATTTTGATTTTACCATAATAGGAATCTTAGCTACAGGAGTTTCTTTTTCTTCAGCAATTACTTTTGTTGAAATTTCATCTGTCTCTAAATCGACAATCTCTAATATTTGCTTAACATCCGCAACTAATCTTGATTGATAATCTAAATTTTTAATACGAGCATCTTCTGGAAACATTAATTCATCATTATTTTCATTAATTGGTGGCTTTAATCCAATATTCTCAAATTGAAATCTGTGTCTATATATCTTATTATTCTTGTATTTTTCACTAAATATATTACTACCATCCTTTAACTCTTTATAAACTATTTCTTCTATAAATTGAGCAAATGAATCACGATTGGATTTGTATAAGTCCCCTTTCAATAATAAATCTACTATGCTAAATATATCTTCAGAAATATTTGTTTGATCCATGTTCTGTTATATATAAATATCTTTATATTTAAATAATTTGATAATTCAATTTTTATTAATAAAATATTTATATTTTTTTAATTAATAAAAATTGGTGCGACTGAAAGGAGATATCAATTTTTATTAATAAAATATTTATATTTTTTTAATTAATAAAAATTGGTGCGACTGAAAGGAGATATCAATTCTTATTGATGCAACTGAAAGGAGAGAATAATTTTTATTAATTAAAGATTTATTAATTGTTAATTTTTATTATATAATAATATTATAGTTCAATACTAATTTATGCTTAAACTAATTACTACAAAAAACGAAACTAAAAATGAACAAGAAAAGATACGAGAATTAGATAAGTTTATATTTGATATTTTTTTAAAAGATAAATCTAAAAAAATAGATAAGAAAAAAGCAAAAGTTATTTATAATGATTTAAATAAATTTGTATGTAATAATAATTAAGTGTTCATAAATAATAATCTGAAAGAGATTATTATTTATTTCTAAAATAGAATATAGAAATGGAAGTTGATTATTATAGTAAATATTTAAAATATAAGCAAAAATATATTGAGCTAAAAGCGCAATCTAATTTTGCGCAAGGCGGTAGCCTCAAGCAAAAATATATTGAGCTAAAAGCGCAATCTAATTTTGCGCAAGGTAATAGCTTTAGTATTAGCCTCAAGCAAAAATATATTGATCAAAGTCATAGCTTCAAGCAATCTGGAGGAGCATTATGTAGTGTATGTCATGAAGATAAACCATTAATCGAATGTCCTGATTGTCATTTTATGAAATATTGTAGTCCTGATTGTAGAAGTACAGATTTAGCAAGACATACTCCAAAGTGTGCTGAAATAAGAGATTTATTACCTATAGTCGCCACAACTAACGCACTTGAAATGGCTTCTTTTAGAAGAGTTAGAGATACAGGAACATCAGGTAAAGAAAAGATAGTTCGAACAGTTGCTGCTGCTACTATAACAGATTTTTATGGAGTATTAAATCGTAAATTTAATTTTCCCAGACAACCTTTTCAAAATTTTAAATTTAAATTTCCAGGATGGTATAGATTTCCATTAGATCCAACTATAGCTGGAATTGCTAGACCAGATGATTTAGATTTAGATGCTTATACATTATTAAGACATAGACCAATTCCATTATTTAGTAATCCATTAGATTTTTCATTTGCAACTGTTCCAGATGGTTCTACACTAAAAATGGAATGCACTGCTGCTTTTTATATGGCACAATTTGCTTTAATTAGAAGACTTATTCCAAGAATGACAGAAAAAATATTAGATATTCGTGTTATTGATCGAGAAATAGCAAAAGGGAATCCAGCTTTGTATCCACACGAATACAACCAGGATATTGAAATAGCGACATTAATAACATATTTAGAAAGAGGTTTTTTAACACCGGATGATTATGATGATATTAATAATATATTATCACATAGGAAAAAAATCCATAGATTATATTGGGTATTAGATGCTATGAAACATTTTATTAGAGGGAAAGATGACATTCAATTAGGCGATGGGTGTGGAATATTTGGACATCCATTATATAATGATAAATTAGGATCGCATCAAGCAGAAAATGTATATTGTGTTGGATTTGAAAATGAATATCCTTTATTTATTGGATTTGATGGACACGGATCAGACGGACATGATTCTAGAATTGGATTATCTACTCCAAAAACATTAGATTATGTAAGAAAATCTTTAGCAAGAGAATATATTAAACAAGTTGAAGCAAGAGAAGCTATTTCTCCAGAAGATGAACATATAGCATATTTAACTATCAGTACAAGACCATTTATAGTAAATGGAGGACTAAGAATTGAAGCATTTTTAGCAGGAGATGCTATTTTTGATTCTACTTTCGCACCTGCTGTTGTAGTTCAAGGTGACGCAGCAGCTAAAGCAACTTTTGATGCTGAAGTGGCTACACAACAATCATCTCTAACATCTGCTGAATTAAAAGCAAGATTAGGAGTATAAATTAATATTTAATAATAATCTAAATTATTATTAAATAAAATTTTTATATTAAACAAAAATTCTTTTCACATTTATTTGTTGAGCACATTCCATTATTAGCACATACTGCTCCAATTGGTTTTCCTGTATAAATTTGTAACCATGACGCTCCATTCTTTCTGGCCTTAGCATTAACAGATACACCAACAATAATTAAAACAATTAATAATACTAATCCTACAACTCCTCCAATTACGAAGGACATTTCTTCACGTGATAAGTTTGGCATTTTCAAGTTTGATAAAAAGCTCATTTATATATATATTTATATATGAAAAAATAATTCTCAAATTGTATGTATATATCTTTTTATTTTGTAATATTTTTTTTTCAAATAAAAATTTTATTTTTTTATTTGAAAAAAATTGAGCCGTTGCCTTCGGCTTCCTACTAATTCTTTTATTTACGTTTTTTATAAAAACGTAAATAAAAAAATTGACATGTCATAAAAATTAAAATTTTTATTCCCAGCAATTTTTTTCAAATAAAAATTACAAATTTTTATTTGAAAAAAATTGATTTTAAAACATATTTTTATATAAGAATATAATTTATATAAATGGATGAAAACAATTTTGAAGATGATATATGGAAGGAATTTAATAATACTATCATAGAGATTCAAAAATCAAATACCGATATAAACTTAAATTTATGTAGTGAATGTAATTCTACTAAAATAATTGTTGATCTAAGAGGAGCCACAGTATGTAGTGATTGTGGTATGGTTCAAGGATTTGTTTTAGATAAAAATCCTGAATGGATTAATGGTGATGATGGAGGAGGAGCAGAAAATGATCGTTGTGGTAATGCTACAAGTTATTTCTTTCCTCAATCATCATTAGGGACAAATATTAAAAGTCATAAATATGATAAAATTAAAATGGTTCATGATTGGAGTCAGATGCCTTATAAAGAAAGAAGTTTATACGAAGTTTTTCAATATATAGATGCTAAATGTGATAAAGCTGGAGTAGTAAAATCAATTATAGACAATGGTAAAATCTTATACAAACATATCAGTGATATCAAATGTGCTAATGGAAAACCAATTATAATTCGTGGATTAAATCGTAAAAGTTTAATAGCTGCTTGTGTATATAATGGAGCAAAAAATCAAGGATTACCACGAACATCAAAAGAAATTGCTGATATATTTGGTTTAACTGTTAAACAAGTAACAAAAGGAAATCGCAAATATGATAATTTAATTGATAATTTCAAATATATAAATGAAAGTAAAAATAATCTGGCTATTAATTATATTGAAAGATTTGGAACAAAATTAAGAATACCTCAAGAAATATTAACTTTGGCTAAACAGATTTCAATTAATATTTCTAAATTAGATATTGCTAGTGGGCATCAACCACCATCAGTTGCGAGTGCTTCATTAATGATAGCATTAAAAAATTCTAACTTAGAGATAGATAAAAAATTAATATCAAAATTGTTTGGAATAAGTGATGTTACAATTACAAAAACATATAAGAAAATATTGGAATATGAATATATAATAATAAGTAATAGTATGACAGAAACAATTCTAGTTATGTCTTCTAATGATTTTTTCAAATCAAAAATAGATTATAAAAAAATTTGTAATAATTATAATACAAACTATTTACATTTTATTAATATGTTATCTAAATTTAATACATATATGAATAAAATAAAATTAATTCAACATCAATCTATCATTTAATTTATTTAAATAACAATATTTATTATATTATTTTCTTTTTTACGTCCTAATGTCATATATTCTTGAAATGGCACTTTTGATGCTAAATCATTAGTTATAATAGAATTCTTAATTTTTAGAGCATTCTGATATTCATTAATATGATCGTGATTAAAATATACATATTTATAATATGTATAATATGTCGTATCTGGATTTAATTGAGATATCATCATTAAATAATCAAACAATAATCTAGGATCATAATGTTGTTTTTTATTATCTTCCAATGGATACAATTCTCCACAAACATCAGATTTAACATTATCTGGAACTTCATGGTCTAAGTTAGTTGTGCCATTAATGATTAGAAAGTTTTTAACCTTAAAATGAGGGGTGAGCATCTTTTAGTATATTAATATTAAATGATAATATTAATATTGAGTAAAATTATCAATTTTTTAGATAATTATATATAATTAATAAAAAAATTGAGCTGTAGCCCTTGGCTGCCCACCAATTTTTCTGTAGGCTTGGCTTTGCCAAGCATCCGATAAAAATTGAGCTGTAGCCCTTGGCTGCCCACCAATTTTTCTGTAGGCTTGGCTTTGCCAAGCATCCGATAAAAATTGAAAATAAATATATATACTTGAGTAGTTGGGTTTATTATTTATCCTACTCAATCATCATGCCGAAGTTTGAGTTTGATGACGCTGCCCTTGGCAAACGATTTCAGGAAGCTATTAAAGGAAAGAACGGATTTGTTATTTGTGATGCTTCAAATATGAGTAAGTTTTCTCACGGCATTGAGGTTATGCAAAATTACCTCAGTGATTGTGTAGAGTCAAATGTTGTTCCAGTCTTGGTTGGCAAGTTTTCTCACATTGCTCGCCTTAAAAGAGAATTTCCAGGTATTGTCTTTCCAGAGGATCTTATTTATTTCTTTCTTCATGCGGGTGAAGGCAGCTGTTCAGATGATGCTTTTATTCACGAGCTTTATGCCTACTTGAAAAAGAATGGTCCTCGTACGTATATTTGTTCTAATGACAAGTATTCAAATAAAAAGGCATGGACTGAGGGGGAACTTAAGGTTATGAAAACAATGATTAGTCACAATGATAACCCCAAGCGGCCTCGGCCTAAACAAAAAGATGATCCAGATGTTGATTTCTACAAGCCTGACGACAAGAGAATTCTTGAAACTAAGATTTCTCCCGAGGATGAGTTTCCATTTCGTTACACCAAAAAGGAACGTATAAGTCTTGCTGACTTGATCGCAGGCGCAGGAGCCGCAGCTGCTCCAGCAAGTGCCGAACCAATTGTTCCAAAGTTTACATTCGCCATGTTTGGCGGAAGTGTAGATGCTCTCTATTCTGCGGCTGGCGGTGGAGGTGGTGCTGCTCAAGCAAGTGCAGTAGCAAGTGCGGTAGCCGGAGCAGCAATAGGCAGTGTTGGGTATTTTACTCCTGCCGGGAAGAGGAAGCTTGATGCTCTAGCAGCAACGGGTACTCCAATTCTAATGGCTCCTGAGGGAGCGGAAAAGAAGGCAAAGATGCATATTGATTAATTAATTTATAGATTATTAGATTTTATTTTATTTTATTATAATATAAATATGATTCAATTCTATATTTTATTAGTAATTTTTTTAATTACTTTTTTTATTCTACGTTCAAATAATCAAAAAGAAGTACGTTATATACAACCAGTTATTAGACAAGGAGATGATTTAGTTGTATATTCCAGAAAACATGAAGATAGTCGTTTTAATACTAAAACAAGAAAGGCAAAACATTGGTATGCTAGAACAATTATTAAAAACATAAATAATGATTTAATGAATGATTTAAAAAATAATAAGAAACCTAATTTTTTAATATTAGGTGTTTCTTTAGGATCATTACCTATTCATTTATTAAATCAATATAAACATATTAATGTTACTGCGATTGATATATATGATGATTATTTTCATATTGTTAGAAAGTACTCACCATCCGATAGAATAAAATTAATAAAAGCAGATGCTAAAAAATTCATAAAAAAAGATACAAATAAATATGATTATATTGTGTGCGACATATTTGGAAATGATTACGTACCAGATTTTGTTGTTACTAATGAATTTATGACTAATATATATAAAAGATTGAAAAAACAAGGAAAATTTTTTATTAATACTGTGCGTGTTGAACATAAAGATCTAAATGCTGTATTAAAACAATCCTTTCCAAATTATTCAATAAAAAATATACCAAGATTTAAAGATACTAAAAAAAGTAATACACTTACTATTGTTTATTAAAGTTCGCTAGTCAAAGATAAGTTAAATTAAAAATTCTTTAACTGCTTCATCTATTTTCTCAACTATCTTGTATTTAAAGGTATCATCAAATATATCCTTAAAATCTTTCTTTATATCTTCAATATCATCTTCGTTTTCTTTTGATATTAATACTAATTTAATTCCAGCCATCTTTGCTCCTATCATCTTATGATCTAATCCTCCAATCTTGGTTATATTTCCTAATAAATCTACTTCTCCAGTCATTGCTACATCATTTCTAACTTTTTTATTTAATAATTTAGAAATGAATCCAACTGTCATTACTGCTCCAGCACTTGGTCCATCTTTTGGTGTTGAACAATGAGGAGCATGTAAGTGAAATCCATTTATGAATTTTTCTTTTAATAATTTTTGCATATCATCAACTAATTTATTATCTGTTATATAATTAACTGCCATTGTAAATCCACATTGAATACTTTCTTTCATTACATCTCCTAAAGATCCAGTCAATTTAAAATTAAATGACGTATCGGATGAATAATTATTTCTGATTTGAATTGGGACTATACCACCAACACCACTAGATGTAGCATACAATCCATTAATTACACCAACCTCTGGATATTGATGAATTTTTGTTAAAGTCATTGGTTTTTCATCTAATAATTTAACTATTTCATTATATTTTAATTTAACGTCTTTTGGATACTTTGACAACATATAATCTTTATTTAATTTCATCATCATTAATTCGATCTTTCTTTTTATATCTCTAACACCTGCTTCCATAGTCATATTAACGATTAATTGTTTTAAATCTTCTTCTTCTACTTCTAAATCAGTCTTAAATCCAATTGATTTTTTTAATTCTGGAATCATAAATTTATTTATAATTTCTATTTTATCATATACTGAATATGCTTTAACTTCAATATCTATAAAACGATCTAATAAAATTGGATCCACAAGTTTTTTATCATTAAAACTTGCCATTATAATACAATTATCTAATGGAAAATCTATTCCTTGAAAAAATCTATCCTGAAATGACTTATTCATATTTGGATCAGTTAAGTGAATTAATATAGATGATATTTCATTTGTTGATCCACCATGTTTCGCACATGATTTATCTAATTCATCAAAATATAATATACATCTATTCTTTCCAATTTCTGCCATCTTTCTTACTATTATACCAGGTTGAGATCCAGAATATGTGTAGCCGTGTCCGTGTAATAATTCTCCATCATTTTGTCCTCCTAATGTTATTTGTATAAATGGTATATCTAATACATCACCAATTGATTTAGCTAATAATGTTTTACCAACACCAGGAGGACCATATAATGCTATAGAAGATCCTTTACCTTCGGGATTTGATATCCATTTAGAAACCTGTAAGATTAATTGTTCTTTTACTTTTTTATGACCAAATGTCATTGTATTCATTTTATTTTCTAAATCAGTTAAATATGTATTAAGTGATTGACAATGTAATTTATCTTTAAAAAAATTTACATCTTCTGGATTTGACCATGGAAAATTAATTATTGTTTTTACATACATTAGTTGCTTGTAATAATCATTATTATTTAATTTCATTTCAGCAACCTTTTCTAATGCTAATTGTCTAACCACTTCAGGCATATATTTAGAGTGTAATATTTGTTTTTTATAATCTGTGTCTATAATTGATACAGTAATCTTAGAATCTTCTTTGATATTCATATTAATCTTCTTTAATCTTAATTGACTCATAAATGACAAATTATTATATATGGAATCACATATATTTTGTAATGATTTCTTTTCACGTAATAAATTAAAGATCATTCCAGCTAAATTTATAGAATTTTCATCGCCTAATAATAGTATTCTTACAATATGATATATATCACATGCGTGATTTTGTTTATCAATAAAATCTTTAAATATTTGATTAATTGTTTTATTATTTAAATTTAAATATTTAAAATACATTTCTTCCAAATGTTTTATATAGTCACTAATTGATAATGTAATTATATCACTTAATCTTGAATATTTTAATACATTTTTTTTAAATACATTTGAATTCATTGATGTATTTTTTTTTGTTTCTAATGTATCATCTAATTCATCTATCATTGATTCAATATGTTTTCTTTTATTATATAATCCCAAATGAGTTATTTGAGATGTCTTAAAATATATATTAATATCATCATTCTTAAAATTTCCTTTTATTACAATATAATGTGTTATATTATATATATAAATATCATATACATTATCAACAAGATCATCTTTAGAGTTCTTATTTTTTAAAATAAAAAAATCTTGATTAAATAGATCAAAATTTTCTTCTACTTTAATTCTATTAATTATTTTCACTTCTGATACTCCAATAGGTAAATACATTTTATTGTAAAAATCAATAATTTTATACGTATTTTGATTATACACTACATTTGTATATAATCCAACTATATCCTTAATATTTGACATTCCAATATTATTTATTAAAATTTTTAATTTAAGCGTAATATCTAATAATGGTGTATGAATTTCTTTAGAACAAATATATAATTTATTATATTGTGGTAATATTTGTAGTTTTGTAAGCTGTTTATGTAAAATTTCAAATTGTTTATTATCATATAATTCTTTCAAATTTGATTCTAAATCATTTGCCATTTCAGATTGTAATATGGAAGCATTATACATACTATTTAATTGTTTTAGGATTTCAAATAATTCATTCAAATATACATTTTTATCATTTATCGATATATTATTATTATTTGTTAATAAATGAATATGATGCCTTAAATTATCAATTATTTGGACATAATATTCATAATCCCGTTTTAATATAAAATTCTTATACTCTTTTATATTCATAATATAATGAATATATATAATATTTTATATATATACATATTATTGTTAAATATCATTAATCATATTATTATATCTAATAGATATATCTAATTATGCATTAATTGCTGCTAGAAGCTCAGCATCACTTATTCCATTTCCGGATGCGTCAGTCATTTGAATTTTTGGGAATTGACCAACATTTGTTTGACCCCACTTATCGGTTTTTTTAAGCTTTAGAGCAACGTCTCCTCCTTCTTTTACATTGGTACGAATACATTGATCTAATTGTTCCTTAGATATTTTTTTATATTTAATATTTTTTTTAACATTTTCTGTTATAGAATCTAATATAAATTTTTTATAATATTTATATTCTACAACGTCGCTTGTAATTTCGTCAGGTCTTCCGTAATTAGTAGATGCCCATCTATGTAAAAATGTCATACAAAGAATTTTCAATTCACTTCCTTTTTTTATTGATTTTCCAGTTTTCTTATCTAATTCCGACCAAGTACTAGTATCTACTGTATCTGATGGTGGTGGAGGAGGTAATGGAGTAGGTAATGGAGGAGGTAATGGAGGTGATGGAGGTGTACTTAAAGTAGTAAATAATACATTTATATCTCCTTGTATTTTTTTTAATTCAATTATTTTAGCTTTAATTTGATCTGTAATACTAGTACTCATATATATATAATATATATATATAAAAAATATAATAAATTAATACAAACTAATATAAATTAATATAAACTAAATATGATTTATCTAATTAATCGAAAACAAAGTCATCATCGTCATCAGCAGGTTTCTTCCATTCGCTACTGAAATTTTAGAAATTATTTTGGTACTGTATAACCAAGAAACTCTATACATTCATCAACTTGAGCTTTTGTAAATTTTATAAGAAGACTTCCTGTGCCTGATGCTGTTACTTTACTAATATAAGAATCATATTCTTCTTTCGTAGGATGAAATGCTATATCAGTTGTTTTTAACCACTGATGTATCATCTTACATTGTTTTTCAGACACAGTGAAAGGAGGAGGAGGTGGTGGTGGTGGTTTTGGGCCTCCAAATGTTCCAGGTGGTAGTGGTGGTAGTGGTGGTTTTGGGCCTCCAAATGTTCCAGGTGGTAGTGGTGGTGGTGGTGGTGGTGGTTTAGGTCCTCCAGATGGAGCAC
>Ga0214923_10005374_pt1 | contig 14928 bp, 6 predicted proteins | sample LL1510_MetaG_FD_177993 | JGI IMG/M metagenome (GOLD analysis project Ga0214923, IMG submission 177993) | Freshwater microbial communities from Lake Lanier, Atlanta, Georgia, United States - LL-1510 | ecosystem: Environmental > Aquatic > Freshwater > Lake | place: USA: Georgia | collected 2015-10-15 | reverse complement strand
TTGTGATTATATTCCAAGTAAAACGACAAACTATAAACTTCATTATTTGAATAAACACGCAAGTAAAGAAGTTAGAATTAAAGAATTTCCATATTACTGTGAAAAGTGTGATTTTGGTTGCTTTGGTGAAATACTATATCAAAGACATATTGAAACACAAAAACATTTGAAATAATTTTATATTTTATTGAAAAGAGATTTAGAAATAAATTATTTTACAAAAAATAATGTGTAATATAATATATAATGGCTACTTACTCAGGATATACATTTGATAATATGTCAAGAATTGGTTTAGATTCTTGCTGTGTAGATCAATCTACTATTCAAGATGTCGCAGCTTGTAATTATATGACACAAAATTATTTTTCTTCTGATTGTTCCATGAAAAAACCAATTGAACTTGCTACTTCTCAACCAGGTGTTATGTATAATGGTGGATATCAAGTTGGTGCTGGTGGATGCAATATTAACGAATCATCTAAACTCCAAATTGGAACTATCCAAACACATCCAAGATGCCATATTGATTTATTTCAACGTCCATTTGCTACAGTTCCTTATTTAGGAAGAGGTTCAGTCAATCCTGTTATCGAATCTCAAATTCAACAAGGTGAACAAATTGTTAATAAACGCAGTGTTAATAATTTAAGTGAAAAGAGTTACATAAAATATCATCAAACACCATTATTACCTGCTGTTCAGCAAAGAATTAATAACCCAGCGAACCAAATCGAAAATATTGCTTCTGATGGTTGGATTCGTGGCGGTATTCCTTCAAGAGAATTAACACGCGATGGTGATTATTTTAACAAACATACCAGTTATCAATATCCTTAAATATTTATTTAAAGATTAAATTATTAATTTAAATAAATGTATGACACAAAATATGAATGTAGATACCATAAAGATGATATATTTTTAGATACAGATGATATTAACGATGAAGAAAAAAATTATGTTAGGAATATTTTATATAGAGAAGATCTTCTAAATATATTTGGAATAGATATAGATAAAAATGATGAATTTGAAATTTTTAATTGTGTTCTCTCTGAAATTTATGAAAAAATAAAAGAAAACGTCTTTTTAAAAAGTTGTATGATTAAAATATCATCAACTTTGATTTGTCAAAATGCTGAATTTGGGTTGTGTTTATTGTATTCTTACGATTTTATGTGTATAACTCATAAATGTATTTCAGAGTATTTGGATAATGGAACTATTTCAGAAGAAAATATTAATTTATTGAATAATTGTATTAATAAATAATTAAATAATATTTTATAAATGTATATAAATGGCTTCTACACGTAATAGAAATACTCCAGGAAACTATTGTTTAGAACAAAGACAATTTAAACAATCAGAAACTTATACATTATACGCAAATTCGCAATATGGTAGTGCCTATAATACAAGACTTCCTGGTAATGGATTGTTGCCAGCTCAAATTCCTTGGAATAAATTATCATATAATGCTGCTGATACTGAATCATTTTTATTTGGAATAAATTCAACAAATTTAGTGAATCCAGCACCTTGTTTTGTACCTGAGATTACTAAATTATCATCAGCTAATATTTACGAAAATAAACCAGTATTTATGCCTGAGCCTTTAGTGATTGAAAAAAATCAAAGACCTTTTCCAATTCCAAATTGATTTAATAATTTTAAATTAATAATGTAACTTAATTAATTTAAAATATGTTTACATTTATATAATGAGTAATATAAACGCAAAAAACATAATAAGCGAAAACATAACAGTAACAAATTTAAACGTTACATATATAAATGGTGCTCCATATGTAGTAAATCCATGTAATAATTCTTGTTCAAATGGTTATTATGTACCATGTCCAGATTGTAATTATGTAGGTCCTGATTCTTGTGATTGCGGAAATACTTGTAATTGGTGCGACCAAGAACCATATATTCCAGATGAATGTGATTGTTTTGTTCCATGTAATAATAGTGGAGGCGCAGCAGGACCAACAGGACCAGCAGGACCTGTAGGACCAATAGGACCGACAGGAATAACAGGACCAACTGGAGAAACAGGTCCTACAGGAACAACAGGACCTACCGGAACAACTGGACCAACTGGAATAACAGGACCTACTGGAATAACAGGACCTACTGGAATAACAGGACCTACTGGAATAACAGGACCTACCGGAATAACAGGACCTACCGGAACAACAGGACCTACCGGAACAACTGGTCCTACAGGAATAACAGGACCTACCGGAACAACTGGACCAACTGGAGAAACTGGTCCTACCGGAACAACTGGTCCTACAGGAATAACAGGTCCTACCGGAATAACAGGACCAACTGGAGAAACCGGACCAACTGGAGAAACCGGACCAACTGGAGAAACCGGACCAACTGGAGAAACAGGTCCTACCGGAACAACAGGTCCTACCGGAACAACAGGTCCTACCGGAACAACAGGTCCTACCGGAACAACAGGTCCTACAGGAACAACAGGACATACCGGAACAACAGGTCCTACCGGAATAACAGGACCTACTGGAATAACAGGACCAACTGGAGAAACAGGTCCTACAGGAACAACTGGTCCTACTGGAATAACTGGACCTACCGGAACAACTGGTCCTATTGGGCCATCATATGCTTCATCTATGATTTCATATTATTTTAACTTAGAATCTGGCGGACACACAATTGCCGGGTCTACAGGAACATTCGGTCCTGGTTATATTATAGATAATGTTATTATTGACGCATCTTTACAAACAATTGCTTTCTTATTTCCTAGTTCAGGTTATTTTAATGAAAGTGCTGGAGGAACAAACCCTTGGAGTTATATCGTTCCTGCTATAAATTCATATAATAATACAAATACAAATATATTTTATACTATGCCACGTAATGGAATTATTACATCTGTTTCAGTAAATTCTTTAACTTGGTTTTCTGACCCAAGTTCAGTTGGTCAATTAGATTTAGTGATAGCAAGTGGTTCGCCAACTGTTTATAATTCAACAGGTTTAGGTTTACCAAGTTTTAGTTCAAATTCAGTAACATACCCTATTTCAGGTTTTTCAACAACCTTTAATAATTTAGTTACATTCTCAGCTGGAGATGGTATTGCTTGTATAATAAAAGCATTAAATAATTGGAATGTTCCTTACTCTCCAGAACAAGGATTTATTAATATTAATGTATTTATTTTATTTACAAGTTAAATTTAATAATAATAATAATAATTAAAATATTGATTTTATTTTAATTATATAATTTATAATGTCTTGGCCAAATCAAAAATACATTAAATATCCTTATTTCAAGACGAATAACCTTAAAATGTTAAATGGTGTAAATAATGATTCAATTTCTATAGGAGATAGTGCTGGATATAATAGTCAAGGAACTAATGCAATAGCAATTGGAAATGGAGCAGGATATAATACACAAGGTAAAAATTCAATCGCATTAGGTTATGGTGCCGGTTTTTCGGGCCAAAATGAAAATACAATTATTTTTAACGCAAGAGGAACACCTCTCAATTCAACAACACCAAATTCATTTTATGTTGCTCCAATTAGAAATAATGATGGTCCATATGGATTATATTATGATAGTTCTACAAACGAAATAACATATGGTGATTTATACGCAGGTCCTACCGGTTCGACAGGACAAACAGGACCAACAGGGCCAAAAGGAATAGACGGATCAAGCACTGGATTAATTTTATATTTAAATTATGGAGAAACACCTTCACCAACAATAAGTACATATAAATTATTATCATTAACTGAAAATTCATTACCACAAGCAATAGTAACAACAACTGTTCCTGGAACGTCTACAGATGTTTCTGTAACTGATTTCGCAAATTATATAATAAATTTAAATGGACAAACATTTATTCCGCCAGGAATATGGGATTTAAATATTTTTGCTTCAGTAAATGTAGCAAATGGTGTTTCAATTAAATATAAATTATATGGTAGAAATGGTGGCGGTGTAGAGACATTATTAGGAACATCTTCATCTTCAGCTTTAATAACTACAATAATAACACAATATACTTGTTCCTTAACATTACCTTATACAGATTTATCACCATATACATCTTTAGTCGTAAAAATATTTTCTGATAATTCAGGTGGAGCATCAAGAACTTTATCTACATATTATCAAAGTTCCTCAACATATTCACATATTCATACATCTTTTGGTGTTATTGGCAATACAGGACCAACCGGACCTACAGGTTTTACTGGACCTACAGGTTTTACTGGACCTTATGGACCTACTGGTGCTGGTGGAGCAAAAGGATATTGGGGTTCTTTTTGGTCAGATTTATCTCAAAATATTGTTGGAGGAACTGGCACAGCAATGACATATCAATATACAGACCCAGATAGTTTTGGTGTAAGTGTTACTAATAATAGTCGTTTAACTGTTGCCAATCAAGGTGTATATAATATACAATTTTCGGCACAATTACAAGACCTTTTAAACCCTGCTGATTATGTTAATATTTGGTTCAGAAAAAATGGAATAAATTTACAAGATAGTAATACAGCTATTACATTTGATAATCAAAATAATTATGTTGTAGCTGCTTGGAATTATATGTTAAAACTAAATGCTGGTGATTATATTGAAATTATGTGGCTTCCTTCAATAGGAAGTTCAGGTGTAACATTAGTTTCAGCACCAGGTATAACAGGAACACCTAATATTCCATCTGTAATAGCAACTGTTCAACAAGTTATGTATACAGAATTAGGACCAACCGGTTTTACAGGACCTACTGGAATGACAGGATGTACAGGACCTACTGGACAGACAGGACCACAAGGAATTAACGGTATTTCAAGTGGTACAGTTTTATATTTAGATGGTCCAACTCTTAGTCAGTCAGTTCCTTTTACAGCACCCAATAATCAATTGTTAACTTTGCCGAATACAGGAACTCAAACTATAATAACAACGACTGGCATTGCGGGTACTCCAATATTAATATCTAATTTTGTTACAGAAATAGGGTCATTATTGACAACTGTTATTGTTCCTGGATTATGGCAAACATTTATGTTTGCGCAAAGAATTTCAGGAGGAGGAGGTAATTTAGTATATTATACAGTTATAAATGAAGTAGCTGCTAATGGAACAACAATTATAGGAAATATAGCAAGTGGAAATAGTTCTAGTGGAACTATTATAACTACTACTCAAAACGCATATCAATATAATTTATATGTTCCAAATTATGTATTAACAAATTTAAATAGTAGAATACAAGTTCAAGTTTATGCTGTATCAACAACTGGAACTCACGGTTTTACACTCGAAATGCGTGATAGCACTTTATCATATGTTATCACAACAATAGCAACAAATTTAATAGGTGAAACAGGTGCTACAGGACCAACTGGAATCACAGGCCCCACTGGTTTTACAGGAACAATAGGTCCTACTGGTTTTACAGGTCCTACTGGTTTTACAGGTCCTACCGGAATTACAGGTCCAACTGGGTCACCAGGACCTACTGGAATCATCGGTTTGACAGGAACAGCTTCTTGTTTTGGAGATTATATATATTGGGATTCGAATGCTAATTCATGGGCAGTTGGTTCTGACAATATAACTATTGGTTGTGGTGCTGGTCTTACAAATCAAGGAACACAAGCAGTTGCTTTAGGATTTCAAGCTGGAAATTATAATCAAGGTTCTTATTCAGTAGCAATTGGTTCAGGAGCTGGTCAAAATGCGCAAGATTCTGCTGCTATAGCAATTGGTTATAGTGCTGGATTACAAACACAACAAAGTCTTGCTATTGCGATTGGTTCATTCGCTGGTTATTTAAGTCAAGGTTATAGTTCGGTCGCTGTAGGTCAAGGAGCAGGATATAATAGTCAATTATCGCAAGCAGTAGCAATAGGTTCAGGAGCCGGTCAACAAACTCAAAACTTTGCTGCTGTAGCAATAGGTTATAATTCTGGAAATCAAAATCAAGGAGCAAACTCAGTTGCTATTGGTAATTTAGCAGGTAGTAATAATCAATCATCTTATTCAGTAGCAATTGGTAATCAATCTGGAGAACAAAATCAGTCATTTGATTCAATTGCTATTGGTAATGCTTGCGGACAAAATAATCAAAGTTACTATTCTATTGCGATGGGTTTATTTGCTGGAAAAGAATATCAAAGTAATAATGCTATTGCGTTAGGAAATTCAGCAGCATTTTCGGGTCAGTTAGATTATGCTATAGCAATCGGATCATTTGCGGGTCAATCTAATCAACAATCAAATTCTATTTCTATTGGTCAATCAGCAGGTTCTAATACTCAAGGTTATAATTCAGTTGCTATTGGATATTTAGCTGGACAAGACAGTCAATCATTTCAATCTGTTGCTATAGGAAATCAAGCAGGACAATCATTTCAAAGTTATGATACTGTAGCAATTGGTTATTTTGCTGGTCAATCTAATCAACAACCTTTCGCAACAGCAGTAGGACAATCGGCAGGTGCGGTAAATCAAGGACAACAAGCATTAGCGCTTGGATCAGGTGCTGGATATAATAGTCAGGCTCCATATGCTGTTGCCGCAGGTTATTTTGCTGGTCAAGATACACAACAAGAAAGCGCAATAGCTGTAGGTTATCAAGCAGGACAGACATTTCAAGGAACAAATGCTGTAGCAATTGGTTTTCAAGCAGGTCAAGGAACTCAAAGTTCTGGTGCAGTAGCAATCGGTTATCAGGCAGGCTTTGATCCTCAAGGAACAAACGCAGTTGCGATAGGAAGCACAGCAGGTACTATTACTCAAGGGGAAGTAGCAGTAGCAATTGGAAACGCAGCAGGACAACAAAATCAAGGTTTTGGATCGATTTCAATTGGCAACGCATCAGGTAATATTGATCAAAATATAGATTCAGTAGCAATTGGTAATTCGTCAGGTCAAACAGCACAAGGTACATATTCAGTAGCAATCGGTTATTTAGCAGGACAAGGAACGCAAGGTCAAGATGCGATTGCCATCGGCGATACTGCTGGAAATCAAAACCAAGGTAATTATGGCATTGCTATAGGTCAAAATGCGGGTCAGATATCGCAAGGCCAAGTATCAATTGCTATTGGAACAACCGCAGGTAATAATAATCAAGGTGTTTATAGTATAGCAATAGGTAATGGCGCAGCAGCTGTCGTACAAGGTTCTGGAGCAGTTGCTATTGGAATTCAAGCAGGCTATACAAATCAAGGTATAGAAGCAATCGCAATTGGTAATTTAGCTGGATATCAACAAGGCCAAAACTCTATTGCTATTGGTTCAAATGCTGGTTTTAATACTCAATCCTCTAATGCTATTGCTATAGGAACTAATGCTGGTCAAAATACACAAGGCTCTGCTGCTGTGGCAATTGGTTATTTAGCTGGTCAAAATACACAAGGGCAATTAGCTGTTGCTATTGGATATTATGCTGGAAATACTGGTCAAAGTGAAGCAGCAGTAGGAGTTGGTTCTGGAGCAGGTCAACAATTTCAAAAATTAGGTGCTGTGGCTGTAGGTAATAATGCTGGTCAAGTTGCTCAAGGTACATTTTCAGTAGCAATTGGTCCATCAGCAGGCGTTCAATCTCAAGCGTCTGGTTCAGTAGCAGTTGGTTATGGAGCAGGTCAATCTGGACAACAATCATTAGCAATTGCCATTGGTTATCAATCAGGTAGTACAGTTCAAGGTGCTAGTTCTATTGCGATTGGTTATCAAACAGGACAATCAGGACAACAATCCGGTTCTATAGCAATTGGTTACCAAGCCGGACAAACAAGTTTAGGAACAAACTCCATAGCAATCGGTGTTCAAGCGGGTGAAACATCACAAGCATCAGGTGCTATAGCATTGGGTTATCAAGCAGGTCAACAAAATCATGGAACAAATTCTATTGCTATTGGTAGTCAAGCAGGTCAAAATACACAAGGCCAAAATGCTGTTTCTGTTGGAATAAATGCAGGTCTAAATTCTCAAGGTTCGGCAGCAATAGCTATTGGAAGAAGTGCTGGATTAACAGGTCAAGGTATTAATTCCATATCAATTGGTTCTGGTGCCGGTCAAGGAACACAGGGACAAAACTCAATAGCTATAGGAAGTTTTGCTGGCGCAACAAATCAATCAAATGATGCTATAGCAATTGGACGATTTTCTGGTGGCACAAATCAAGGAACAAATGCTATTGCTATCGGTCTAAACGCAGGTTTAAGTGGTCAATTAACTGGTGCTATAGCGATTGGTCAGAGTTCAGGGCAAACAGCACAAGGTACAGGTTCAGTAGCAATAGGTGTTCAAGCAGGACAAACAAATCAAGGTAATTTAGCAGTAGCTATTGGTGCTCAAGCTGGTCAGACTGGACAAGCACAATATTCTATTTCTATTGGCGACACAGCAGGTCAATATATCCAAGGTAGTGCTTCAATTGCTATCGGGTTTGGAGCTGGTAACAGTAATCAAAGTTCAAGTGCTATTGCTATTGGTTATAGTACTGGTTTGGGCGCACAAGGATCAGGAGCTATTGGAATTGGTTGGCAAGCAGCACAAAATTCACAAGGTGTAAATTCTGTTGCTATTGGTATAAGTGCTGGAACTTTATCACAACAATCAGGAGCCATTGCTATAGGATATCAAGCAGGGTCAACTATTATAAATGCAACCGGAACTGTAGGACAAGGAGTAAATGCTGTTGCTATTGGTTCATTAGCAGGAGTATCAGGTCAAGGTGCTAATTCTATAGGAATTGGTCCTGGTGCTGGTAGTAATGGTGCTGGTACAGCTTCTGTTAATATAGGTTATAACGCTGGATTTTTTGCTGCTGGAACAAATGGTATTTTTATTGGAAATAATGCTGGTAGTGGGTTTGCTTCGTCAGGTGCTATTTCTATTGGTTTTCAAGCAGGACAAACTACTTTGACTGCTTCTTCATTAGTAGGTCAATCGGCAAATGCGATTGCTTTGGGTAATTTTGCTGGTCAATCTGGTCAAGGAACATTTGCGATAGCAATTGGTTATCAAGCTGGTGCAGGGTCACTTGGAGCAACATATTCAGCAGGTCAAGGATCATATGCTATTGCTATTGGATATCAAGCAGGACTTGGTGGAGCAAATAATACATCTACTATTGCTCAAGGACAAAATGCTATTGCAATTGGTAACTTAGCAGGACAAACAGCACAACAATCAGGAGCCATTGCTATAGGTTTTAATGCTGGGTTAGCAGGAATAAATGCTACTGCTATAGGTCAAGCAGCAAACGCAATAGCAATTGGTATTCAAGCTGGTCAAACAGGACAGGCTTCTTCTGCTCTAGCTATTGGTTATCAAGCCGGTCAAAGTGCTCAAGGAACAAACGCTATTGCTATTGGAAATGTCGCGGGTTTTTCAGGTCAAGCATCAGGAGCTATTGGTATTGGACAACAAGCAGGTTTTTCTGGTCAGTCAATTAATGGAATTGGATTAGGAAATTTAGCTGGACAATTGGGACAAAAATCAGGAGCAATTGGAATAGGATTTCAAGCTGGAGCATCTACTCAAGGAACTAACGCAGTTGCGATTGGTACAATAGCAGGCCAAATTTCTCAACAATCTGGAGCTATTGCTATTGGTTACCAATCTGGATATCAAAGTCAAGGAATAAATGCTGTCGCGATAGGTACAACCGCAGGTCAAACAGGACAACAATCAGGTGCTATTGCTATCGGAAATTTAGCGGGTTCTGTTGGAGTTACTGCTGGAGCAACACAAGGTCAAGGAATAAATGCTATTGCCATTGGTAATGGATCCGGTCAGACTGCTCAAGCTTCAGCCGCAATTGCCATAGGTTTTAGTGCTGGTTCATCAGCACAAGGAACAAATGCTATTGCGATTGGAATAAACGCAGGTTCAAACATCCAACAATCCTATGCTATTGCTTTAGGATATAACGCAGGGCAAACATCACAAGGAAGTTCAGCTATATCAATTGGAACTTTTGCTGGAAATACTACACAGGGACAATATGCTATTGCGATAGGTTCAAGTTCTGGAAATTTATCACAAGGACAATATGCTATTTCTCTCGGTTATTTAGCAGGGAATGGAACACAGGGTCAGAGTGCAGTAGCAATTGGTTATGGAGCAGGTAGAACATCACAAAGTAGTGGTGCAATTGCGGTTGGTTTTCAATCTGGTGGTGGCAATAGTTCTGTATTAGGCAGTGGTGGACAAGGAACAAATGCTATTGCTATCGGTACTCTAGCTGGAAATAATATTAACGGGGGTTCAATAGTTGGTGATGTATTACAAACAGATAATGCTATAGCAATTGGTTATCAAGCAGGACAAGCTCAAAATTCTGGTGGAATAGCAATAGGTTATCAAGCTGGAAATACCTACCAAAATGTAAATGCTATTGCTATTGGTGTTCAAGCAGGAGCTGGTGGTCCCGGAACAGGCACTACGATAATAAGTTGGCCAAAGGCACAAGGAACAAACGCAATTGCTATCGGAACTCAAGCAGGTCAAACAGCACAACAATCTGGTGCAATTGCTATTGGTTATCAAGCAGGAAGTTCTACACAAGCATCTGGAGCTATATCTATCGGAAATCAAGCTGGACAAGTAAATCAACAATTTCAAGCTATAGCTATAGGTATCAATTCTGGTTCAACTGGACAAGGAACAAATGCAGTCGCAATCGGTTCATCTGCTGGACAAACAGCTCAAGGAACAAACGCAATTGCTATAGGTCCTTCAGCAGGTCAGTCAGGACAAAATGTATCGGCAATAGCTATCGGTAGATTTGCAGGACAAACAGGACAACAAACAAATTCAATTGCTATAGGAAACCAAGCAGCACAAATTACTCAAGGAGCTAATGCTATTTCGATTGGTCCAAACGCTGGTCAAAATACACAACAATCTGGAGCAATATCAATAGGATTTGCCGCTGGTGCTTATGGAGCAACAGCAGCTTCAACTATAGGGCAAGGAACAAATGCCATTGCTATTGGTAATACAGCAGGTTCAACAGGTCAATTCGCTTCAGCTATTTCTATTGGAGATCAAGCAGGTCAATCAAATCAAAATACAGGATGTATTGCCATTGGTCTTCAAGCTGGACAAATAGGCCAGGGACCTGGATTAAGTAACAATGCTTTTGCTATTGCAATCGGAGGTTTAGCAGGTAATTCTGGACAAGTTCAGCGTTCAATTGCTCTCGGTTATGCTGCTGGTCAAGCTAATCAAGGTGGTGCTGGTGGTGGTTATTCAATTGCTATAGGTTCAAATTCTGGTCAGACAAATCAAGCTGATAATTGTATTGCTATTGGTAATTCAGCTGCTCAAGGAACACAAGGATCATCCGCAATTGCTATTGGAGGTAGCTCTGGTCAATATACACAAGCATCATCCGCAATTGCTATTGGATATTTTGCTGGAACAAGTAATCAACAAAAAAACGCTATTGCTATTGGTTCTTATAATGGAACAACTGGTGGTGCTGGAGGTTTTAATCAAGGAACGGGTGCTATAGCAATTGGAGAAAACGCAGGTTTTACTGGTCAAGGTTCTGGTGCTATTGCTATTGGTACAGCTGCCGGAGTTACAGGACAAGCAGCAAATTCAATTGTTATAAATTCATCAGGAACAGCTGTAAACGGAACAACAGCAAGTTCGTGTTACGTTAGACCAATAAATACACACGCAGTTTCTGCAGCACTAAGTTTATTAATGTATGATACAACAACATTTGAAGTAGTTAGAAGTACAGCAGCCACAAGTGCTCAAAATAAGACATTTGTTATAGACCATCCAAATGATAAAAATAAATATTTAGTTCATGCTTGTTTAGAAGGACCAGAATCAGGAGTTTATTATAGAGGTAAAGGAGAGATTAAAAATAATGAAAGTGTAGTAATTTATCTCCCTGATTATGTTGAAAATCTAGCTACAGATTTCACTATTCAATTAACACCTATTTATTCCGGTAAAAAAATAGAACAACTTTATACAAGTGAAGTTTTAAATAATTGTTTTACTGTTTATGGAGAGAATTCAAAATTTTACTGGTTAGTTCAAGGAAAGCGTAATGATATTAATGTGGAACCATTTAAAACAAACGTAAATGTTAAAGGTAATGGACCTTATAAATGGATTTGAAATATAAATAAATAATAATTTTCAATTAATTTATTATTTATTCTAATAAAAAGATTTATAATTTTGAATAAAAAAATTCGTATTTTCAATAGTTTCATTTACAGCTTTATTAACAAATGAAAGATAATCTTCAACCATAGAAACACCTTTTACATTAAAATTAACGCCATTTTTATACATAATAATAGTCGGTTTTTTTATATTTGTAAATAGAAAGTAATTATTCCAATAAACTGGATAGTTATTTATTAAATAATATATTTCTTTATTTGTCTGATCGTTATTTTCTAATAAATGATCTAAGATACAACTATATTTTGGTAAAAAATATATTTCGTTTTTTTCTATACTTGACCATACAATATATCTATGATGAATATAACCACAGTATTTCTCACTAAATGCTGTTCCATCAACATTCTTTGTAACTTCAATTAAAGGTGATGGTGTTTCAATATAAGCACCAAATTTACTTACTCTAATTATTTCATTCAAAGCGAAATCCGGATTTTGAATATCTTCAAGAACATGCCTACAATATACAAAATCAAAAAAATCTGTTTCGAATGGAAAAGATTCACAATCTATATCTACATCAGTATAATTGGCAATTTTTTCATTACTTCCAATAAAATGTGTAGCTAATTTAAATGGAATATAACCGGGACCTATTTCTAGATTTTTTATAAAATTTTTTGATAAACAATAATTCTCTATTATTTTATTTATTGATGTATTTGGAGACCAAAAATAATTTTGAATAAATAAAGAGTTATCAATTTCATTTTTACTCGCATCCATATTAAATCCTGTAAATATAGTAATATCATCTGTTTCACAAGAATTTTTCATAAATATTTAATTATATCAATAATAAATATTTATATATTAATTCTAACTATAATAAATTATAATAAATTCTAGTAAATTCTAATAAATTATATTTTTTGTATAAAAACACGGTATCCTTTATGTAATAACTTCATTTCATTTTCATATTTTTTTATAAAATGATTTACAGCTTCATAAGGACTATCCGTAATAAGTTTATTACCTAAATTGTATAAATAATCATCTATAGCTAAAATTCCATCTTTATTTAATATTTTCCAAGATAGAATTAAATCAGAATAACAATCAAGCATTAAATGGCTTCCATCTACATAAATAAAATCATATGTATCATTTTTTAAAACCATATCAAATAAAACTTTTTCTGAGTCACCTTTAATACCAAATATTCTCTCTTCAAGTCCTTCTGAACAAACATTTTTATAAAAGGATGATTCAATTTGTAGTTCATCAATATTGTTTAATAATTCAATTTCTTCATAGTTAATCCATCTATCTACACCATAACCAAGTGAATTTGGTATTAATTTTACAATATTTATAAGTGAAATTCCCGTATAAGTTCCAATCTCTAAAATTTTAATTTTCTCTCCATTTTGAACTTTTGGATATACGTTATTAAAGTATTTAATCGTTTCTACAAAATATTTTTTGTTATCAAAAGGCAAATCATTAGTCCAATTATACATTCCTTTATATTCTAATTTTTCATTTAAAATATATTCATTTAATAACTTATTAGCTTGGTTTTCCCATGATAACTGTGATGCCCATAAAAAATTTCTCTCTATAAATTTATTTTTAACTTTTTCATTTGATGGATCTATATAATATTTAATTTTTTTTAAAGCTATTTCTTGCCATTCATCATTTTTTGGGTCACCTTTTATAATTATACCTCTTTGCCCAACAGTATTTTGGAGAGCTGCTAAATCATTTGTAATAACAAGTGTTTTTGTTAATGCTGCTTCAAGTGCGGTTAAACAAAATGTTTCCATAAATGTACACGGATAAAACCAAATATCAGATGTTAACCAAGCATTAGCGAGCGTTTTTTTATCAACCCAACCATGATAATAAATATTCATATTATGTTCTTTAACCTTATAATCATCCATAAGTTTTTTAATTGTTTTCATCATTTCACCTTCAACTTGATTTACCCATTTACCATTAATATCACAATATATATGTAATGAAACTAACGGTTGAATTTTATATATTTTTGGCCACATTTGTAGCAATTGTAATAACCCTCTATTTGGAAAAGATGAATAGATAAATTTATACTTTTCTTTTAATTGTATATTATCACTTTTAAATTTATTAAAATCAATTCCGTAATAAAATGGTACAGTTATTTCTTTTAATTGTGGAAAAATGTTTATAAAATATTCAACATGCCATTCAGTTAAACAAAACACTTTTTTTAATTTCTTATTTAATGGTATAACTATACCAGACGGTGTTAAGTCGTGAATTACAAAGTAAACATTTTCTGTCCAACCATTAAAAGTTACAGGTAAATATTCTGAATATCTGCTGACAATACATGTGTTAATATAATTTTGTCTAATAAAAGAATAATACTCATTTAATGGTTTATAAATTACACCTTCAAAATTTTCTTCTTCTTTACAATTACAGAAGACATAAACATCAAAAAGTCCTGATTGTTGAATTTGCCTAGCTAGCTCAATTATATATGTTTCTGAACCACCTACACCTGTTGTAATTATACTACTACCACTCCAATAATCAAATCCACCATCGGCATGAAAACAAAATATTGGCTTTTCTGGTATATGAGGTTTTGAAAGTTCAGTATTTATAGTTAATTTGTCAAATATCTTATACCAGGATAGAATTTCTTCATATGAATCAGCAGATGATTCA
>Ga0214923_10005373_pt1 | contig 14929 bp, 12 predicted proteins | sample LL1510_MetaG_FD_177993 | JGI IMG/M metagenome (GOLD analysis project Ga0214923, IMG submission 177993) | Freshwater microbial communities from Lake Lanier, Atlanta, Georgia, United States - LL-1510 | ecosystem: Environmental > Aquatic > Freshwater > Lake | place: USA: Georgia | collected... | reverse complement strand
AAACCCTTCAGGAATATAACGCTGGAACACTGTCATACGAACCACGGCTCCAATAACAATCGTAGCGATTAATATCAAGGATATCTTAACTATTGGGCTCATCTATTATAACACCATACTTAATGGAAGTTATCATAGAAAAATTCGTTTCAGAGCATAAAATATCAACCCTCCAACAACTGCCTTCAATATAAGGCCAACGGCACCCATCTTTCCATCATTCATAAACCAAGGAACAATCTTCGAAAGAGACTCGTCCAGACCTGATGAACCAACTCCCAATATTAAAATAGCCACAATCAATGGCATTTTCATCTCGTCAAGGATCATTCCAATAAAATCTGTTTCATCTGCCCCGTCGCCTCGTTTTGTCTTAATTTCTTGAATAGGAGGGTTCATATCATCGTCGTCATCATAATCCCCTCCGGCTCCACGCCGTCCCATAAATTGTCGTCGCTCCTGATAATATTCCTGAGGCGGTTCCTGAAATTGAGAAGGATGAAATTGCGTCATCATCGGATCTGCATCGGGCTCTAGACTTCTCCCCACTGCGACTTGTTGTGCTTGTCTTGGAGGCATTGGTGACGAGTTTTCAACATCACGTAATATCTCCGAAACCAAATCATCACCGCGCACATCATCCATATGCCTAGCATCAATCACAGAACCGGGTGTCATTGGAGGGACACTGCCAGATCCAACCATCGAAGCAGACGTCCGCGAAGTCTCCATCTCAGAACGATGTATTTTATTATCTCCTGACGACCGAGGTATTAGCCGAGAAATTGGTGTCATATTGGAATCCATTGTTGGATTTACTAATACGACTTATGAACAAGACATAAGGTTTTAAACGCCAGGCGTAGGACAACTTACTGTCGCTGCCTGGAATTTATAACATTTACCATCATATTGGAAGGTTTTTCCCTCTACATCTTTTGGATCAGGGGCGCGAACAACAATACAGCGATCACCTTTACACGTTCCTCGAAATACAGCGGCTAACCCTAATCCAAAAATAGCATACATTGCCATTCGGATATTCGGATCTTTAAGATACTGTCCTATCATCTGGATAGTAGTCAGAAAGATTCAAGCGATGCCGCTTCTGGGTATTTAACGGCGAAGACACCATACCCTCCCCTGTTGCGATTGGTATTGGTTTTGCTGTATCATCACATTCAACCTCTTTTGGTTTGTATTCGTAACAATTACTTGCTCTGTCCAAGTATGTGACCAATCCAGCATTTTTAGGAGTTGGATATCGAATAATTACTTCGGGTCTTTCTTCTGTCAAAGCTATGACAATCAACCCGATACAAAAAGCACCAAGAAATATCATCAACTCTTGATTAGAAGGATATTCCATACTATTACTCTTGTAGAAGATTATAACACTTTTACAGGTATATCATCCTTACAGACTGGAACCAGAACTATATCAAGAGTTTCAAGAGGTTTGTCCTTTTCACTTTTTAATAAATATATCATCGGTGTTTTGAATCGTATTCCTTCCGTAACACCAAAATATGCATCTGGAACAAGAATCTCATCTTCAACGGATGTGGCTTTTGCAATCGTAGATGGAATACTCGCAATCGCCCTTTTATAATCTTCCTCCAATAACCTAACCGACTGGTATTCTTCGGTTAATGATTTAAATAATTCCTTATCCTCGTCTGTAAATGTTTCAGTTGCTAAAACTCTGTCCCGTATATGCTTTATATTCGTTCGAAGAACCTCTCCAGTTTGCTGAAGTTCCTGTGTAACTGTTGCCCGGTCTAGATACGATTCGCGTTGAACAACAAATCCCTTACACACTGGAACACCATCTTCGCGACCACCACATTCAGCTACTAACTTGCCATCGTCCGTCCTGTAAAACTTTGTATACCTTCCCGCTTCTCTCTGCGGAATATTTAACATTTTACAAACAGCGCAATATGATTGCTTCGATGTTTCGTATTTTGTCTTTGTTTTTAACCAGAATATTGCCTGTTCGTGAGCAGGCTTCGATTGGAGGCGTTCATAAAAATTACGGACACCTCTTCTATCTGTCAGAGCCTGTCTTGTTGTTGCCATATCTACTCTATATACGCTTTCATTCAGTATGTAGCCGGCTTATCTTACTCATTTAGATTGAAAATAACGTCCCGTCGCCATTGTGAACTCGCGAGGCGTCCATTGCCTGTCTGAAAAAGTCCTGACGATTTGCCTCCATTCCTATTGCTGCCCTTACATAACCATCTTCTAAAAATCGACCAGTCCCAATTGGAGAACCCATCGTCGATCCATTTGCCCCTTCAAGTGATTCCATCTGTGCCATTACTGATTTACGATGAACCAGGGCGGCAATAAGAGGAGCCTTTTCCTGTCGCGATTGTTTCACTTTTGCTCGGATTAACAACCATCCAAAAATAATCACTCCAGCAATCAATATAATCGCCCATTCTTGCTGAGTTAGTTCCAGCATCTACCAATAGATAGGAGATGGAAGTAGCAACACCATTCACAACTGACGGAAGATTGCCAAAAATTATCAATGTTCCTGTTAATGAAATGTTGGTTCTCCTTTTAACAACTGTGATCGGTATTATTTACTCTATCAATGTTGGTGGAAAAGGGGCACTTGGTCCTTCTTTCTCGGGAACAATATTAGCTCTTTTAATAATAACATTCGCAGTAGGAAATATTTATTTACGAGGTTCTCAAGTAAAAGACCCTGCTATTTACTTTACTATGATTGTCGTCGGTTCAGTCGCCGTAGTCGGTGTCGCACTTATGATTTTTTCTATTTTGTTCCAACGATCCATTGAAGCTGATAAGAAGTCGGCATATTTTACCCCCAATGCTATATTTGCTAGTATCGGAGGGGGGTTATTTCTATTTGGCGTAGTTGCCGCAGTTTTTATCAATATATATGGTTCGCAATCAACTGCTTGGCTTTATTTCGTGGATTGGTACACATATTTGGCAACTCTTGGAGTTGGATCCGCAATACTTTTATCTGCGATTATGACTTCTTATTAAAGGATAGGTGTCATATGACAGATATTTATGGAATCATCCGGTTTATACTGTCAATCGTTATACTAACATCGCTGTCTATATTCATTACTGTAACAATGTATCGCACAACAGAAGTTGTAATATCCATCCCGCCTCGATTACAACGAACCGGAGATCCTGATATCAAATCATTTATGTGGATTCCGATTGTGGTTGGTCTTAGTTTCATTCTCACGATGATAATTTATTACAGCCAATACTCTATTATTCCACCATATTATCGCTCGGTTGTTTGGTTATTCGGGGTAGCAATGTATAGTATCGCAATCATCGGTCTATTCTTTATTGGAAGAAGTCTCCGTAGAGAAAACCTGACAACCAAACTAAGCACCTCTCAACTCGGGATTGGAATCGTAGCATCGCTCATACCCTTTATTATCCTTTCATTTGGAGGCGTAAATATTGTCAATGGAATAATGGACATCATAGGCAATCCCGAAACAATGGAGATCGTTCCATCGTCGGAAATAACAACAGTATCCATTATGTCGGCTCCAATCATCGCTGGGCTTTATTCTTGTCTAATATTCGGCAAATTGAGTTGAACGTGGAACAGAGAAATGTTCTCAATCCTGTATATTTCTACCAAAACCATTAGTATGGCGTCTCATCTCGATTTGGCAGACAATCAGACCCCTGTTTCAGCAACCGAAAAATTCAACGACCTAAACCCCGGTCTTGTTGCTAAAGAAGTTAGTATGTCTGAGTCTGAAAAGATTCGCGTTACGATTGATACTATGGCGGATTCTGGGGCTGGAAGTGGAACAGAGGATAATGATGAAAGTGGGAGCGGAAGTAAAGGATGGAATCGATCTCACAAATCTACGGGAGGTGATCGCAAAGCAAATGTTCCAGAGCCACTTCTGACTGAGGAGGGGAATCGCTATGTTATCTATCCAATCCAGCACGAGGATGTTTGGCGAGAGTATAAGAGACAAAAGGCGTGTTTCTGGACGGCAGAAGAATTGGATTTTACACAAGATCTAAAAGACTGGGAAAGGCTCACTTATAATGAGAAACATTTCATTAAAAATGTTCTGGCCTTCTTTGCGGGTTCGGATGGGATTGTTATGGAGAACTTGGTTGAACGATTTATTTCAGAAGTGTCGTGGAAGGAGGCTAAGCTCGCATATGGCTTTCAATCATTTATGGAAGGTATTCATTCTGAAACATATTCATTGATGATTGATACTTTTGTAAAAGAGGAGGAGGAAAAGAATCATCTTCTTAATGCGATTACTACGATCCCGTGCGTTGCAAAAAAGGCTGCTTGGGCAAAGAAATGGATTGGAGATCGTAAATCATCATTTGCAACTCGATTGATTGCGTTTGCCTGTGTAGAGGGTATCTTCTTTAGTGGCTCCTTCTGTGCAATCTTCTGGTTAAAGCAGCGTGGTATTATGCCTGGGCTTACTACCAGCAATGAATTCATTGCTCGTGACGAGGGTCTTCATACAGACTTTGCCTGTCTTCTTTACAAACATATTATTCATCGCGTTCGTCGTCAGCGCTTGGCGGATATTATTATGGAGGCAGTTGCGATTGAAAAAGAATTTATTTGCGACTCTCTTCCTTGTAAGTTACTCGGAATGAATTCGGAGATGATGTCGGAGTATATTGAATATGTTGCTGACCGACTTTGTGTACAACTTGGTTACAATAAGATTTATAATGCTAAAAATCCATTCGATTTTATGGAGCGTATCAGCTTAGAAGGAAAGGATAATTTCTTCGAGAAACGCGTTTCTAACTATGTCAAGGCTGGTGTAGGAAAAACTTCAGAGGAGATGTCGTTTAGCACGGACGATGAGTTTTAAAGACATATAATAGATGGAAAGTGATAATACCGATGTTGCTGCTGGCGCAGCTGCCAAACCTGCCGCGGCTGCTGCGGCTGTTGAGGTTACAGAGACCCCTATATCTAGTAAGCGTTTAATACAAAACACAGAGCTATTTCCTACAAAAGTTTCTGACCTTTTGCTTGTTTTCCTCGATTATTTAGCATTCAATCGGCAAACCGAAGAACATTCAGAACTAGTAGACCAATATATATTTTCAGTTCCCAAAGAGATGGAAAATGTTAAAATAATATTCGAAGAAATTGATAATTCATTATTATACCGATTTATGAATCTTATTGAAGTTAAATATAAAGTAAGCTTTTTATTTAAAAATCTAATACTATTGCGGGATGTTGAAGATGATGATCGTCGTAGAATCGAATTATTTAGGGAGCCAATACTAACACTGCACGATCAAGAGAAACGATTTGCTATATTGTTAAACACTTTTTCTGAAGAGTATGAACAAGACTCTATCAAAGAGCTACATAAATATTTTCTAAATTCTAAAAAACAAGCACCAGTATCACAGACACCAGTTTATATAGAAGAGGATGTAGACGGAGCTGAAGGATGGAAGCGATATGCTTATGGTAACATAGAATATTATTACAATATCAATAATTCTATATTTAGCAATACTATGCCATTACCTACGGGGGAGACATTGACCGATATTATAAATAGTGAGAACTGGAAAATATATACGGATGTGAATAATAATCAAGCATACGAATACAATGATGAAACCTATCATTTAACTTCTTGGAACCTACCCGGAACTCAAGGAGATAACACATCTATCGGACATATATCTCCTCCTGGTAAAAAGAAAACATTAAAAGCTTTAGCCAGATTTATAACGGGATTACAAGGAAAAAAACCACCTGCCTCAGTAGGACCTTCCCCAGAAGGACCTGCTGGGACAGGACCTGCCCTAGCTGAAACGCCGAGTGGAATTGGAAGCACAACGGGACCTGCCCTAGCTGAAACGCCAAGTGAAAATGAATACACAACGGGGCCATCGTTGATGACAATGCCGAGTGAAATTGGAGACACAACGGGTCCATCGTTGATAAGAATGCCGAGTGGAATTGGAAGCACAACGGGACCTTCGTTGATGACAATGCCGAGTGAAATTGGAGACACAACGGGACCTCCCCTAGCTGAAACGTCAAGTGAAATTGGAAGCACAACGGGGCCAGCGCTGAGAAGAGTGCCGAGTGAAATTGGAGACACAACGGGACCTGCTTTAGCAGGACCTGCTTTAGCAGGACCCCCCTTGTTTAGAAGTTCAACTGGAGAAGAACCAGAGACAGCAGAAGTTCCATTAGCAGCAGGAGTAACTCCTCCCACTGTTCCTCGAAGAGTATTTGGTGGAGCATATGTTGTTCCGCCCTTAACAAAAGAAGATAAGGATCGTATATCAAGTGATAGAAGACAAAAGGATAGAATAAGAGTTGTAACGGATTTAAATAAATTATATAATGATAATAAGTCAAATCGTAACAGGCGAAGAGTTGGACCAACAACTGGAGAAGAAGCAGAACAAAGGTTACAAGAAGTCGACTTTATAATGGAACAATGGAAAAATATAGTTGATACGTATGAACGTGATTATAGAGGTATTTTTGAGAGAGGACCTTCAGAAGAACCATCAAATATAACCATTGACACTCTTAGAACAAAAGTAACTAATTTATTAAAGGATATTAAGACGTATGTAGAGGCGAATCAATCGGCGAGCGGAGCAGCAGGCATAATTGGAGGGATCGAGCGTACATTAACACTACTTAATAATACTCGTCTGGGAGAACTGATACCCGTAAATACATTTGGAATTGTTCAAAACTTTATTAACAACCTTGAATATATGGATGGTTCTCAAACCCCCGCCAAGAAAACGGGTTCGATTGCCTACAAACGCCAAACACGTCGCCGAAATCATAAACATTCAAATAAACATCGACAAACAAAGAAGCAGCGTTCATAAATCTAATGCTTCTCTTCATAAATGGTCTCCACTATTTTAACTGTTCTTTCGATTCCACCTTCAATCCACGCTTGATATTCGGGAGAAGTTGCTTCGCCCCCAATATATATACCAGACCGCCCACTTCCCATCGGCTTCATCCTTTCATATTCGATATCTCCTTTGATTGGAGTTCTTCCTGGCATCCAGTAATGTGCTCCATTTGTCCAATATTCGTATCGAACCCACTTTGGCTTTGATATCTTTTTATCTGGAAATAGTTCTCTAAGTTGCTCTAAAATCATATCAGTTGCCGAATCTTCCCCAAAATTATCTATAACCTCCTTCCACGCTTTTGCTATAAATGAATCAGTGTATGAAATCATCGCAACACATTTTCCCGTATTAACTGGAATAAAGTAGCGAATACCCATTCTTGTAGCGGTTTTTGGCAAATCTTTAAACCAACAATTACCAGAAAAGCGGGCATATACTCGCAACAGCGGTTGTGTCGATACAATATTTTCTCCATATAACATTCTCAACTTGGGTGTGCTTATTAACGAGTCCATAATTTTTCGTATTGTATGAATATTCGTAGTTATCAATACTTTATCAAATGTTCTTTGTATTCTATGTCGCGACCGCTCATTTTTTACATCGATAGTTAGTCGATATTTATGTTTCTTCGGAATAGGAGTTATATTTGTTATTGTGTGATTCGTATTTAATATTACACCCAATCGTGTAATTTCTTCACATAATGCGTCTACTAACTGAGATAATCCACCTCCTAACACCGCAAATCCGCGTTTATCTCTAAAAATATCAAGTATAGTGTCTATAGCAGAAGATGCTCGTGCTACACGGATTTCAGAATCATATTCAAAATTATATTTTATAATTGACGCTTCGTTAGGAATATATTTATCTGCCAATTCCGATATTGTAGATGTTTCTAATTCAGATTTAGAATCTATGATTCTTTTAAGTTTTTCCAGTATTTTTATCGGCGATTGTGTAGATTCTTCTGTCTCCTTTATAATACCTCCTTTGCGTATTTCGATTGTATTTGTGATTGGGATTAGTTTTTTGTCTAGATCATAGCGCTTTAACAACATCATTGTGTACTTATGATCAAGGCCAATTCTTCCTGCCCCCGATTCATATTGAATAGAATGTGTATCATCTTCGGCGGTATAGATTCTACCTCCAAATCGACCCATAGATTCATAAAGTTGAATTGTCCATGTAGGAAAAATCAACTTTAAAAATAATGCAGCGGATAATCCCCCAATCCCGCCTCCAATAATCGCAACGTTCATTGAACTATCTACTAATATCTACAGGATCTTATGAAATTGTAAAGTTGTTTGAACCCCCGAATCCTTTGCCATCGATCTGGTAACCATTGTCCTTTTAATCGTAGATGATGGAGTGATCTGCCCCTTCTTCAGTACGCGATTTACAGTGGTATCGCTATATTCTAATTCCACTTCTTTAGTCTCTTCTGATTTTACAGGAGACGGAGACGGAATCGGCGGGCTCACCGATCGGGTTTCAGATTCCTTTTTATTTTTTAGCATTAGTCGGGTCAAATCCTCTTCACGATCTTTCAAAACCTTAATAATAGGAGACTCGATAAATACTACTCGATGATATTTTGGAACATCTCCAATCAACGGATGGAACTGAACAAGAATCATTCCTTTGATCTTCAGTCCATAATCCTTCTCCAGAATATATCGGTAAAGATTCAACTGTAGACAATAATGCCAATACTTTGTGTCATACAATTCCGACGCTGCTCCATTCATTTTCTTCGTATACCAGTTCACCGGTTGTAGCCATTCAGAATCATCCATAACATATCCATATCGAGTCGCCTCCAAGTCAGCCTCCAATCCTGATTGGACTCGCTTCCAATCGTAAATCCAATATGTATCATCCCTTTTATCGTGAAATACGGCGTCCATTGTTCCAGCAATTTTATAATCGCGATCCCAAATCATCCATTCCGACCGATATGGTTCCAAATGAGGATTATTATTCCAGAAATGTTTAACTTGACGACTTTCAACGAGTGCTTCTTCATATTCCAACACTGGCTCATTCGCTTCCAATTCACTCTCATCAGAAGAGTTTCGTCGAATCGTTCCATCTTCCCATAGATATCCTAAGAAATCTCCCGGAGAATCAGAATCAGCCTGGATTTCATACACCCTATTGGAAGACGAACACCGAAGAATCTTATGCGATCCATCAGCGAACATTCCATCGGCAGCTACCAATCCTTCACCCTCACTAACGGCTTTTAATCCATCGGGTCTATTCATCAGGTATTCCATCCTGGCGTGAAGAGCAGTTCCCCGGTAATTTTCAAGCTTCCAGTGATTCTTAATCTCCTCCTTTCCTTTACCACTCAAAGGATGTTCTCCACTCTTATACTTAGATCCTTTCATAAAAGACTCTGCTGCTTTATTAGAATCAAATGGCTCGTGGAATTTAGAAAGTAGCGAAGTGGCACTAATCCATCCTGAACTGTCGCCATCAATGATATACTTGTGTCCTTCTTCTTCAAATACAATCCTTACATCCCGAGGATGACGATTTTCAACAGACAATACATCAAACGTCTTTTTAATCGGCATTATTTAGTTATTTTCTTATGTCTATAACTATACAAATATAATCATTCATATCTACCAGTTATAGTATCAATTAGAGTCGCCGACCCACTTACTAAACTATATACAAATCCAATGACAACCGCAACCAGTATTGCGATAATCCACAGAGGAAACATTGTTTCATTCTTTCCCAGGCCAAATCTCCTTAAACTTCCATCTTGATTATATGCGATAGGAGGTCGCATAGCGACAATCACTCCCATCACAACAAGATACAATAAAATAGCAGGTATCATTACTATCTACCGGCATCATTCATTTTTATTTAAGCATCATAATCTAAATCTTCAATCTGGTCTACTTCTGTTGGCGCCCCCTGTATCGCATCTCTTTCATCCAGTATATCAACCTGGTCGCCGTATGTAGATGAACGAACTCCTTCGCCCATTGTTACTTCGGGAGAATACTGCTGTTCAATCTGTTGTTCAGCCACCATTTCCAATTGTTGTTCGTAGTATTCGGCATTGAATTTTCGAGGATCTCTCGCAACTCTGCCAGCCAAGTCCAGACCCAAAGCCCTTGCCGATCTGGCAAGTTTTCTTCTTTCGGGATCTAATCCTTCTAACTGGTAAATAAATCTCTGACGTTCTCGCTCTCTGTCGTGATTTAATTCTTCATCGATCAGAGCGTCATTGACATCCGTATATTCCGATGACGTCTGGCGGATTTCATAGACCAAACGACTGGAATGACCTAACAGCGTAACATAGTAGACAGATGCGGAGAACTGGTTTGGATCGCGATCCGAAACATATTTTTGTAATATTCGTCCAATCATAGTATTGGCATATTCGGGCGATACTCGAGGAGGCATTTCGACAACTGCGTTCTGGATTTCACGAACCATTGTCAGCATAATCTCGTTCCGCTCTGGCGATTGTAATCCATATTCATCCAATAGCGAATGAAGACGCTTGACATTTTCATAATACGATGTTCTTCCCGTAAGAACTGTATTCGACGATCCTCCTTTATCAGGATATTCTGTTCGAGAATATTCAATCTTCATAGGATTTACATCTTTCATAACTCGTTTTATCAATCTTCGAGCAGTATATATGGGTACTTGATCTGTTCCAAATTTATAACCAGAATACTCCTTTTTATATAATGACGCCTCGATCGGAGTTGGCTCTAGTTGCCCTGCCAATTTTCGTTTCTGCTGTTCCAGAGCCATAACCAAAGCGTCGTGGAAAGCAACTAACGCACCTCGAAGTGTCCCATTATAATCTTCTACTACGCGCAATGTCCGTAAGAATGTATCGGCGGCAGTCTCATCGTCTGCTGCTAAAGAAACAGCGGCATCACTTTGAGCGATTACTTCTCGGAACATTCGACGTATATCCTCTTCACGAATCAAATCTCCAATAGTGTCGCCGATAGACACTGGTTCGCGCATTGGAGGAATCTTCTCCATTTTTGGAACTTCAGTTCGAAGCAATTTTGTGCCTATAATTCGTGGTCTGCGAGCACTTATAAATTCGGGTGTTGGAGTTAACAATACACTCGTGGTCATTGGATTATCGTGTTTAGCAGAGATTGATGCGCTGAGTGGATCCTTTTTATACATAATATCCGATAATCTCTCAGCCGAAGCGTGTTTCAAATCGTGAAGAATTAGTGGTAATTCTGGTTGAATCACTGACGAAGGAATCGCAGCATTTTGAGGAAATGGTGTCCCATATGAATCTCGGAACAAAATCTTCTGTTCGTTTAATACATCTTTTGCCTTTTTCATAATTAATGACTTGGGGTGGGGCATATGAGTTACTGGTAGCGACTCCCATTGACCAACTGAACGAAGCGCGGCATTTGAAATGTTATCCTTTTTCGTTTTGAATGAAATCATATCTGTTTGAAAAACCCTAACCGTTCCGAATGGAGACGTAGAATATGTTTTACCAACTGTTTCGATCAATATTGTTAAACCATCTCTTGCGTCCTTCGGGTCCTTTGTGTCCTCCTTTTTCAATAAACCAGTCTTGGTGAGATTGTTTAATATAATCGAGTAAATCGTTGTATATGTCTTCTCTTTGATTGATTTCTGTACCGCACGCTGTAATACTTCGACTACAAACTTTAAGAACTTAGCATTCTCCTTGCCTGTCTGACCCAACAAAGGAGCGCTTGCATAAGACGGTAAGAATGTATTAGGGATAGGAGGGGTTTGTTCTTCAGTTTTGGGAAGATGAACTTCACCATCCGTGCGGGTCATAATCATTAAACAATACATTGCCACGCCTCGTAGTATGATGTCTCCAGACGAAGATCCACGAGGAATTATAGAACTATAATCGGTATAACAGCCTACAATCTCTTCGTGTGTCAACTGTGTTCGGAATAATGTCTCCATAAATCCAATCGCTCCCAAAAATAGACGGCGACTTTGAATATCTCCTCCTTTCACACCCGTTATATATGAAGCGACCCCGCGTCTGCCCTGGATCTCTGCTAACTGTGAATCATCCGCCGAAGAAGGCATTAGTGCCTCTGCCGACATAATACCCGCATTTGGAGAATCCATACCAATCTCACGGATTGCCTCTTTTTGTTGTAGATATCCAGTGTATCCTGCTTCGAATAATTCAAGCTCGGAGTCAATCACAATCTGATCTTTTACAAGTGCCTCGCGGAAATCTTGACGGGTTGCCGCTGGTCGACCATCTCCATCTCCCGCATCTTCGAGTGTCTCTTCTGCTTTGCGAATTATGTCCATCGCAGCAGCAAATCTCGGAATCAAACTTGGAATACGGTCGTGAATAAATGGATATTCGTCGAGAATGCGATTACCTCCCAAATATCGCAGACGATTTTCAGAAAGTGTATTCGCATCTTCCAATAATGCCTCAATCATATTGCGATAGGAGTCGGCATCCATTAGTAAATCAGGTCGAGCCGCCAATAACTCAAGGTCGTCTTTCGTCTTTGACAGTGCGCGATATTCCTTATTTAATAAAAGAGTTCTCTTAAAGATTCCAGTTGCCTTTTCACTCTTCTTTGATGGATCAATATCTCCAAATTGGAATATGCCGTCGTTCTCTTTGATTGGAGCCCATTGTTTGGATTCTGCGTTCCATCGATAAGCAGCTGTTCGAAGATGACGGGTAATCAGAGCAACATCGCCATTTTCTACAGGACGACCGGCGAGAATTACGCGACGAACGATGCTATCAAACCGAGATTCCGGAATCTTTTTACTTTCCGGAACTGTAGAGTTGAATTTTATCAAATCATCTCGAACTGCGTCAATCAACATTTCCGCTGGAATCTTTTTTGCCAAGGTTTCCTCAGTATCACATACACTGTCGTCCGTTGGTATGTCTCCAGGTTCGATTCCGGTTCTCAGATCTAACGCCCCCCGCCCCTGAAGATCTGCGAGAACTGTCCCTATTATTTTTTGGAGACGTTCCCCCGAATATAAAAAGCGTAAAGGATCATCGTCAAGTGATTCGTCCCATAATGGAATAGTCCCCTTTGCCTGTTCTACTTCTTTACGGGATCCATAATGTTTAGCAATCGCCGGAAGAGTATGAAGTTGCCCTTCTAGTTCTCGCAGTTGTTCTTGTACAACAGCCATTTGTCGCTTGACTTCAACGCGCCGTCCCTCCGATTCGCGAATAACCGCTTCGATAACACGATATGTCTCATAATGCTCGTTCATTCCTTTTGCAAGAAGTAGAAGTTTACCATAGTCATTCTGGGTCGTCATTATACGATCAAATGCCTCTCGCATTCCGATAACTCCCAATGTGTTGGGGTATAGTTTCTTCAAGCCCTCGATATTCTTAAATAACTCATCGGGGGACGGGAATTTGAATCCGGGATCGGTAGACATTCGGCTCATAGCATCTTTGATTTGATCATTTGTTTTTAGAAGAAACAGCGACAATAAAAGCCTCTCTTTATCACTCATCTTATCGGATTGCCACCATCCATATGTAGCTCCTATGCTTCCCACTTGGCGCAATGAACCCTGGTGAACAGGGGGCATAGACTTTAAGATAGTGGAAAGTGTAGGGCTTAAAAATGAAAGAGTGGTTTTTATATCCCGAATGACTCCATCAGGTAATAATGTAGGTCTGTTGGCAAGTACTAGAGGATTATACGTGGATACAATCGAAGCATTATTGTATTTTGTTTTCTTTGAAATACTCCACGGATGCTCTGATCGGAGTTTAAAATAAATTGGAGCATCTTGGGATACATATCCTTTATTTGGAGAAGTGATTGCTGTTTTCGCGGTAATCATTGTTGCTTCTTTTAGTATCAGACCATCATCTCCACTTCTGATTTCCGGCAACAGATACCGAATGAAATCACCCGTCGTATCTTTATCATCGTCCTTTTCATCTTTATCCTTTTTTATTAACTTTTGGTTTGGAAACATAACCATTGTTGGAGCGGTTATTTTATAATTATTTTCACCCATATCCACCGGATCAGTTAGAATAGTAGGTATTCGCAGGGGCTCTGAAACAGATTTATAATACGATACATATGGCTGTTTTCTGTTTTCGGTTGTCATATCGGGAATATTTTTAATAAAGCGAAATGCTCCCTTCCCATCCATTTGAAAATCTGGAATACTAAAAGCATTATCTTCTCCTCGGTCGCCCCGTCGTTCGAGTGAACTTACCGGCATAATCCAAAGTGGAAGTTGAATTTCGTCATCCGTCTTACCTCGAATCAGGATTGGTTGTTCATCTGTATACACTGGTATGCGCCCATCATACCCCATTCCAATGGTATCTTTGAGTAAGATGTCGCGGATTTTCGAACCATCCGCGGCGTGATCCAATAAGCCACGGGTATCGAGAGACGCAATGGCCGATACAACTTGTCCAGCGATTCTTTCAACGTCCCGAGATCCACCTGGGCGAATTGTTTCTTGTCGTTCAATCACACGGGGCATATCTGTAAAAATCACCTTTACTCCCGGGATTGAAGACATCCTTCGAACAAAATCATCCTTATCTTCTTGGCGCTTTGACTCCTCTTCTGTAAGAACTTCGCCCCTGTCGTCTTCCAATATAGCAGGTCGAAGGAATGCGTATGGAGACGAGGGTGAAATACCTTCTTCCAGAGGAATGCGAAACACCACTTCCGTTGGATCATCGAGGCGACTTACATAAATATCTGAATCGGCAAGACGAATAACACGGAGAGGATGACGAATAATCGGATTCTCCCGAAGATAACCTGCTAAGATTGTATCCTTTTGTAGATTCAATGTTTCGGCAATCGTTTCAAAACTATTGCGATTTTCGACAGATACAACAATGTCATCTACATCCGAGTTTGGATCGTCCTTTCTAAATCGAATCACTTTGGGAGGAACATAATCATCTCCAAGGAAA
>Ga0214923_10005372_pt1 | contig 14929 bp, 9 predicted proteins | sample LL1510_MetaG_FD_177993 | JGI IMG/M metagenome (GOLD analysis project Ga0214923, IMG submission 177993) | Freshwater microbial communities from Lake Lanier, Atlanta, Georgia, United States - LL-1510 | ecosystem: Environmental > Aquatic > Freshwater > Lake | place: USA: Georgia | collected 2015-10-15 | reverse complement strand
TACGGTGTACAAGGTGCCGTTGGTCAATCCGGTAAGCGTGTAACTAGTGCTGGTGCTGTTTGTTAACACATACTGCGCACTGCCGCCTGACGGCGTGTATTCCACAAGGTAGTTGGTGATCGCGCCGTGCGTGGTCGTTGGTGCGGTCCAACTCAGCGAGAGTTGAGTGTTGCCTGCCGCCGCCGTGAGGCCGGTCGGCGCAGCGGGGCCGCGAGGCCACTTAGTCTCACTAATATAATCACCTATCTCATTAAGAGTCCACAAACCACTAAGATTAGTTGTGGTTGTGGGTTCAACTCGTCTTATTCTTCCACCTCTACTCATGAGATCCTCTCATAACTAATAAACCCACTAAGATCACCACTCGCACTTGCTGTTAACCGAACGCTTTGACCTTCGGTAATGTAGATTGGAGTTTCAACAGTAACAATATTGACCGTACCACCAGCACCCACACTAGTTCCTTTTACCAAATGGCTTAATACACTGGTTCCATTATGTATGTCAGCAGTAACAGCAGCAGTATTAACACCGTCTATATTACTCACATAAAGACTATTAATTTTAAGCACTTGATCACTATTGCACGTTACTATACCACTAGCACTAGTTGGAATATCAGCTATGCTTCTATTTTCACCCAATACCGTAGTCAAACTTTTAAGATTCACATTAGCCATAATTTTCTCCTTTTATTTCGCTAAACATCATAGTCTAAATTATAAATACTATTTTCAATTTTTGTTATATATATTAAGCCTATAGTTTTGTATAAGTATTCAAATAATACTGCTGAATAAATTAAATTGGAACCACGATATATTGCTTTGACCGTGGAACTACCAACTCTTATGCTAAAACTCGTATTACCTATTTTACTCATAATTACACTATAAAATACACAGTGTTAGGGTCTTTGGTAACTAAAGCGTCATAATTTGTTTTATTAATTTGAACAATGTTGTTAATTCCGCTAGCCCCAGTTATGCCAGACGTATTACTTCGTACCAATCCGCTGGGTAAAAGTCCGCTAACAGAACTATTAAAATCAATAATATTTGAAGAAGTATGAGTATGGCCGCTGACACTAACACCTGTTCCATTTACTAATAATCTTTGAGTAAAGTTGCCGCTAGTACTAGTTAAAGTGGCAATACCGCTAATACTAAAATTACGTGCATCAAGATTACCACCAAGTTCTGGGCTAGTATCTTCTACAATATTAGAGATTCCACCACCGCCACCTATAGCACTACTCAATTGACTGAAGCTTATTTTTTTTGTAGCACCAATACCAGAAGGATTATCCATAAAGATAAAAACGTCATCAGCAGTTAAGCTTCCACTGCCTTCTGGGAAATCTTTGAGTCGTTTTATATTTATCATATTATACCCTATACCTTATAGTAATTTGGTTGATTTAATAATTAATACACTATTTATAACGGTTCGATTAGGTATTTCATGGATACCTCCACACGAGGTAGCAGAGACAGAGGGTCTGCATGATCTCGCAGATGAGGCGGATCGTCTCTTCGTCTTGGAGGGCGTAGTAGAGGGTCATGTGATGCCCCACTTAGCCATCAAGTATGCGTTGACGCCTGTTCGATCTGTCGCCGACAGGGCACTGCGGAACACAATAAGTTCAAAAAAGTTACCCAATAAAAAAACTGCGTTGTCTGAGTCTCCAAATATGTATGAGGTTCCGCCCCACGCCCTCTGAGTGCTGTATGACAGCGCTGTTCCGACTTGCAGGTTGTTTCTGTGTATCACAGCTCCCGATGCTGAATTCAAAGTCCATGAAAGGACATGGGCACCAGATGCGCTTGTAGTCGATGCTTCACGCCAATCTGGAAATTGATAAAATGCCGGCCTCCCAACTGTAGGCCCGCGATACGCAAAATATGTCGGATGGTTTGTCCACGACAGCACATAACGATAAGACGCGTCATCTTCTGTCGGATCGAACGCGGCGAACACGGTGTAATCGGACGCTGGCAGGCTAATGCTTGCCTGCATGCGTTGGTTGTTGCCTCCCGATGTTTGCACAACGCCTAGCCCGTTCTGCAATCCTGTTTTGCGTATCGGTCTATTCGCGGCAGTTTCCTGCGTGAAGTGCCGGCCGTTTCCACTGCGATCCTCCCATCTGGCGATCTGGCCGTTCGCCGCCACGAGACTGCCGCCGGACGTCGAGTCGAACAGCGTGTAGGCCGCGCTCGCATCCAACCACAGCGACGGAGGCATAATCGGCCACGTTCCCGCCCGCTTGAGCGCCTCCGCCTCGCGCAGCGTCCACACGCCGCTCGCCGCAGAGTTGAGCGCCGACGCCGCCGGGACGCGATTGAAACCGATGTAACCGCCGCGTGGCCTGCTCATGATATGTCCTCATAATTAATAATTAAACTAATATCACCAGAAGCACTAGCACTAGAAAATAAAGTTTGATTCTCCATTAAATAAGTATTACTATCTTTTGTTAATGGCAATAAGCTAGCATCTGCTGGAACACTAATAGTATAAGCTAAATATCCTGTAACTGCTGGTGTAACCCCACTATTAACTATATAAAGATTAATATCACAAGCATTAGTCCCGTCAATATTAGTAGCATAAATACTACTTATTCTGAAAGTTTCATTACTACCAGAAGGATTAGTTAAATAAGCAACGGGCGATGTTGATAAGCTAGAAACTAAAACATTCCTACCCTCAACTTTTGTTGGACTATTTAAATTTGGAAGAGGCATATTATTTTCCTTTTTTTTATTAATACACTAAAGTCTAAAACCATGAATACATTTTTTCATTTTCATAAAGATAACTATTAGTTAAAATTGTTGGATCGACACTATCACCATCAGAACCTTCATAATCTAATCCGTATATACTATATGCTATATTACCTATATAAGTTAGATTTAATAATTTGTAAACATAATCCATTCCAATAAATGGTAGTTGATACAAACTAGAAACTAATTGTCCAGAAGCATTAAATACTGAAGAATCATATAGCTTTTGGCCTAGATTGAAAAAGTTTCCAGAAGCATTGAATACTGAAGCATCGTATAGTTGTTGAGATGTAATTATAAAACTAGAATTAGAAGTAATAATGCCAGATACTTTTACTAACGATGAAGTTAATCCACTAACGAAAACTGGATCACTCAATCCATGAAGGTTGAAAGATCTTATGTCGTATATATATGATCTGCCAGGAATTAATCCACTAATATTTATAAACGTATCAGTATTAGTTAAACCGCTACCCCTTATATTATCAGTGAGGCCGCTTTGCTTAATTTGATAGCCAAGTATGGCAGATGAACCACTATTTAATGGAGTATTCCAAGTTAAGTTAAGTCTAGTTCTTGCTAACTCCCAATCTTCTGGAGACGCTATACTAGCATTTAAGACCTGTGAGGGTGGTTTAAGTTGTGGGATATTTACATAATTTGTAAAAGGTGAGGGACTTTGCTCTTGAGAGTAAACAAATCCAATTTTGATATTATAATCATTATAATCTTGTAATAATATATCATCGTTAAATACAATATAATTTCCTGTTTGTTCTACTAATAAATCTTTAGTTTCATTAGTTACAGTATTTTGTAACTGTACTCTATAGCCTTCCCACTGAGAACCAGATCTTGTGACTTGTGACGAATTGATGTATAGGTTAATGAATTTTTGATTTATAAAACCAGATGATAAAATAGGTATACCGCTAAAATTAAATCTAAGAATATCTTGATCTAATGCATAAGACTGATACATATTACTAAATTTTGTATCTACTAATTTGATAACTTCTTGATCCAGCAAGTAAGACTGATACATATTACTAAATCTTGTATCTACCAGCATAGAGGGAGTTTGATCCAGTAAGTAGGACTGATACATATTGCTCAACCTTGTATCTAAAAATATCGCAGGCGTTTGATCTAGTATGTAGGATTGATACATATTGCTAAATCTTGTATCTAGCAATATCAGAGGTACTTGGTCTAATAAGTATGATTGATATACATTGCTTAATCTTGTATCATATAACTTTAGAGCAACTTGATCTAATAAATAAGACTGATAAATATTACTGAATCTAGTATCATATACAACAAGTTTTTCTTGATCTATGATATAGCTCTGATAAAGATTACTTAAGAGAGCAACTGGTGTTATTTCTAATAGTGAAAAATTAGTGAATACATTTACTGTCTCAGGCTCAAATGTTCCTATCTTGGCTCTATAATTAGTTAGATTATGAGTAAAATAGCCAATATTAGATACTGTTAGAGTTTTACTATTAGCGCCAGATATATCAACAAATGATGAATGATTTAAGTTAGGATTAAATTCTTGCCACTGGTATGTTACAGTTCCTTCATAAGTAGCAGTTGCATCAGTATTCAAAGTCAAAGTGCTAGCTCTTGTTTTTATACTTGATGCTGGCTGATTAATAATAGAAACTGCTGGTATTTCAATGCTTAACTTTTTAGGTTCTGAAATAACAGAGTCGGCACCATCAATTCCTCTTATACCAACTCTATACATTGAATTATTATCTCTTGATCTTATTAATCTAGATAAAGAGAGAAATGACTTATCTTCACCTATTATGTTAGTATAAATATTAATATCTTTGTCTAGCTTTTGCCATTGATATGAAATGGGGGCGCTTGTGTTGGTTATCGCTGCGTCTACGCTAAACAATGCCGAGTGAGCTAAAGCCATTTGATCAGCTAAAGGCTTTGTAAAAGTAATTAATGGTTTAGATATTAATAGAGTGCTAAAATTACTAGCAACACTATCAGCACCATCGGTAGCACTAACTATTACTCTATATCTATCTAAGTTATTATCAAGATATCGTAAATTTTCTAATCTTAGCGTAGCGTTGTTCGTGTTCGGTATATCAATATATGTAGAAGTTGTAGGATTAAATTTTTGCCATTGATAAGATAGCGTTTGATTAAAATTAACAGATGCGATAACTGATATTTCAGCTATTCCATCAATACCAGAGAAAGAGATTGGTAGTGGATTTACATTAATTGTGGGTTTATTTAGTAAAACTGCAAATGAAGAACTGAATTTAGGAGTAGATCCTTGATCGCTTGTATAAAATCTTCTAAATTTAGTATTGTTGTACTGTAGATAGCTTGCATTATTAATAGATAGGTAGTCGCCAGACTGATTAGCTATATTTATCCAATCATTAGTATTAGAATTATAAGACTGCCAAAGCCCAAATAACTGTCCAGAAACTTGCGTAACTGTGTTAAACTCAAGCTCTGCTGTTGAGAATAAGGTAAAAGATCTATTATCTCCAATGCTGCCACTTATACTAGATATAAGTTGAGTATCATCTATAACATTAATTTTGGGCGCATATGGCACATTGATAGTAAAAAATTGACTAGTACTTACATCTTTAGAATACCTAGCTTGCAAAAATATTCTATATATATCATTATCGTCCACATCATATTCTAATCCAGTTAGTTTAAGATTTGGAGTGTTTGCGCCAGAAATATTAGTATAGACGTTATCAAATTCGTTAGACTTGTTTTGCCACTGATATATAATTTCGTCTCCACTAGTAATAGTTGCTAGAACTGATAAATTAATCTCACCAGAAACAGCGATGGGAGCAAATGTATTTGGATTGATGGCAGTAATTGTTGACTTGGGAACAGTTAACTTAGCATATTGACTTAACTTAGACTTATTAAGACTACCAACGTATAAAATAGCTCTATACAAAGATTCATCATCATCTGTGTTATTTAAATTTCTTACAACGAGAGAGCTAGATGTAGACTGTGGTATAGTTATAAATGAGTTATCTGATAGTCTTTTTCTTTGCCAAACATAAGATAGCGGGGTTCTGTCGTCAGTTAGTGCTTCAATATTAAAGTTGGCAACACCTTGATTAGACTGAGTATCTGATGGATGAGAGATAATACTAATCTTAGGAAATCTTGTTAGTGTAATCTTAGCAGTATTGCTATATACATAAACTGGAGAGTATGAAGTTTTGATCTTTACTCTATACTCGTTTAGATTATCCCTATCATACAATAGTGATTTTAATGAAAGTGTTTTTTGATTTTCATTTGGTATGTCTTGAAAATTACCAAAGCCATTTTTACTAATTTGCCACTGATAAAATAGTTTTACTGTGGGGCTAACTGTGGCGTCTACGGATAAAATAGTATTGTCTAAAAATCCTAAGTCAATACTCTTGGGGTGACTTTTAATACTTATTGTTGGGCTTGGTAAATCTTTAGTAATAGAAAGAGTAGCTTCGTCACTATAAACAGGTGGATCATTACCGTAGTGACCTATATACACTCTATATTTAGCGCCATTATCATCAATGCTAGGATTTGAAACTAATAAAGTTGAACCATTTGCGAATGGTATATCAGTAAAATGATCTTCAAAAAAACTTCTTTTCTGCCACTGATAATAATATGATGGCAGTTGATCAATAGTCGAACTAATATTAAAAATAGCTATATCATCATAAACAGTAGCATTTTTGGGTTGCTCTGTAATAACTATAGTTATAGGATTTCTTCTTAGTACTGGCTCATAGCCACACGGGCAATGACAGTCTTCTGGCCTACCCATGTTATGAAACCTCTATTATGTTAAATACTTATAGAGCAATAGCTTTCTATCAATATTTGTATTAAGATTTAAATTGATATTGTGTAAGTTAAAACTTTGGTTAACCAACTGGTCGTATTTTATAGTGACAACATTCTTACCAGCTATTCTATATTCTGAGCGTATATTATCTATTATATCAGAAGTCTTCATAAAGTTTTCATAATCTTTATCAGTTAAGGAACCAAAAAAGTATTCTGTATTAATAGCATCAAAATCGTACTTGACATACAGCATAACACATTCAGAAATGGGTAAGTAGTATTGACTTACTAGAAAATCAGTTAATCCACAGTGAATAATATTTTTACTCAAATGTTTGGTAAAATATACTAAATCACTCACAGTATCTATGTTTTCCTTTAAAGCTGTACACTCTAAATTAAGCTTATGTTGATAGAATGATGAAAATGCTCTTAGGTCTACATTTTTTAATGTAAGTATACTATCATCAATAGATGTAGGAAGCTTTAAAAAATCTTCATCCACGCTGTACACAGTAGTTAGATCATTATCACCAGTAAGTAGTAAATGAGATAAATATTTATCAAATGGTAAATTATTAGATATGATAGAATATATCATTATGAAACCTCATGTTTAACTGCGTGATTATTTAATGTCAAATCAGTAAAAATATTTCCATTAATATCTCTAGAGTATACTGGGCCGTAAGTTATACCACCTTGACTGTTAGAGCTAACAGAAAGGCCACTAGTAGCAGTTTTTAAGCTACCAAATAGTAGTGAAAAATTTAACTTAGTCAGTGAGCTAGGAGCAAAAGCGTGTACGATTGGCTGTATAGCTAATATGTTTTTATTAGTATTGACATTAACATTAAAGTTAGCAACTTGCTCTTGGTCATCTGATATTAAAGAGCCATTACCAGACGGTATAAGAAAACTGTCTGCTCCAGCAAAAGGATCTGATATACTTTGTAAATCACCACTTGAGAATGTGTTTTGAACAAATGATGAATAAGGGGCTTTTTCGCAGCTTACAACGCCAAGAAAATTATTTAGATCTACTTGACCAGATACAGATCTTATAGAATAGAAATCGTCTATTAAAGTTCGCCAGCCAAGATTAGCTGCATTTCCAGCATTGGAAGAACTATCTGACCTATGACCCCAAACAACACCAAAAACTGCATGAGAAGCAGTGTTAACAGCTTGATATGTTGTTCTAATTTTTTCAAGATATAAATCATTAGCAACAGAGTTTGCAGAGCGATTAATTTTAAGTTCTAAAAAACCACCATTTTCTGCTAACGCAGTATTGTCTATCTTGTACTTTAGTTCTATATAGTTCCAATTGTCCGCTATAAGCGTGTTATTGACACTGCTAGTACCAAGTAAAATAAACTTTGATGGATCAATAGAAAGATTAGCATCTGATCCAGATCCTACTGTAACTAAATTTTTGGGATCGTCTATGAATTGTTCGCAAACATTATTAAATCCATATCTAACGCATACGCTACGACTTACAAAATCATTAATTGCAGTAAATCCTACAGCCGTCAACGTATCGTCTAATAAAGCGCTAGTGTTCCAAGCGCGTATTTGTATAGTACCATTATTTGTAGCGCAAAGATAAAAGTGTGGCCTATAGTTTGCATCTGTTACGCAAGCAAAAGGAGTAAATACAGAAACTCCATCACCCCATCGGCCATCAGATGGCTTAGAATAGTGATAAGCAAAACCAAGAACACCTTCACTAATATTATCTCTAAATGGTATAGCTACTTTAGGATAAAAATTCTTATGGTATCTTGTTTGAATTCCAGAATTATTAGGATTATAAGTTGAATCTTGCCTACTACTAATCATGGATAAACAACTTAATTGATTTCTAGCAGTTGGACCAGATACTATAGTCGGGGTAACAACGCCAGCAACATTACTTGGTCCAAATGGTATATTGATAAAATCCTTTACAGCTGTATAGCTTTGATATCTTTCGAATCCTTCAAAGTTTGTAAGTGCCATATATTGTCTCCGTTATGAAATTTGTCCAGATACTCTAGTGCTAATATCGCCTAGGCCATTTTGATTGATTGCTAGAACATTAAAATACCAATCAAAAGTAGTATCTAAGTTAGTAATAACTGCAAAATTTTCGATAGATTGAGTATTAAAATTATATACACTTGAATAAGCATTATTTTTAAAGCCACTGTAGGATATCAAGAAATCAGTAATAATAGCACCACCATTACCGGGATCTCCAGATGGAAAAGAGGGCGTTGTCATGAATCCAAAAGAAGGCATACTCCAATGCAATCTTACTCTGTCTGTTTTAATATTAGAGATACTTCCATTATTGAAAACATAAACACCAGATACTGATTGTGGCGCATATGGAATACGCGAAGGTGTAATATCTATAGTTTCAGATGTGAATGGGCTATTACCAACATAGTTTTTCGCAGATACTTTAAACTTGTAAGACGCGCCATTTTGTAAAGAAGTGACCGTACTAGAAGTGGAAGTACTTACGCCTTCATTAAAAGTTACTGTAGATGCGTCAAAAGATGGATAAGACTCATTGGGTTTACTAATCTGTCTGTATTGTACAGTATAATCGCTTATACTTCCACCACCATCGTTTGCTGGTGGGTTCCAAGATAAAGATACGCTTCTATTAGATTCAGTACCTAGTAAATTAAGGGGGGCGCTAGGAATTGTTCCAGAAGATACTAAAATAGGATCTGAAAGCGGAGTAGAAATACCAGCGCCGAATGTATTTTCAGCATTTATCTTAAAAACGTATCCACTACCAAGTAGTAGATTTGGTATAGATAAAGAATTAGCGTTGCCGCTTGCAAATAGAGTGTTGTAAATGCTATCGTTATTAATAGCATAAGAAATATTGTATCTATTAATATTAGAACCACCGTTGAATAGAGGCTGTAACCAATTAACAGTAAGTTCTCTAAAGTTAGTACGAGTAATGTTTAAATTTCTTGGCTCTGAAGGTAACTGATTAACAGGTCTTGCAGTAATAGTTTGACTATAAGTACCAACGCCGACGCTATTGATAGCCGCTACTCTTACAGTATATTCTGTACCGTTAACAAGATTAAGTAATACGAATGTGTTATTTGTTGAATTAGTAGTTACTGAAGTATATGTCAGCCCACCATTCGTACTATATTGAACACTGTGATTAGAAATATTAGCTCCACCATTACTTGATGGAGTAACCCAAGACAGTGATAATGAAGCATTAGTACCCTGTGCGCTCAAGCTAGTTGGTTCCTCTGGAGAAGATAGAGAAGGAGTAACAGCAATACTTGGGATTGAATATGCGCCTTTTCCTATCCTATTAATGGTAGCTACTCTAAAAATATAAGATGTACCATTTACAAGCGAAGTAATAATAGCGTTAGTATTAGTGCTTATTGGCTTAATGAATGTAGTCCAAGTTACACCATTGTTACTTGAGTACTGTATATCATAATCTAAAATTTCCAAACCTTCTGTAGAAGAGGGAGTCCATGATAGTGAAACTCTTTGATTACCCTTAGTTACAAGTAAACCGGCTGGCGCGTTGGGAACGCTTGCTCCAACTTGCACTAAAATAGTTGTTGGTATTCCACTAACAACAGGAGTAGCAAAAGATGCACCAATAATATTAATATCTTCTGGCTTGCCTATTGTAAAAATATCTGTTATAATTTGGTTCTTAGTGGGGTCTAAAGTATCAACAAACGTATAGTGGGGCAGAGTTTCATTATTTCTCTGAGCAGTTCTAGCATCGGATATATAAATACGTTTAGAGTTATTGAGATTATATACATAGCTTGATCTAACAGTGTTAATGTTTCCACTGTTGCCTACGAATAAACTAGGTCCAGTATTACCATTAGTTGGGTTAACAATATCATTAGATACAGAAACGCCTGGAAAATTTAAACCCCTATTATTTAAGCTGTCTTGAATTAATGCGTTTGCGAAAGTTATTCTTAAACCGCTTGCGCTGCTTGATAATTGAGATGAGCGTGACTGTAAAGACGAATATGTAAAATTACCACCATAAAGTCCACTATTGACGAGTAAAATATCGTCTACGTGACCATAAAAACCATCTACTCTAGTCATTACAGATGGCAGTAATAATCCCTGCAAGTTATTAGAGTCATAATCAAATGGCGTCTTTGTTTGGGAGTTAAAAAATGTAGGAGAAGAAGAACTATAGTTATATTCATCAATAAATGATAAACCTCTTTGGACACCATTAACAAATAATCTAGTTACTTTATCTTTTCTAGATATTGCTACGTGATGCCATGTGTTGGCAACTAATATTCCAGTAGGAGTTTGTATTTTTGTATCACGCAAACCATTAGAATCTACTATGTTGTATAGTAATTCTCTTTCCTTAGTAAGAACTAGTGAGTGATAAGTACCGTTGATAATAGCTGTACTGTTTAAAACATTTGCTGGCCTTGAATCGTATAAATACCTCAATCTATCAAAAGTAGAAGGCTGCGGCCTTAACATAAACTCTATGGTAAAATCTGACGAGCCTAAAGCAAAAGGCTGTTGTGTTGATATAAATTGATCATTGAATCCATTATTTTCTTGTACAACTATTCCTAGTTCAAAAAATGTTGATATTCTGCCTTGAGTATATAGCGTATAATTTCCAGCTGTTCCAACTCCAATGTTTTGATTTCCAGTGGACATGTAAAAGAGTTGATTAGGAAATTCGTCAAACATAAACTGTATTGGAGTTTGTCCAACAACTTGTGATACGTCTTTGGCTAATGGATAAAAATATCCCTCAGTACCAATATAAGTTCCAGAACTAACTCTTCCAAATACAGCAAAATTGTCTTTTAAGTTCGGATTTGGACTAACATCTTGTCTTAAGTAATTCAGGTTGGCGTTACCTAATCTTAAAACAATTCCTTCTTGATCTGGAGTTACAATGTCTGATACTATTTTATCTTCTCTTATGTATTGCAAATACATATTAGATATTTTCATTACAAAACTTTCATCAATACCAGAAGGTATTACTTGACCAATATCTGTCTCATCGCAACTTACCCAGACGGGCCTGTATTCACCATTTATAGAAGCGGCAACAATATAGTGACCTCTATTAATGTCTAAAGAAGCATCCCTATTGATAATAGGGATTTCTTTTCTGTTAATCCATTGGGCATTTTTTAAAATCAATACGCCACTAGTAGGAAAGTCTGCTGATACTGGAGCGTCTATATTGGTTTTTGCATATCCCTCAACTACTAAATCAAAAATATCAAACTGATTATCACCCTTGATGAAAGTTACTTTGTCTTTAGAAAAAGAAGCTACAGTATTAGTTGCGTTACCGTCTACGAAATTAATATCTAAGGTTCTATTATTTCTTGCAAATTTTAACTCAACGCCTTGCTTGTTATCATTATAACTTGTTATAAACTGTTGAGTAATTTTACCATCAAATGATGGATTTTGATATTCAATTAGTTGATTATATTCATTTTCAGACTTAGATATAAAGCTGATATGTGTTCCACTAGATGGGACAGAAAGAGAGTTAAGTGGCTTATATACTAGGTTGTTTTTAAGTGATAGTACATTACCACTAGAAACTAAATCTAAACCATCATCATAACCCAATATTCTTCTTGTTTTCAAGAATCCTTGATTATTAATACGTAGACTAATATTAGATAGCCAAGAAGCATCCCTATTGAAATTCTTAGTTAAAGCAACATTTGTAAGTGTTACATTATTTTTATCAAAATTATTGCTGAATATTCCTATACCATTAACAACTCTAATATCGTCAACATATCCAACATAATTATTTACATTGTAATGAGTTGATGTCCAAGCAGTGTGACCAAATCTAAAAGCTTGAGATAAGTATCTAGTATTGTCATTCACAGAACCAGACAATGTACCATTGATGAATATTCTCAAAACGCCATTAATTCTAGTAACAGCTATATGGTTCCAAGAAAGTGGGCTAACTGCTTGATTAGAATTTGTTGTGAGAGTAACGAGATTGCTACTATCTATATTAGTTGAATACTGCAATCTTCCATCTGAAAGTAGAGACAATAGTACATACTGCCCATTTGCGTTCGTTGGACGCATGTCTAATAGGAATCTATATACGTCTGCTGACAAAGGTAAGCTATCTGGTCTAATCCAAAAGTCTATAGTAAAATCATTAAGATCAAAAGCAAATGCATTTAATATAGAAGTTTGTACACCCTGTCTACCAGAACCATTGAGATATAAGCTTTGAGTGCCAGACTTATAGCTTACATTAGATAAGGCGCTATTGATATTATTAACGGTAAAATTATTATCTGAAAAATCTGATATGCCTTGATTAAAATTTATTAGCAAGGAAGGCTTTTGAACATCCGGCGTATCTGTAGACGGAGTAGGGGCTAGATAAGATATGCTATATTCTCTATCGTACCAATAATCTTTAGACTTTAAATACAATCCAGCGTTGTTAATTAAATCGTCTGAAAATAAACCAATGGCATTACCATTGATGTCAATATTTGATGCTAAATAAAATCTTTTAAGCTGTGGTAGTAAAATACTGTTTTGTATAACAAGATTATTTACAATAGCATTTCTCCAAGCATGATTTGGAGAACCTAGATCATAAAAATTATCTGCTTCGGGTATAATGCTACCCTTAGATGTAACTAAACCTTCTGATCTATGTAAGTTAGTAGTATTTAATCCAATATAACCATCTTTGGAAAGAAATAATAAAGTATTGTTAGTATCACCTTGAGACTGAGGTGGCTTATTAAACGATAAGTTATCTAAAAATTCTATTGATTTATCTAGATATAGACTTCTCCACCAGTAGTTGCGACTACCTAAGTCAAATAATGCTATAGAAGTATCGTTATTTACATCAAGCCTACCAGACATAGTGGGGCCGATATTACCACCAACCTGTAGAACAGCTTCGTTATGAAGCGAAACGCCAGTGCTACTTACTGTTGGGGCTATTGCTAGTTTTAAATTGGATGAAGATAATTTTCCAAATATTAGTGGTCTTAAATCATTTCTGGTATTACCAGAAGACCCACACATATCATCATAATCAATGTCATACGAAGCAATGAATAAATTGTAGTCTTGCTCTAGGTCTGGAAGTTTATTTAAATGATATCCAGCGGCATGTCCTAAAGCTATGTTATAATTTCTATGCTTATTTAAGTATAATGAATAATTTCCAATAGAAACGTTGCCAACGCCATCGATTATACTAGGTAGAGAATTGTAACCTATTGCAACATTTTTACTACCATATAAATTACAACTCATAGCAAAAGAACCAATAGCTGTATTAAAGCTTGATTGGTAATTTGAAGCTAGTGCTGAGTAACCAAAGGCAGAGTTATCTTGACTTAGATAACCAACAGTACTAACTGATCTAGATAGTGTGTTGTCACCAGCCTTAGTAGTTCTATCATTAACTGTAGCAAAATTTGCTGAATTCAAATTTGTAGTAACTAAGATATTAGGAAGAGAGTCTAGTATGTTAACTAGACTCTCTCTTAAATCTTTAGGTGAAATTCTACCAGAGTTATTATCTGGTAGAACTCTATTAATGCTGTCTACAAGTTGATTTTTTGATAGAATCATTTAACATATTTCTATTTAATTGAAGACAATTTGTAAAGATTCTGCATCAAATCTTATATTATCTCCAGCATAAACTAATCTTGGATTTGTCAGTGTAGAATACATGAGAACATTACCAGACTTATAGTTTGCATTATCAAGAATAGCAACCCCAGAAACAAAACCCCAATCATTGATAGCAGTTGGGAATATTATTTGATATTTATTTACTAAATATCTACTAGGTGCAGGGTAAGTGTTATAGTTTGTATTAGATCCAATACTTGATCCAGATCCATACACATTATTATTACCACTAGCAAAATAAAATATTGTATTTGGAAATTGTGAAAAGGTTACCGTTTCTGACGTAGAGCCTCCAGCGCGTACTTGTGATAAGTACACTGGATAAAAATTACCTGTTACTCCACTACCAACGCCAGCATTATTTCTGGTTCCAGAAACAGCAAAAGAAACATTATCAGCAGATGATGCAAATCTCCAAGCGTCTTGTAAGCTTGTGATATTAACGCGGCTATAACCAGTAATTGCTGAACCAACTCCGCTTGGAATTTCAGAAATTGAACTACCAGTACTAATATCTGTAGCGGGATTAGATAATAGAG
>Ga0214923_10005370_pt1 | contig 14934 bp, 21 predicted proteins | sample LL1510_MetaG_FD_177993 | JGI IMG/M metagenome (GOLD analysis project Ga0214923, IMG submission 177993) | Freshwater microbial communities from Lake Lanier, Atlanta, Georgia, United States - LL-1510 | ecosystem: Environmental > Aquatic > Freshwater > Lake | place: USA: Georgia | collected... | reverse complement strand
AATATTTATTCTATTAATAAATATAAATGGAAAAAAAAGAAGAGATGCCTTTACCAAGTCTAAAAGTATTACAACATGCATGTAAATTAGCATGTACTCATGATAAACCTATTATGATGGATTATTGGGTAGAATCACATACTGGAGGAAAAGTTATTATTGGAGTTAAAGAAAGTGAGGAAAAAATTCTTGTAAGAAGTGAAGAAGAATATACAAGCCCAATCTCAAAAGTATATAAAGTTGGAGATGAATTTATTTTGATTACCGAAAATTCTATTTATTTAGTTTCGTCTAAGATTCAATCTCGTAAAATTACTTAATAAAATACTTATAAATTTTTAATTATTAATTAAGTTTAAGTTTAATTTTTATTAAAATATCTAATTGTTTTAAACTTGAAGTTATGATATAATATAATATTTATATAAACATTATATATATTATATATATGCCAGAATCTTTTAATTCTACTACAATTTCAGGTAAATTAACTATTAATGAACCAACTAGTACAGTAGCATCTAATGGTGATGGAACAATTCTGATTAATCATTTAACATCTGGCGGTAGTTCTTCAATTGTTTTTAAAAGTACAATTAATTCTGGTTCAGATTATGGATTTATTCAGTTTGATGATAATAGAGGTTCGGGTGGTGAAAATAATAAATTTACAATTGGAACTCAAAATGATTTTGATGATGATTTATATTTGAGTCCATCTGGAAAAACATATATAACAACTGACTTAATTGTTACAACTGGTAGTGGAAGTGGCGCAACAGGTGCTTTATCTGCAGGTTCATTAACCGCAGGAACTATTAGTACTAGTAATGGTAGCATTAATACTGGAACATTAGGAGCAACTAGTATTGCAATTGCGGGGTCATTAACATGTCCTTTATATAATGGAACAGTAAAAGCAGGAACTGGATATTTGAGTAAACAAGGTACATCTGGTGGATATAGTAATGTATGGAATCTTTTTTGGAATGGCACTAATATGGAAATATGGGTTGATAATGTGAACGTAGGTACTATATGTGATTATCGTATAAAAGAAAATATTAATGAAACAAAATCAGTTTTAGAGAGATTATGTAATATTAATATGTTTGATTTTACTCATAAAAATATAGGTATTTTTAAAAATAATGGTAATCATCTTGGTATATATGCTCATGAATTACAAGAATCATTTCCAGAATATCCTTGTTTAGTTATAGGAAAAAAGGATGAAAAAAATGATAATGGTGATATAAAAGCACAAACAATTAGAATAGATAATTTAACATTAATAATGATGAAGGCAATACAAGAACAAAATAATGAAATTAACCAATTAAAAGATAATATTAAAGATTTAAATATTAATATAACTGAATTAAAAAATAGTATAAAAGAAATTAAACAATTTTTAAATATATAATTAATTAGTTTATATTTATAATGCTATAGTTTATAACATTATAAATTTTTATAAAATTCTATTACTTTTGGATTTGCTTTAATTTTACTAATATCTAATGATTTAATATACAATCCTTCTTGTGTTTTTAAACGACTTAATGCTACATATGTTTGCCCATATTCAAATATAGAAGAACCAATATTTATCATTGCGGTATCTAATGATAATCCTTGTGCTTTATGAATTGTAATTGCCCAAGACAATATTAATGGTATTTGATATATTCCTTCATTTTCATATTTATCATTTTTCCATAAATGTGGTTTTATAATCATTTTACAATTTTTAAATTGGACTATAGGAAATTCATTAAATCCTATTACTATTCCTTGTGAACCATTGACTATTCCTTGTTCTAAATCTAAATTTACTATACACATTACTTGTGAGCCAATTTTTAATGTAATTAAATCATCATACATTCCCTTTTGTTTTTCTAACTCTTTTAAAATATTTGAACTTGTATTCAAACTTTTTACACTTTTATAAGATTTATAAATATTACTTTCTGTATTCAAAGTAATGTTTTCAAACTGATTTACCTGGTCTGCTAATCTTTTGGTTGGATAAATAATAGGTGGTTTAATATCATCATCTATTATTTTTTTAGTACAATCCAATAATATTTTACAACCTTCTGGTGAAATATTTCCTTCTCTTATTTCATTTAATAAATTTTGAAATTCAGTATCAACTTGTCTATAATTTTGTGTAAATATAATTGTTTTATAAAAGGTTATATTCCATAAACTAGATTCAAAACAAAATGAATTTTCAATTGGAGGTAATTGATAAAAGTCTCCACAAAATACAAGTTGGATTCCACCAAATGGGTTATTATTTTTTCTTATTTTTTTTCCAAGTGTATCTAATAATTCAAATAAAGTTGATGACATCATACTTACTTCATCTACAATTAATATATCAATTAACCAATTATCTAATTTATTATATTTTTTAATATTTGAAATATGTTTTGTAACAAGACCTTCTCCTATACCAATTCCAGACCATGAATGAATTGTAGTTGCCTTCATATTTAATAATAATGCAGCACATCCAGTTAAAGCGGTAATTTGTATTTTTTTATTATTTGAAATAGCATGTTGATACATTTTACTAATAATAAAACTTTTTCCTGTTCCTGCTTGTCCAGATATAAATATATTTTTCCCTTCAATAAACATTTCATATGCATGTTGTTGTGAAGGAGACAACATTCTATATTTTTATATTATTTATTGTTAATATAATAATTCAATTTTTATTTTATAATTATTTATAATAATAATATATTATTATAAATATAAGTATGAGTATAAGTACTAGTACTAGTACGAGTTGTAGATTAAATTGTCCTCAACCAGTGTTAACAAAAAAAGAAATATTAATATTAATGCCTATTCCATCGTCTCAATATTTATTAAATATTACTTCATGTTGTAGTAAATATAAAAAACCTATAAATGAAGGAATCAAATATGATTCATATGATAGAGTTTTAAGAAGAAGAAGAGGAAAAGCTTTTAGTCAATAGTCAATAAATATAAATTATAATTTATATATAAATATAAAAATGTTTTATATAAATTTATAATGAGTGAATTAAATGAATTAAATAATGAATTAAATAAGAAAACACTTGTATTGTATGTATTTCATATTTATAATGATAGAGTAAAACATTTTATTGAAAAATGTACATTTGAAGATGATAATACCGATTTTATTTTAATATGTAATGATAAAAGCATTAATATCAATATTAATATAAATAATAAAATAAAATTAAAAGTATTATTTAGAGAAAATATTGGGTATGATTTTGGAGGATGGAGTGAAGCATTATTAACAAATAATTTATATGAAGAATATGATAATTTTATATTTGTAAATTCATCTGTAATTGGTCCATATTTACCATCTTATTATAAAAATAAATGGACAGATATATATTTAGATGGATTAAAAGATAATGTAAGATTATTTGGAAGTACTATTAATACAATTAAACAGCCATTAGTATATGCTCATGTTCAGTCATATATTTTTTCAATGAATAAAAATACATTAAAATATTTGATTGATTGTGAAATTTTTAGTATTACTAATTATGCTAAAACATTTATTGATGCTGTATATAATAAAGAAATATTAATGTCAAGAAAAATAATTGAAAATAATTGGAATATAGGTTCTTTATTACCCTATTATGCAAATGTTGATTTTACATTTAAAAGTAAATCTGTTGAAGATTGTAATATAATATTTTTAGATGATGTAATGTATCCTCCATATAAAAATATTATATGGAATAATTATGACCTTGTATTTATAAAAGGGAATAGAATTAATTATTAATTTATTAATTATAATATTTATAATGATTTAAATATATTTTGAATCATTATAAAATGTTACATCTTGATGTTGGTATTGATATTGGGGGGTCAATGCAAATAATTATGAATAAAGGACAAAAATTACCATATGAATATGAAATGAAATTGTCTCCTATGAATGAACAAAAAGAATTAGAAATATCTTTTTATGAAGGACAAAGAGCACTTGTAAAACATAATCAATTATTAGGTAAAATAATTTTAACAAATGATGAAAATATTGGTTTGTTTGAATTACACATTAAAATAGATAAGGATTTATTAATGACTATTATTATTGAAAATAATCTTTTAGGCACATTTAAATGTGCAAATGAATCAGTAGCATTTTTTATATTAAAAGAATCAGAACCATTTATAGAGAGTGATAAATTAATTAAAGAATGTGAGGTAGATAGACAAAAATTTAAAGAATATATATATCAAACATTACATACATTAAACAATATTAATGATGATAAAACACAAATTTTAAATTTGTTATATAAGGCAGAAGATGCGGCTTATGCAGAAGATGTTACAATAGACGAAATTCAATTAATGCAAACTCATATTGAAGAATATGTAAATTCATTTATGAAAAGTGTTATTAGTAGAAAAGGATGTCTTTTATAATTAATAATTCTTTCAAATCATTATAATTATAATTATAATTCTTTTTCAAATAATGAAATTTGTTCTTCAGTTAATTCTTGAGGAGTTACTTTAAAATGAATAATTAAATCGCCTGTTTGTCCATCTCTAGTAAAACCTTTTCCTTTAACTGATTTTTCATCTCCATTTTGTATAATATTTCCTTTACTACTTTTTAATCTTAATGGTGAACCATCTATAAAATTTAATAAATATTCAAACCCACATAAACTTTCCTTAAATGTAATTGTTTGTGAATATATTAAATTTAATCCTCTGCGTTCAAACCGCGAATGTTGTATAATTTTAATATGTAATCGAAGAGAACCTTTACGGTCAAACATTATATTTCCTTTATCAGGTATTTCAATAATTTCTCCATCATCAATACCAGATGGTATATTAATATATATTTTTTCTTGTTCTTTAAAAAAAGTATTACCTTTACGAAATTCTCTTTCAATATTAATTGGAATATTTCCTCCAGTAAATGATTGTTCAAAAGGAATTTCTATTTTTTTATCTAATGGAGTAATTGTATTTTGTTCATTCATATGATTCATATTCATGTTCATGCCATGTATATTATCAAAACTAGTTGTAAATATAATTGGTTCTCCCATCATACCAGAATTCATTTTAAATAACTCTTCAAAAATATTAGGAGGTTGATGTTTACGTATATCATTTGCATTTCTAAACATTTCTTTAATAATAGAATCCATATTCATTGGATTATTACGATTATCATACTGTTTCTTTTTTTGTGAATCGCCTAATGTTTCATATGCTTCATTAATTAATTTAATTTTCTCAGAAGCACTTGGGTCAGGATTTTTATCAGGATGAAACTGAAAACTTAAAGACCTATATGCCTTTTTAATTTCAGATTCAGTTGAATTTGGTTTTATATTTAAAACTTCATAATAGTCCATATATTTCATATAATAATTATTATTTAAATATATTACGAATGGTAAATAAATGGAATATATATATTTACCTACTAAATTAAAAGATGTTATTATGCCAAATAAAGAAGAAATATTATTAAAAATAAATGAATATATTGAAGAAAATAAAATGAATTTATTATTTATAGGAAGTAATAATACATTTAAATCAAGAATAATTTATTTATTAGTAGAAGAATATTATAAAAAAAAGGGAATTCATAATTATAAACATTTAGTAATGAATATAGATTGTTTTATGGATATTACTTTTTCAAACTCAATAAACGAGATTAAAACTTTTTGTAAAACAAACACAAGTAATAAAAAAATGATAATTATTGATAATTTTGATATTATTAATGAATCAAATCAACAATATTTAAAAACATGGATGGATAATTGTAAAAATACATTTTTTATATTTGGGTGTGAGAATACAAATAAAATTAATGAAATAATACAAACAAGAGTTACGCCTATTTATTTAGATGATTTAACTCATGTACAATATAATGAGCTAATTGAATTAATAATGAATAAAGAAGAAATTATAATAGATAATATAGAATGTTTATTTAAGTACACAAATATTACAATCTATTTTATATATAATTTATTTAATAAATTAAAATTATTAAAGAAAAAAAAAATTGAAGATATTACCAAATATATTACGCTTATTGATTATAATATTTTTGATAATTATTTTGAATTAATAAAAACTCATATTAAGGAACCAATTAATTTATTATTTGATTTATATGATAAAGGATATTCATTAATTGATATATATTATTTTATGTATGAATATATAAAAATAAGCAATCATGAATATAAATATAAAATAATTGAAAAATTATGCATGTATATACAGTATATATATGAAGGTTATGATAATAAAATAATGTTAATGTTTTATACAAATGATTTAATATCATTATATAAAAATATTAATAAATAGTATAATGAAAAAAAGTCAAATATTGAAAGAAAAAATAGTTTTTTTCGATGAATTTTTAAAAAGTATAGGAACTATAGAAAAAAATTATATATGTATTAATGAAAATCATTATAAAAAGATTGAATATAATGGACAATTAAATGATTTTTTAGAAAAAATAAAACCTTTTTATCATTTGTCTAAATTACATTATACTGAAACAATTAAAACATATAACAATTTCATAACAATTTTAAGACAAATTTCAAAAATGAATGGTGTATTTTTTACTTATAAGATAAAATACACCAATTCCAAACATTATATTGAATATTATTTTTATTTAGATTAATTTAATTAGAAAGATAAAAAATATTTTATATTTAGGAAAATAATATTATTATTAATTATTAATTTTCATTATTTCTTCTAAGACAATATTCGCTACAAAATAATAATCCTCTATCTTCAAATGTCATACTTGTCATTACATTATAACAATGGTCACAGTTATTAAATTGAAAATACTCTAAATAAAATTCATAATTAAATTTATCTATATTAAAATGTTTAATTCCATATTCAGTTGACTTTTTCATCATAATTTTAAGATGATTCTCTCTTTTATGAGGATGAAACGAACGTTTACAATTTTGTACATAATGAAGTTCTACATCATTAATATGTTCTTTCATAATTATATTTGTATTGCTTTGCATATATGAAAATATAATATTTAGAATGTCATCAGAAAAATAACTTACGATTTCCATTTAATTAAAATTTAATTATAATTCATAATAGTTTTTATAAGTATTTCAATTTTATAATAAATAAAAAAATATATTATATTTAGGAATTAATTATTAATAATAGTAATAATTAATAATTAATCTTCATTAAATATTTCAATACAATATTCACTACAAAATATAAATCCTCTATCTTCTAATATTTTACTAGATATTGAATTATAACAATGGTCGCATTTATAAAATGCATTATTAAATTTATTTATATTAAATTTTTTAATTCCATATATATTTGACATTTGCATCATAATTTTAAGATGATTCTCTCTTTTATGGGGATAAAGAGCCATTTCACAATTTTTTATATAATAAGGTTCTACATCATTAATATGCTTTTTCATAATTTTATTTGTATTGCTTTGCATATATGAAAATATAATATTTAGAATGTCATGAGACAAATGATTTATAATTGCCATTTTAGTTATAATTATAATTCATAATATTATTTATAAGTATTCAATTTTTATAAGTACATAATGAAATGTATTATAATAATAATTACTAATTATATGTAATATTCAATAATTCTTATAAAACAATAATAATTATAAAGATATAATACTCTATGTTCTAATATTTTACTTGAAACTGATTTGTATCAATAATCGTATTTATAAAATTCATAATTAAATTTATATATATTAAAATGTTTAATTCTATATACAGTTTACATTTGCATCATAATTTTATATGTAAACTTATTATATATGTGTTGGAACCAAAAAGTATCTTTGAATACATTTTTATTCAGTTTATTTGGAACATCATTTGCTTATTTTAATAATGTAATTAATTTCTATGAATATTTATATTTTATTTCATTCATTTCAATGCAATTATTAGAATATTTTACTTGGGCTAATTTGAATAATAAAAAAATGAATAATTTTTTATCAAAAATAGGCTTGTTCTTAATATTTGTACAACCAATTTTTTTAACTTTATCTTATGAAATGGATAATAAAACAAAAGCATGGATTATTGCATTATATCTTCTCTTTAGTATCTTTTGTTTACTTTATTTCCCAATTGATTTTTCAATGAATAAAGCAAAAAATGGTCATTTAGCTTGGAATTGGTTAAATTTCCCCACAATTATTATGTTTATATGGTTATCTTTTATCTTTGGTTTAATTTTATATAAAAAACGATACTTCAAATTTGGTGTGTATTTAATAGTAGTTCTTGCAATTTATTATACATATTATAAAACTAACACTTGGGGGTCTTTATGGTGTTGGTTAGCAAATCTGTTAACAGTACAATTGATATTAAAAGTGTTTTTTTACCCAAAAAATTGTCTAATTGTGTTTAATAAAAAGTAAACAATTTTATTTTTACACGTTTTTCTCATATAAAATGGGCTTTTAAATGAGAAAATTGTAAATGTAATGAGACAATCATATATGATTTCTATTTTAGTTATAAGTAACATTCATATTATAAGTATTTCAATTTTATATATTATAAATACTTAATATTAATAATATATAATAATATATTCATATTTTGCAAAGTAAATTACACCATATATTTTCATAACTTTCATTATAGTTTTAAGATGATTTTCTCTTTTATAATATTTATTAATCTTGCAAAAAATTGTATAACAAGGTTCTACATCATTAATAAACTGTTTCATAATTTTATTTGTGTTACTTTGCATATATGAAAATATAATATTTATAATATCATTAGATAAATAGGGTAAATTATTTAATGTCATTTTATAAAAATTAAAATAATTTATATTATTCAATTTTTATAAATAAAAATAAAAGTTATAAAAATAATATTTATTGGCTTGATAACATATAGTAAGATATAAATACTTGGCACTGTAATACTTCTTCTTCACTTAATTTACAATACCAATTATATTTTGTCCTTTTAATAAGTTGTTCATGAGGAATATATAATCCAATATGTTGTTTATCTAATATTATTTTTTTATTAGACATTAAATCTTCCAATAATATTTTATTATTATATCTATTTTTTGTTCCAATAAGTTTTCCATCAATATATGGAATATTATTTTGTTTAAAATAATTCATAGAAAAATGGTTACTCTCTACAAAGTCTTCTTTTAATTCATTTGAATATATTTCAATATATTTTTTTAAATCTTCATTATTTTCATTAGAACCCATTAATTGTGTTGAATATGATAAATTAGAAAATGATACATTATTATCATTAATTGTTTCTGATACATACCATATATTTGATTCATCAATTTCTTTAATATTTTTTCTTAAAAATAATGACGGAGGAACAATTATTCCTCCATATTTATATAATATTTGCATTTTACATAATTCCCTATATTTATATAATAATGAACCTGATAATTTTAATAAATCTATTTTAGTATCAGGTAATATTGATTGTATATTTGTATCATCATATATAATAATGTCATATGATTGACCACACCAATCAATAATTGATTTAATACATAATGACATATATGCTAAATTTAATTTAGTAGTTGTTCTTGAACCAAAACTTTCCCATTCTCTTGAATTTTTTTCAAATGGAATATGAACCCATATTTTTCTATTTTTTGACTTTTTTAAATATAACTCAGAGAAAAAATATACATCAATATCAATATTTTCTTTTTTAAATTCAATAACTTTATTATTGTATTTAATATTAAAATATTTATATATTAATATAGAAAATAATACAATAATGCAAACATATATTAATGTCATAAAGTTCATAATATATTAAACATACATAAAATAAACATTAAGATAACAATAAAAATTTTGATATATATTCATTCTTTTTTTTATTCATAATTTCTTCTTTTTTCATATAACTATAAGATTGTTCAATTGCTTTCATTTTTTGTATATTTTCATCATTATTTATTTTTTTTAATGCATCACTTTCACTCATTGCAACTCCTTTATTTAATTCTCTATATTTTTGATATTCATCAATTGAATTAAATTTAGGTTTTTCTTTAAATAATTTTTCTTGGTCTAGCCCAATAATACTATTTGTATGGGCTTCTTTTACATCTGAAAATTTATCAAATTTAAAATTTATTCCTTCTATTTCAATTTTAATCAATGAATTTTGATTTATTAATTTTTTTCTTGAACCTTCTAAATCATTCATGTCATACATTTCTTTTTGTGATTTTAACCATTCATCGTGTCCATATTCTTCTTCATCATTTTTTAAATAAATATTTTCAAACATTTCATTAAAATGCTTTAAATATTTTTCTTTATTTTTTACTGGATTAATATTGTTTTTTTCTATAAATGTTTTAAATGATGTATCTATTTCTATTTCTTTTTTAAATACATCTTCATTTGTCTCATGATGTATATATGAATATATTTTAAGAAGATTTTCATATATATTTCTAAAAAAAATAAAATTTTTAGTAGTATCTATTTTATTTTTATCAGGATGTAAAAGTAATAATTTTTTTTTTGCAATTTTTAATGATTCTAATGTTAAAGGATGTTTTATATCATATAATTTTAGCATTTCTTCAAAAGTTAAGTTTGAAACTAACCCTAACTCTGCCATATAAATATTAATATAAATTTCTCTTATAAAAACTTACGATATCTGGTATAAAAGACCCAGTTACTGAATCAGATGGAACATAAAAATTATTATCTGTATACTGACTTTTTTTATAACATAATAATACAGGAATTCCTCTTACCATTTTTTTTTGTTTCATAAATGCATAAATATCTACACAATTATCTATATCTAGGTCTAAAAAATTATAAATTTTACCTTTTTGAATACATTCATCATTAATCATTTTTACAGTAGGAGCAATTATTTGACATGGATTACACCAAGTTGCACTAAATTTTATAATAGTTATTTCATTTGGACTTTCTTTTAAATAATTTTTAAATTGTTCTCTATTTTCCATTAATATTAATAATCAAAATATTTTATATACTTTTAACATATTCATTTAATTTAATTACATCTATATAATTAAACTCTACATATGATTCCCAAAAAAATTTACAAAAATCGAAATAAATTGGAAAATTTGTCTCTGTTAAATTAATGAATTTATTTTCAATTGGTTTTGTATTGAATGGTATTAATGAATAATCTTCATATGGTAATACATATAATAATTGAGTAATTGCTAATGGTAATGGAAATTTAGATGTGTTATTTTCTACTAATTCTTCATTAAAACAAGGAATATATTTTTTAAGTGAACTAAATAATGGACCACAATGAAAATTATAACATAAATAATTACTTTTACATATTCCATTATAATAATTCCATGTCCATTCAATCATTTGTAAATAATTTTTACAAATATCTTTTTCATCATTATTAAATAAAAATGGATAATATTTATCCATATTAAAAGATAAATAAGTTTCACGTTTTAAATCTTTTAATGGTAATGCTTCTAAACTTGCTTCTGGATTAAGTGGATGTGAATAAGATGCCATCTTTTTTTTCCATTCTATATTTTCTAATATCAATTCTTTTTCTTTATTTGATATTTCTGTACAAAGTTTATTAAATATAGACCAAATAATAGTTGTTCCTTCTACTATATTTTTATCTTTAATTGTTTCCTTAAATATTTCAATTAAATATTCAATTCCATTATTTCTTATGTTAATTGATGGAAAATGTGGTAAAAAATCATTTCCGCATAAAAAACATAAAAAACAATAATTTTCTATAGCTTTTTGAGTTGTTTCTTTGTTATCATATAATTTTTCATTAATTTGTCCGGCCATCTCATCAACATTAAATACATAATCTATATTAATATCTATCCCTTTAAGATAACTAAAATGTTTTGTTTCTCTGTATAAATAAAGTTCTTTAGAAAATTTTAAATGTAATAAACTTAACATAATAAGGTCTGCATCTAATCCATAAATAATACTATTTCCTTCTATATTATTTTTTCGAATAAAATCAAAAATTTTTTGTTCTCCTTCACCATTTTCTTTTGACCCACTAAAATTAATTTTTATATTCGTTTTTATATCATTAAATTTAGAAGATAAATAATCATCTAATTCATTCATAAATGTTGTTCCAGGAGTAATTGCATTTGTATTCCATGTATTTACATTTAATATTTTTTTTGTTAACCATGATTTATATCTTCTTTGTTTTTGTTGTTTCATTTTTGCTAAAGGAACTACACCATCAAATGCAATATATGTAAATTTTGGATTTAATTTTTTAATTATATCTATTATTTTATTATATACATCTTGATTAATATTATCAGAATTTTCATGAATTACATCATATATTATTGAGTTTGCATCTAAAAATAAATTAGTACATGTTATACTTGTTAATCTTTTAATAATTTTATGATTTTTTAATACATATGAAAAGTAACTAGGTATTCCCATTTATAAAGTATATGTTAATATTTTAATATTATTTTATTATAGTATATGACAACCGTACCCCCTACATCTGGATCTGGAAATGGACTCTTAGCTGGAATTGGTTCTAAACAAAAAACATCTGCATTTTCAGGAATGTATGCATCATTTGGTCGTTCAACTGGTATGACGCTAGGTATGATACCTATATTTGGATTTTTGTCTCTAATTACACCATTTTTATTAGTTTTTTTAATGGTTATGATTTCTGTAATTAATTCAAATATAAAGGGGTTAATTTATTTAACAGGACTCATAATATTATTTTTTATAACATTAATGTTTCAAAATTTAATTAGGTCTAAAACACCTATTAATAATAATTATTGTAATGTATTTTCTATTTCACAATTTAATACGCCATCTTTTAATAGTGCTTTATACTTGTTCACTATAATGTATACATTATTACCAATGATTTCGATGCATATAATTAATTTTCCATTAATCATTATATTTATGATATTATATGTAAGTGATGTTATTATAAAATTAAAATATCAATGTACTACATCATTGGGAGTTGTAATGGGTTCTATACTTGGATTATTTTTTGGAATTGCATGGTATTTAGTAATTAAATCAGCAGGTCAAACTGGGTTATTATATTATGATGATTTAGTTTCTAATAAAATTGCTTGTAGTCGTCCAACTAAACAAAAATTTAAATGTAATGTATATAAAAATGGAGAATTAATTCAAAGTATATAATGAATTAATTCAAAGTATATAATGAATTAATTCAAAGTATATAATGAATTAATTCAAAGTATATAATTTTGCATAAGTATTAAAATATTGTCTAAGTTGTGTAATAACCTGTTTTTTATAAAAATTATATAACATCATTGTAATACCACTATTATTATTATATACCTTTATGAATGTATTTATAACATCTACCAATTTTACATTTTTATATTTTTCTAAATGCGTAGAATAATCCATTATTGGCTTTTTTAATCTTTCATTTACTTTATTATGCATTTGAAATATAAAATTTCTTAATGTTAAAATATCATTAATTTGAAAAAAATTACTTTTTTTAATAAGTTCTCTTGCATGATCTGCACAATAAGGACATGGTAAATTTACACATATTGAATTTATTAATTGTTTTAATGGTTCTAAATGTAAATTATTTAATAATTCTAAATTTTGTGAATCATCTATTTTAAGAACAAGACAATGTAACATACTCCATGTAGCTGGACCCCATACAGCTTTTGACATTAATAATATATAAAGACATAAATTATATTCAGATAAATGAATTTAAATAATACCTGTTTAATAAGTAGGGAACAAATTGTTTTTAATATAACATTGCCATGTAATCATTCATATGAGTATGAATATTTATATGAAGAGATTAAACAACAAAAAAATAGACATAAAAATTATTTTAAATGCCCTTATTGTAGAAAAATATATAATTCTTGTATACCTTATTATGAATTAAATAATATTGAAAAAATTAAAAATATAAATATTGGTCAAAATATACTTCATTTAATGGATTGTAGTTATAATAATTGTAATTGTTCTGCGAATAAATTTAAAATAGGAAATTATTGTTGGAAACATTATAATAAATCACAAATTATTATTAATGTATGTAAATCAACATGTTTAAATGGAAACCCATGTAAAAATAAAATAAAATTTTCTGAAACAATGTGTAATGTTCATAAAAAGAAAATAAACGGTTAATATATTTATTATTATAATGGAAAAAACAATTTTAATTGAAAAAATAAAAAAATGGTTAGATTATGAGTCAAGAATTAATATAATACAAAAAGAATTAAAAGATATTAAAAAAAGTAAAAAAATATTATCGGATGATTTAACAGAAATCATGAAAAATAAACAATTAGAATGTATTGATGTAACGCAAGGACAAATATTATATACTAAAAGTAATGTTAAAAAGGGTATTAATAAAAAATATTTGGCAGATATTTTAAATAAATATTTTGATGATACATCACAAGCAAATGATATTTGTCAATATATTTTAGAAAATAGAGAAATACATATTAAAGAAAATATAAAACTTAAAAAAGATAAAAAATAAAAAATAAATAATAAATAATAAAAAATATTATATATGACAATAAAAAATAAAAAGGGTATTAAAAAAAGTAAACCGTCTAAAACTTATAAAAAATATGGAGGTTCACACCCATTTTGGAGTCCTCCACCATTTAAACCTACATTTACTACTCCATTAACATATAGAAATAGAAATAATAATTGGAATAATTTGATGA
>Ga0214923_10005368_pt1 | contig 14940 bp, 15 predicted proteins | sample LL1510_MetaG_FD_177993 | JGI IMG/M metagenome (GOLD analysis project Ga0214923, IMG submission 177993) | Freshwater microbial communities from Lake Lanier, Atlanta, Georgia, United States - LL-1510 | ecosystem: Environmental > Aquatic > Freshwater > Lake | place: USA: Georgia | collected... | reverse complement strand
TGGCACCGGGCACATCAGATGGTGCCCAATTAGGTGCAAGTGTTTCCATTAAGGAGCGCAATAAAATTGCCCAATTAGTTGATGATTCAATTACTAAAGGTGGCAAAGTGGTAACCGGTGGCAAAACTCCAGAGGGAGCTGGCGCCTTTTATCCAGCAACAGTTTTAACTGTTAATAAAGATAATCCAATATTAAAACAGGAGATCTTTGGTCCAGTAGCTCCAATAGTTATTACAACATCTGATGAAGAGGCGATTACTCTGGCAAATGCCACTGAGTTTGGTCTTATTGCCTATATTTATTCATCTGATTTAAAGAGGGCAATAGGTACAGCAGAGGCACTTGAAACTGGCATGGTTGCGATTAATAGAGGCGTTATCTCAGATCCTGCTGCACCCTTTGGCGGCTTTAAACAATCAGGTCTAGGACGTGAAGGCGGCTTTGCAGGTATTGAAGAGTTCTTAGAGACTAAGTATATTGGCTTTGAAATTTAATAAACATCTCCAAAAAATGAATTGCTTGTTTTCACCACAAACTACTGACTAATAATCGATTTAAAATTTTACTACTTCTAATCTAATTTGAGTTTTAAAAATAATTTTAATCAGTATAAATAGTAGACGTGGGCATAAAAGGTCCAGTACCAATTTCAATCATTACAAAATTCTCCGACAGCACTTCAATATTATGTAACGAGTTCATTTCAGTAATGCTCGCTACTGGATTTTTCCCATCTAAGGTCTGACTCCTTAGAATCATTCCATCATGGTCATAAACTGAATGCAGCGCAAGTCCGTAAATTGGTATGACAATCTCTGGGCGATGTGGATGCTTGTGAATTTGGTCAGAGTAAGGTCTACTAAAAGCAATGTATGTAACTTGCATTATCTCACTTGGTGTTGGATGAAGACACAACCTCGCTTTACGCTTTGGATTTAAACTAGCCAATTCGATCAATAATTCAATTAGATTTTCTTCAAGTTGTTGGCCCCACTTATTAACATGGAAAACTCCTGAAGTTGTCTCTGTTGCGGACCGAATTTCCTTTCGAATCATCATCTCAATACTCTTTCTAAATTTTCTCAAAATCAATAATCATGCGTCCAGTACTCCCACTTTTCAATTGTGCAATGGCCTCATTAATGCCGATTAGTGGGTAGCTATGAGTCGGGTAATTTTCAAAATCTAATTGCTTCTCAGAAATTAAGCTTAGGAGAAGAGGAATATCTTCTTGAGGTATTGATTGACCACCTTCAGTACCGTTAATGCTTTTACCGAAATGTAATGGGAGAGTATAAAAACTTGCTTTTGTGCCAATTCTAGGAACGCCAACTAAAATAATTCGTGCGACAGCTGCTGAAACCTCATAGCAAATCTCAATTGCATCTGATTGACCGGTTGTATCTATTGCAACGGTAGGAAATTTGCCGCCATATAACTTATTCAGACTAAGAACAGTTTGAGCTTTATTAGTGAATTTAAGGGTATTTATCGCGCCAAGCTCTTGCGCTTTTTGGAGTTTTTCGTCATATATGTCTATTACGGTAACTTCTTTTATTCCAAATAGGCGAGCCAATTTTACTAAAAGCAATCCAACCCCACCACCGCCAAAGATAAGTAGAGAGTCTCTAAAACTGACTCGAGCATCCCTCTCAAGCACTCCAAGTGCAGTTGTTAATGCACAGCCAAGCAGAGGAACAACATTCTTGTCATAATTTGAAGTTGGAATTTTTGTTATTCGATTCTCCGAGACTACAGCATGATTGTTTAGAGTGGTAACCCAACCGGCATTTAGTTCTTCATTTCTCCATTTGTAAACTGGCGGAGATGCCTGTAGCCCAGAGCCAGGCCTCCAGTGCATCACAACTTGATCTCCTGGAGCTACCGTTGTGACACCTGGACCGATTTCAATAACTTTGGCAAATCCTTCGTGCCCAAGAAGATGTGGTAAAAATTTGTCTGGGCCCTTAACGGCGTCAATTTCATTAATCTGCGCACCACACAGTCCGCTAGTAATAACTTCAACAAGGACTTGGCCAGAATGTAACTCTGATGGTAAGTGAATTTCCTCAACAAGTAATGACTCTGTTGATTTTTGCAAGATTGCTGCAATGGTCGTTGTAATTGATAATGTCATAAAGTCATGTAGTATACTTCGGATTGACGCACAACGCGAGTAAATAGTGTGCCATAGGAGTAAATCCCGTGTGTACAACTTCGTCAGACATTGAGAAAATGAATACGTTTTGAAAATACTGCTTAAGATTTTTTTTCAACTCAACACCTGATTGACAGTTTACATGTCCAGCCTTGGAACCTTCACTTGCATATATTTGTGATTCAGCAGAAGGCATTCCAAAAATTGCAGCTCCATATGGAAGCAGGGAGGAGCTGATATTTAAAATAAAACTGTCCTGGTCATTAGGGTCTATGTGTTCTAATACATCAAGTGCATAAACACCTTCAAAAACTCTATTTAACTTCGTGTCTACAAAATTGTGAATCAAATATTCTGTGCCGCTTATCTTATAGATTTCTTGAGTTTTGAAATCAGTCAACCAAATCCTATCAAAGTCGCTTAAAGTGAGTTTTTTAACTTCATTAAGCACAACCCTGGAGTACCAAGCGTCTGCTGCACCAATTTCGAGCACGGAGTCGTACCCAGCAAACATTTTGGAAACAAATTTATATCTGCTTAACGTCACTCCTAGTAACTTAGAATCAGAACGCCACCTATCTGTTGCCATACTTCCCAAAACTTCATTTCCTATCAAGTCTCTATTCTTAAAGTACTGTGAATACTGTTTTTCAATCGGGGCTAGATTATCCTTATTGATCATGGGGCCTCCTTTAGGAAAATTCATATCGTTTATTTTATTATATTGGTAAGTCACTCAAAAAAAATAAATTCATAGTCACCTTGAAAACCAAATTGGTCATACACCCATTTCCATTCATCGACATCCATTATAGATTCGGCTGTAAGCGCCCAGCATTCCAAATTAAACATCTCAAGTTCATTACGAAAACTCTCAACCATAATGTATCCCTGCTTACCAACTCGCTCAATTTCGGCAATTGCTGATTTCAGTTCGTAAATATGCAAATTATGTAATGTTCCGAGTGAAATGACGAGATCAAATGTTTTATCTTCAAAAGGATATTTATCCTGTGCTCGATGAATAAACAGGTTTGCTTTTAAATTCGGATGTACATGGTCTAAACCATATTGAGAAATATCAAACCCGTGAATTTCTAGACCTGGTTCTAGTAGTTGCATCTCATACAAAAGAAAGCCTTTGCCACACCCAACATCTAGAATCTTACTCCCCGCTTTTAACTTATAAATTTCAATTAGTTTACTTGCAACTGGAGCCCAGCGGCCTGGTATATATTCATATCCACCATAACCATATTTGCGGTCACCATCCCAATACTCCACACCATATTGCTTAGCAATAATCATCGCTTCTACTTTCGAATCGTTCATTCGACCCAAATAATTCCTTTTGGTCGCCATATGAAGTCTTGTTACTAAGTCCAACTCTCTTTTCATGCCCTTAGCATATGTTACTAACTATGATTAACTAATAAGGTCTCTATTTTCAGGGCCATCTTTACTGAGTTTAGACCGTTTAAATCCAAATGATCGGCTTGCGAGCCGTAATTATGGGAAAATGCATTTGGTAGAGAAATCTGATAGAGATTTTTGGTAGGCATACGAGCAGATACAAACTCATGTAGAATCTGCGTGTAGAGGCCTCCTCTCGGGACATGTTCCTCTACACAAATTAGTAAGTGGGCCGATGTTAAGTTGGAATCAATCTGCTCAACTGATAACTCATTTAAATACGGGAAGTGCACTACAGTTGCTGATATCTCATTACTAGAGAGAAGTTTTTGGGCCTCGAGGCAATGTTGAAGTAAGACCCCTGTTGTGAATATAACTACCTCTGATGATTTGTCACCAAAAAATTTAGGTTTTAAATCAAAAGTAGGGTAATTCTCAGTTACAATCGTTTCTCCACCTTTACCAAAACGAACATAATGAGGGTCTTCATCGTTTACCAAGTGAGTTAAGAGATTTTCCATCTCAAACGCATCAGCTGGGGCAAAAACCTTCATATTTGGAATGCTCAACATCAAAGATAAATCTTCTATAGCTGTATGTGTTGGCCCTAAAGGTGCATATACCATTCCACCACCACTGGCTAGCAAACGCACAGGTAAGCGATGTAAACCAATATCGATCGAAACTTGCTCAAAAGATCGTCGAGTTAAGAAAGTTCCGATTGTATTAACGTATGGAATAAATCCTTCCTGGGCAAGTCCTGCAGCAAATCCAACTATATGTTGCTCTGATACTCCTTCCATAAAAAATTGATCCGGGATATCTTCCCGCATTGAACTAAGTGTTCCTGCACCTAAATCAGAACCAATAAAGAGAACCTTAGGATTTGATTTAGCCAGTTTATAAACTGTCGATAGAGCCTTTTGTCGCATTAGGTCATCAGTTCTCTACGCAAATTTAGAATTTCATCTCTAGTGATTTTTGCTTTATGGTGCCATGTAGTTGTATTTTCTGCTGAAGTGAACCCTTTTCCTTTAACTGTATATGCGAGCACTACCCTGGGTTTTCCGTAAGTATCCGTAGAAAGTCCTAATACTTGTTCTAACTGCACTACATCATGGCCATTAATTTCTGTAACTTCAAAACCAAATGCGTCCCATTTACTAGCTATGGGGGCAAGGGTAATAACTGAGTTAATGTCGCCAGATGCTTGCATCCGATTGAAATCAACAATAACAGTTAGTGAGCCCAATTGGTGCTGAGAGGCATGCATTGCACCTTCCCAAATTGATCCTTCATTTAACTCACCATCACCGACCAATACGAACGTGCGCCATTTTTCTTTGCGCAATCTTGATGCAATTGCCATTCCGATACCGACAGAAAGGCCATGACCAAGTGCCCCAGTTGAAAACTCAATGCCGGGGAGGGTCGCACGCTCAGGGTGACCACCAAGTTTGGAATCAAACTCACAAAATTCTTCAAGGTAAGAAACGGGAAAGTACCCATGGTCTGCTAAAACTGCATATAAACCTAGACATCCATGCCCCTTGCTTAATATAAATCGGTCCCTTTTTTGAAGGAATGGATCTGATGGGTCATGAACAAGTATAGAATCGTAGAGAACTCTCAGTATTTCAATCAAAGATGCTGCTGGCCCAAGGTGACCGCGACCCCCACCCTCTAAGGCATGGAGAACCATCAAACGAAGTTTTTTAGATCTAACATCAAGATGGATCTCATTAGCAAGTTCAATGTAATTGGTAGTCATGATTTACGTACTCTATCTTCAAAACAGCGAAATGTTTCAAACATATCTTTAGGCTCACCTCGCAATAATGAGTCAAAATATTCCAGATAAAGTGTACCTTTAGATTCCCTAATTAGTTCTTCTGAAATTACATTTAATGCCTTATGGCCTACCTGATTAAACGTTCGTCCATAAGCAATCGCGGCCCATTTCAGAGTTAAAAGCGGCATTACTTCCTTTAATTCAATCAATTCCCAATTCGAAATTTTTGAGACAAACTTTGTAAATCTAGATATATCATCTTCTTTAAATTCATTTCTAGGGTGCAGTAGAAAATCACCTACAATTTTATTAACGCTATCTACTCCAAAAAACTCAAAATCAATGAAAGCGTAATTACTGCCAGAGAAGATAATATTATGAGTCCCTAAATCAGACAAGCTAAGAGTTTTCTGATCGAAAGTATGGCCTTTGACATGATTAAGTGAGCAAAGGTTTAGTCGCTGATAAATCTGTGAGCACAAAATTTTTATACTCGGTGATGAATAAGTTACGTCAAAGTGTTGAATTCGATTCAAAATTTGTGTACGAATTTCGGAAATAGAAAACGCTGCGTCGATTGCGTTATTAAAAATTAAACCATCATTATAAATCTCTTGAAGGTCTCTATACATTTTAAGAATTGAACTCATAGTTTCATGATTTGCTAAAGGCACATTACCTTCTATCCATCTATATACGATCAAACCTAAGTCGGCCCTTATTTCCAAGATTTGTGGAATATTCTTAAGGCCATTCTCTCGAAGAAATTCTATAGCTTTTTGTTCACGAGAAAGCATTCTTTCAATTCTTTTTTGACTACCTTGATACTCTTTAATAGCAATCACTGTGCCATCAGACAAAAGTCCTTTAAGTACCTGACTATTTCCACCCGCAATAGATAATGAAATGGTAGGGGTACCTATTTTCAGTTTATAAGGGTAAATTTCACTCTTCATGATGCATTATCTCTTTGATCGTGATTAGTGAATCAACATTACGTACCCATGGTAGTTGTGAACTCGCTTCAGAAAGAAGAAAACTGTTCACCTCTTTAGGGTACCCAGGTTGTTCAAACACCTTCAAAAGATCATCAACAAAATAGGATAGTTTGAGTGCTTTAATTTTCTCAACTTTAAGAGCAATAGTAGGCTCATAATGAATTCTTCGATAATCTAGAAAGTAAGGCGCTAATTCTCCACTAGTGAGCCACTTAGTCGCAACGCTACGAAGAGGTTTTCTCCCACAAAAAACTGGCGTATGCGTTGTCTTATGGCTTACAATCTGTATTTCATAATTATTGTCTATGAGGTACTCGCAGAGTTCTACGGCTCCCTTAGCAGGCTCAGCATGGGAAAGTCCATCCGTATATAGCCACCCTTGAGCTAATTGCCATTGGTTTCCTGAATTATCATGTGTACGAAGAACTTTGCGAAGATTATCAATGGTTTTGCACTCTTCTAGTGAATTATTCAAGCAATACTTTTTTACCGCATTAGAATAATCAATTAGAGTATTGTCTAAATCAAAACCGAATCTTATATTTCCTACTTTCAAGCTAATGATAATTCCTTCATTCTTTTAATATTGAAGTATAATGAATTTTCAAGAGAATCTTCATATCTATTTTCTATGAACGCCTTTTTCAGATCCACAATTGCCTGATCTACCGAAAAAATGCATTTAAATCCAAGTTCAATTTGAATTTTTGATGAGTCAACTCGGTACGAGCGTAAATCATTTGTATCGCTATTATGAATCTCTAATTCAGAGTTTAACGCTTTTTGAACTTTTAGCGCGATTTGATCAAGCGATAGATTTTCTCCACCAACATTAAATATGGCACCACCGACTTTCTTATCTTGAACCAATACGTGCAAGTATGCGCGAGCCATATCTTGAATGTGAAGATTTGGCCGAAATTGGGATCCACCAAATACGGAAATCTTTTTCAGATTTATGGCATGATTTGTGAGAATGTTTACTGAAAGATCGAAGCGCTGGCGTGGTGAAACACCACACACAGTTGCCGGACGTAACACTGTACAAAGAAAGTCAGAAGAGTTAGCTGTAAGTATAATTTCTTCGCAATTTACTTTAAATCTAGAGTAGTCAGTAAGGGGTTCTAGGGTTAAGTCTTCAGTAACCCTTTCTTCAGTTTTGACGCCATATACTGATGAGGAAGATGCATAAATAAATCGTTGTATGCCACTCTGCTTGGATATTTTTACTAACGGCAAAAAACTATCAAGATTTATTGATTTTCCAAGTTTAGGGTCTAAGTCAAAACTCGGATCATTTGAAATACAGGCTAGGTGAATTACATCCGTAGCTCCTCTTAATCCAGAAGTTACTGCTTCTAAATCTCGAACATCTCCGGTAATTAGTTGAAGATTAGGATTGTTGAATTCTGCTGCAAAAACTTTATTTCCATACCAGAATGTGTCAAACACTCGAACCGCATATCCCTCAGAGAGTAACATCGGCACTAAAACTGCACCAACATACCCACCTCCTCCAAAAACTACTACTGTTCTTTTTGCCACCGCCAAACTCCTATCCAAGAATTGACTTTACATGCTTTCGTATATCTGATTGAGAGAGTGATCTTTCATGGCCAAGTTGTGAAACCTCATGAGCCGCCACTAAATTCGACAAGAAGCCAATTACTTTGAGTGAAGCTCCAACGCTAGCCAAAAGTGATGCCATCGCAAAAACCGCATCTCCTGCTCCAACTTTATCAACTAATTTTCCGGCAAGTGCCGGAACTTTTTCATAGCCTCCCTTATCGTCAAAAACCATTAAGCCATCACCACCAAGGGTTACAATGGCATAGCGCGCTTTCATTGAGGAAATCAACACCGGTAAAATTTGCTGATAATCAGGACTTCTATTTCGTAGCTCTAACTGCAGCTCGCCGCCATTCATCGTGATAAAATCAGCTCGAGGATACTTAGAAATGGTGTTGTACCCACGATTACCAGCATTGGCTTGTGTATTCACAGATAAGTTGCAAGAACTAGATTGCAGAAATGAGATGGTCTCAGAACTAAAAAATCCATGGCCATAATCTGCAGCTAAGACTAAATCAAATTCAGGAATCTGTTTAGAAATTGTTGATAGTATCGCACTACTTGTCTCGGTAGGTAAATCTTTCTCGGAAAAGTCATAGTATTCAAATACTCTTGTGTTTGAACCGGACTCAACATATCGATGCTTTAAAATAGTGGGACGATCGGTAGTTTCAATAAACTCTACGTCAACACTCGAATTCATATTTCTCATTAATGATTGCAAGGTAGAGTCATTCGGCGCAGAGAATGAAATTACTTTAGCTTTTTTGACCCAACTACCGCAATTATTAGCAATTGTAAGTACACCACCAGGGAAAAGGTTTGTCTTGTGCTGATGAAAAGCAAGTATCGGATCTTTGCTAGATTTAGCAAGTGGAGAACAATATGTATATTGATCTATAATTGTCTCGCCCAATATTAGAACATTTAATTCTTTAATTTTGTCTAAAGCTTCCATGATTTGATCATAACCATGGTCGAGTTTAAACTCCCTAATCCATTCCTGTGTTTTCAGGGTGGCATTTGAAAAGTACTTATTAATTAAATAAGAGCTACTGGATATTAATGTATCTGTGAAGTAGATTTCGCCGCCGTGTTTTTCAACTACCTCTTTTTCTTTAAGAATCATTCCTGTCACATCATTGCCAGCATTTATGTAATCCGATCCCTTGACATAAAAATTTGGTTTTAATTCATTAAGTAATTCAATAGCCGTTGCATTTTCACAGATAATCACATAGTCCACGTCCTGAAGCGCCGCCAACGTATGGGCTCTTGTGCTTTGGTCAAAAAGGGGCCGACCTGGTCCTTTATTTACGTAAGCATCTCCCGTGATGCTAACGATTAATATCTCTGCTAGATTTCGCGCTACATTGAAGTGCTGTATATGACCCGGGTGTAATAAGTCAAAAACACCATGGCAGAGTGCGAATGTTGATCCATCTTTTCGTAATCGAGATGTAAGTTTTGTAACTTCAGCCCAATTGAAAATCTTCCTGCTCTGAGAATCAAAACCACTAGCCATTTATTTTACCTCTGATTTACCGCTCAAATATTTGAACCAAGATTTTGTAGCATTTTCAATTCCAGAGCTATTCCATAAGGGGGCATCATGCCAATCATTAATATTTTCTAGCATGATTTCAACACCCTTTTGTAAGCTAACAGTTGGGGACCATCCTAGCTTTATTCTTATTTTTGAAATATCTGCAAACGTGCAGTCAGGTTCACCCGGTCTCTTAGGTATATATACAACGGGACCCTCAAGGAGTTTCACAAGCTCATTAACTGCATATGTGTTGCCAGACCCTACATTCATGATTTCGCCTGAGGTTTCTGAATTAGCTGCAGCCAAAAAAGCCTGACACACATCACTTACAAAAGTAAAGTCTCTAGTTTGGGTGCCATCACCAACTACTGTAAATGGAGCATTTGATAATTTTTGTGCAAGAAATACTCCGAAAACAGCCCCGTATGTGCCCGAGGTTCGAGCGCGTGGTCCGTATACATTAAACAATCTTAAACTTATAACCGGCAGATCATATACAGAGTGCCAGTGCATCATTATCTGTTCACCTAAATATTTTGTCAATGCATAAGGATATTTAGGATCACATTCAGTTTCTTCTACTGTAGGAAAAATCTTTGGAATTCCATAACACGAAGAAGAGGCGGCGTATACAACTTTTTTAACATTATTTTGCATCGATAATTTTGCAACATTAAAAGTGCCAACAACATTTGCTCTAAAGTAATCATCAGGATTGTCTATTGAGGGCACAATATCAGCTAAGGCAGCGAGGTGAAATACCCAATCAATATCTGTAAACACTTTCAAAAGTGCATCGTAATCAATAATATCAAGTTCAATAAAAGTAAAATTGGGTGATTTAGTAAAACTCATTAAGTTCTTAGTTTTTCCTACAGACAAGTTATCAACCGCTATTACTTGATGCCCGTGAGATAGGAGTAGCTCTGTTAAATGACTTCCTATGAAGCCTGCCCCTCCCGTAACTAAACACTTAATATTGTCAACCACCTTTCCGATTAAAATTAGTTTTTAGTAGTATACCTATGTGTTGAAGATTAATTCAGGATTCACGGCCGGGTTAATCCTGTGGGATATTGATGGGACTGTAATTCGTGTAAAACGGCTAGATTCATCGTCACCCCATAAGAAAGTTCTGCTTGCTGAGGGTTGTTTAATTGATGAATCTCAACTTGGACATCCAGGTTTAACAGACTATGAAGTTTTACTAGATCTTATTAAAAGTAATAATGGGAGAATTGCTAGAAGGCGACTTTTGAACGCATTTAATAGTTTAGATGAAGAATCACATAGATTAGATTCAGCATCAATTTTTGATTTATGTCCAGGTGTTCAATCAATACTTGAATCGCTAATTTCTAAGGGATGGGTTCACGGTATTTTAAGTGGAAACACAAAATCAAGAATTCTTTCTAAATTAGAGAATGCAGGAATTTTGAATTACTTTACTCGAGATTTGATATTCGGGTGCGAATTTGGTGATTCACGAGAGATTATTGCTAGTAGAGCTAAAGAGTTTTTGCAATACAACAAATATTTAAGGATTTTGGTTATTGGAGATACTCCTAGTGATATCACCGCTGCAAGATCTGTAAATTTTCCGGTAATTTCTGTAGCCACTGGAAGTTTTACTTTTACTCAGCTTTCGAGTTGTAATCCAGACTTATTGCTGAGGGATCTAAGTGTAGATGCAGAGATTCTGCTTAAATTTCTAAATTGACTTAGCCTTTATATCTTTAATTACTGATTACTCCGAAATTGCGAGCTTAGAAAATGGCACAACATTGAGTGTGCATCTTCAGCAACGCCATAATCCCCTATGTTTGTCGGAACATGAAGCGAAGTATCGGCCATAATCTTTGCCATACCACCATCAAAGCCAGTCAAAGCCAAAGTAGATATGCGATTTGACTTAGCCCACTCCATTGCTTCGAGAAGATTTTTAGAATTTCCAGACGCTGAAATTATCACTAACAAATCACCGGCATCTCCAAGTTTTTTTAGTTGATTAGAGAAAACAAAGTTAAATCCAAAATCGTTACCAATTGCTGAGAGCAAACTTGAATTATCACAAAGGCTCATTGCTTTTACTGGTCTGGCAGTTGAATTTGTGCATTGGCTAAGGTCAGTCGCAAAGTGGCTCGCGGTTGCAGCACTTCCCCCGTTACCAGCAATCCAAACCCAATTGTTTGAATCAAATGTTTCAGATAAAACTAAAAGCGCTTTTTCAATTGAAGTTTTCGATAACCCATTTAGGGCTGAAGTCACCCGGTAAACATATTGATGAAAGTTAGATAGCTCCATTTATAGAGTTTAGCCCAGACAGGCCGTAAGTCCAAGTAATTGCGGCTGGTTAATAATTAACCTAGTTAAGTCATTTAACTTTACATCGAATACACGGGAAACGAAAAGAGATTTGAAGGATTTATTCTCTTAACGCAATAGTTTTGGAAAAGGTAATGGAGTCATAATTCTCCCCGGGTACTCAGTATTTTGAAGCCTTTTGATTAACTTTTCAGAATGTTGCCATGCCAGTATCAAAGCAGTAGAGTCCTCAATATTTGGAATATTCATAAGTGCTTTCACCTCTATTCCACTCCCTGGTGCAAAACGTCCAATTTTATTGGTGTCATCGTCAAAAAGTTTTTCAATTCTACTATTCAAATTGAACTGATTACATAAATAAGTTGTACTTATTGATGCGCCAATTCCGTAAATTTTGTTACAATTTATGGAATTCAACATTTTAATTACATCTACTCCAACTTGCTTAACTTTAAGCTTTAAATTTTTTGTGAATTGCGTGGAATTTGCACTTAACCAGATTTCACGTTGCAGCAATTGCCCAACGCTAGATTGAATTTCAAAGTTAGCCGTATCTTTAGAAATTATGAACTGTAATGAACCACCTTTATGTTCACTCCTACTAACGTCAATAATTTTCAGGTTTAAAGCCTTACATACGTTCCCAAAAGATTCAACCGTTAAGTAAGTTAGGTGATCGTGATTTATATACTCAAACATATTTAATGTGTATTGATCAGGATGATATCCAGTTATGACTGATAAGACAGTACTTTTATCCATTAGGCGCTCAACATTTACTAGAAATTTTAATAAGTTAGGAATATTTGCCAGAGTATAATTAATTGAGATCAAACTAGGGTACCCGAATTCTTCTAGAATTTGGTTTTTTGTGTGTTCTTCGAAATATTCATTAATTGTATAGATCCCATTTAGTTCAGAAGTTTTGGCATTTTCACGAGTGGGTTCAATTCCAAGTACTTTGAATCCCCTTCTTAGGAAATTTGATAAAAAAGTACCATCATTAGAACCTATATCAACTATCAATCCTTTGGGTTCAAGAGAGTATTCTGAAATTAATCTAGTCACTACTTGGGCGTAGTATGAACTTAAAGCATTCGTAATACTAGATCTGTAGAGGTAATCACCGTATGTTGACGTCAAATCAGTAACTTCAAGAAGTTGTAGCATTTTACAATCATTACAAAAACCTAAAGATAAGGTCTCAGATTTTACTTTTAAGGCTTCATCTTTGGTATTTTTATAGAAATCACCATATGGAGAGTTTGACAGTTTCCAAACTTGCTCGAGATTTAAACTTTCACAGGATCTACAATTATTTATTTGAGGTGTAAGTTTCATAACTTATCAAACGCCCAAATTAGTTGCATAGTGAATATTTGCCCTATCTTTACCGAGGGAGTTAGAATTATTTCCTAATTAATATATACTTGTTCACTTTTTTATTTTGTAACTCTTTGGGCAATTTGGTTTTATTCCACTTACTTTTTTTGTAGTTTTGCCCTTAACGCAAATAATTGTCTTTTTAGTTGCAATCGGTTTAGGTGTAACAACTGTTCCAGTTAAGATAATTGTTGCACTGGACGATACTGGAGCAAAGATTGAAGTCCCAACTTGAGATGCGGTAACTACACAATTTCCAGCCTTAAGTAGGTTAAGAGTTGAACCAGAAATGGTGCAATTCTCAGTTGGTGTGGTTGCAAAAGTGACCGCCCCTCCACTAGATGCTGTTGCAGTAAGAGTTAAACTCTTCGTTGCAATATCAGCGGTTGTGACAGGTGTGAAAGTAACTGTTTGCGGATCTCTAGTTACTTCAAATAATATCTCATAAAGATCTGAAGCAAGGTATGAAGTGGTAGCCTCACTTTGGTAGGTAAGTGTGCAGGTGCCACCCCCTACGATTTGAACATAAAATCCAGCTGCAATACATACAGTCGGAGTAGTTGATTTTGGCAGAATATATACTCCCGATGGACTATAAACTCTAGTAATTTCTATCGATTTAGGTAAGTTTTTTGCAGTTTGATTTTCAATCGTCCCCATCAATAAGTCAGGCTTAATTCTACGTTCAGTAATTGTTACGTTCTGTACAGATTCTTTCAGGATGTAATCTTTAGTTTTAGGAGTAGACACCTTAAATGTACAACTGCCAACTGTGATTAATTTTAATACTTTACCATCTGATGAACAGATTGTTGGTGTTGATGATGAAACAATGAGTGAGAGTGTAGGCACTCTTAATTCATAGTATTTATTTGGATCGTAATTCTCACCTACCTTCCAAATAGGTGGGTTATTGTTGTTATAAACAGCTGGGTTGTTGTACGCAATACCCAAGGTTGTGTTATGAGTTGGGCCAACAAAGGTGTCATAATTTAAATTTAAATCTCCGCTATTTCTAACGAGTAATGCAGATTCAGCACCAACTAAATCTCGTAACTTACGTGTTGTAATAGTTCCTGTTCCGTACTCATATCCGGCTACTGAGTTGTTACTTACTTCATCAACCGTAACTGTATAAGCACCTGCTGTAATGTTTTGTGGAACAACTAAACTGCCCTTAAAAATAACTTTTGTAAGTGTTGGATTTAATGGAGCATCAGTTCTTGTTAGCGTTGTAGCTAAAGTGCTGCCATTAGGTCCAGCTAGATTTACTTGGGTATTACTATTTTTAATTCCACTAGGGTGGGAAACCACTAATTCAAATGCAACAGTGGTGTTTGCTGAAATTAATTCAACCTCATTCGGGGTAAAGGTAAATGACTCAACTACTGGGCGCACATTTGCTTGAGCAACATTTGGTGCAAAACTTATGGTTAGCAATAGTGCTACAAATATTGATTTAATCTTCATTTACTCTTTAACTCCTTTTAAGTGGTCACCTAACCTTATTGGATTACCTTTAAATATCACTGTGTTTTGGCGGAGGATGAGGGATTTGAACCCTCGGTAGGTTGCCCTACACACGCTTTCCAAGCGTGCGCACTCGGCCACTATGCGAATCCTCCAGTTAATGCTTTTTACCGGCTAAGAGTATCGGTGGTACTTACTATGATTTACCGTTAGATCCCCCGTGCGGCACTTAGGTGCCGAACTCCCCCAGGGCAGGAATGCAGCAAGGGCAGGTAATCTT
>Ga0214923_10005366_pt1 | contig 14941 bp, 11 predicted proteins | sample LL1510_MetaG_FD_177993 | JGI IMG/M metagenome (GOLD analysis project Ga0214923, IMG submission 177993) | Freshwater microbial communities from Lake Lanier, Atlanta, Georgia, United States - LL-1510 | ecosystem: Environmental > Aquatic > Freshwater > Lake | place: USA: Georgia | collected... | reverse complement strand
GCAGTTGCATTGGGGGCCGTGCTAATTGAAAAGCACTTAACTTTAGATAGCAATTCCTCAGGTCCCGACCATAAAGCAAGCCTGGAGCCCAAGGAATTCAAAGACATGGTGGCGGCGATCCGTAGCTGTGAGCAGATGCTGGGTGATGGGCGCAAGCTACCCCAGCCAGCTGAGCAAAATACCCTTCACGTTGCTCGTAGAAGTATTCGGGCTGCAAGGCGAATCCAAATTCATAGCAGGTTCACCATTGATGACTTAATTTGTAAGCGTCCTGCAGATGGCTTAAGTCCGATGGTTTATCAACAGTTGCTTGGTAAGCAAGCTACACGCAGCTATGAACCTGGAGAGCTAATAGATGGCTGATCGATCAATAGCTGTTTTCACAGGCAGTAGAGCTGAATATGGTTTGCTTCGCCATCTAATTGCCGCTTTAAAAACAGAGCCAGGCATTCTTTTGCAATTAATCGTAAGTGGTAGCCATCTTAGTGAGCGGCTAGGGAATACTTTAATTGAGATTGTTGCCGATGGCATTGAGCCGGCAGCTTTGGTGCCTCTCTCCCTTGATAAAACTCCGCAACCATCTATGGCGGCTTTAACCGCAGAAGCATTAGAGGGAGTTTCTCAATGCTTGGAACGCTTGCAACCCGAGCTACTTATATTGCTTGGCGATCGCTATGAGGTATTTGCAGCAGCAGCTGCAGCCCATCTACAATGTATACCAGTGGTTCACATCCACGGTGGTGAAACCACTGAGGGGGCTATTGATGATCGTTTGCGCCATTCAATTAGTCAACTTAGCACTTGGCATTTCACTTCTGCTGAGTCCCATCGCCAGAGAGTCATTGCTATGGGTCATCCGCCCGAACGGGTCCTTAATGTGGGGCCGATGGTGTTAGATGGGCTTTTGATGGCAAGTAGTGCAAGTAAAAGCAATTTTGAAGAGTTAACCGGCTATCGATTCGGGAAGAGTAACCTCCTAGTTACTTATCATTCTGAAACACTTTTGGATAATCGAGGCTTAGCAGGATTCGAGGCTTTATTGCAGGCTTTAGAACAAATCCCATGTAATGTGCTTTTCACGTATCCAAATTCAGATTCTGGCAGTGATCAACTTTTACTCAAACTTAATACTTTTCTTGCATCCTATCAAAAACGATGCTGGGTTGTTAAATCCCTAGGTCAAAAGTGTTACTTGGAAGCACTTCAGTTGTTTGATGCAATGGCTGGAAATTCATCAAGTGGCTTAATTGAGGCTCCATTATTGGGAATGCCTGTTCTGAATATTGGTAGCCGTCAATTAGGCCGGTTTTGTTATGGGCCTGTATGTCATGTACCATCAGAATATATAGCCATTTTCAATGGCCTCAAGCAAGTTCTTGCTTTTGGTTCCGAGGTTGATAGGTCTAGATCTTTTCCAATCAAGCAGTCCTCCCCCGCAAAAATGATCACCTCTTGGCTTAGGGGCCATTTACGAGATAATATCACCAATTCCGAGCAATCGAGCTAATGGCGATTTTCTTCCCATACCCCAAGGCGATAGATAAGACACCTTTTCATGAGAGCCAACCAAAGCAAGCGCTTTATGGATTGCCGATTAATGTTAAATTTTGTAGATCATGCGTTATTAGCAATCAGCGACCATCAAGTACTGCTGAATTTAAAAATGATGGCAAGGCACCTAAGCAACTAATTAATTTTGATGAATACAATTTTTGCGATGCGTACAAAGTAAAAGAGCTGAAATCTGCCATTGATTGGAAGGCACGAGAACAAGAATTAAGGGATTTATGCGATCGCTATCGAAGAAACGATGGACACTATGATTGCCTTGTGCCCGGTAGCGGAGGTAAGGATAGTTTTATGCAAGCGCATCTGCTTAAATATAAATATGGTATGCACCCCCTTACTTGCACTTGGGCCCCTCATATTTATACGGATTGGGGCTGGAAAAATCACCAGGCATGGATTCATGCAGGATTTGATAATATCTTATTTACACCAAATGGTCGAATTCATCGACTTATTACTCGCCTTGCGGTGGAAAATTTATTTCATCCATTTCAACCGTTTATATTAGGCCAAAAAAATTTGGCGCCAAAAATTGCTGCACAACATGATATTCAATTAATTTTTTATGGCGAAAATGAAGCAGAATATGGAAACCCAAAAACCGATATTGGAAGTGCCACCAGAAGTTTAGATTTTTTCTCTTCTTCTAGTGAAGATGACATTTATATTGGAGGTTCTTCCCTTGTGCAGTTGAGAGAGCTGGGACTCGAAAAAATAGACTGGGAGCCCTATATGCCTATTAATCCACAGAAAATCAAAAATAAAAATATTGAAGTGCACTATTTAGGTTACTATGAAAAATGGCATCCCCAGAGTGCCTACTATTATGCCATTGAGCACGGTGGTTTTCAAAGTTCTCCCGAACGTACTTTGGGAACATACAGTACCTATAACTCAATAGATGATCGCATCGACGACTTCCATTATCATACTACTTGGATAAAGTTTGGCATTGGCCGCGCCACTTATGACGCGGCCCAGGAAATCAGATCAGGCGACCTTACCAGAGAAGAAGGAGTTGCTCTAGTTAGAAAATATGATGGTGAATTCCCTGAACGTTGGGCTACTGAAATTTTTAAATACTTAAGTTTGCCTGCTGATCAGTTTCCAATGGCATCAATATTTTTTGAACAACCAATTTTCAATAGAGAGTATTACAACTTGCTCTCTGAAAATTTCAGATCTCCGCATCTTTGGAGTTTTTCAGAAACAGACGGTTGGCAGTTAAGGCATCTAGTAGAAAATCCCCAGATATCTGATCATTCTGCAGCTGGCTGGCAAGGTAACAAAGGAAATTAAAATGGCTTTATGTAAAAGGTTGATCGCAAGGCTTGATATTAAAGGAAGCCGTTTAATCAAAGGAGTAAGATTTGAGGGTCTTCGGGTGGTTGGTGATCCTTGGCAAGCAGCAGTTAGCTATAGCCAAGCTGGTGCTGATGAGCTGCTTTATATCGATGCAGTGGCAAGTCTTTATGGACGTAATGGTTTGCAGGAACTTTTACGGCGTACTAGCCAACAAATATTTGTTCCCATTACAGCAGGAGGTGGGGTGCGATCGGTTGCAGACGCTGCAAATTTGTTAGCCGCTGGTGCAGATAAAATAGCCGTTAACACAGCAGCCCTGCAGCGTCCAGATTTAATAGCAGAATTAGCCTCAGAATTTGGTAGCCAATGTGTTGTTGCCTCTATCCAGGCCCGCCGAATAGGAAATAGAAAATGGGAAGCTATGGCTGAAGCTGGTAGAGAACGAAGTGGGCGTGATGTGATGGGCTGGATTAAGCAACTTCAACAGTTAGGAGTAGGCGAATTGTTGGTAACATCTGTAGATCAAGATGGCACCTGTAAAGGGCCTGATCTGGAGCTTTTAGAGCATGTATGCACAGAGGCGAAGGTTCCTCTCGTATTTGGTGGTGGTTTCAGCACTACGGATGAAGTATGTCGCGTTTTGCTTGAACCTAAGGTTTTTGCGGTTTGTATAGGAGCTGCCTTGCATTCAAAACGGATGAAAATATCTGATCTAAAGATTAATTTATTTTCTTGTTCAGAAGAATTACAGATTCGCCTTCCGCCGCAAGGTGATACTAAGTTAAATACCACTGCCCTACCATCTTTGGAAGGGCACCAAATTGGGGTTATTGACTACGGCATGGGGAATCAGCAGAGTTTGATAAACGCATTGCAATTGCTTGGTGCAAATTTAACTCTTAGTGCGTTTCCTGATGAATTGCAGAGCTGTGGCTTACTCGCTTTACCGGGTGTTGGTTCATTTCCAAAAGGAATGGCTGAGTTGAAACAACGAAAGCTAGATATTATGCTTGATGAATGGATCAAAAAAGATAAGCCCTTGATTGGCATTTGCCTTGGAATGCAAATGCTTTTTAAGCAAAGTGAAGAATTTTCGATTACTTCTGGTCTCGGTTTTATCGAGGGAGAGGTAGTGCGCTTAGACACTTTAAATGATAGTTCTAACCCTCTAGTTCTGCCACATCTGGGATGGAACCGTTTACAGCTAGGTAATGCTTCATTAACCAAAAGTGAGGTCAATCAATATTTTGTTCACAGCTATGCTGTAACTAATGTAAACCCAGGTCTTGTCATGTACAAATGTCTTTACGAAGAAGTTGAGTTCATTGCAGCCGTGCGAATGAATAATATAGTAGGTTTTCAATTTCATCCTGAGCGTAGTGGTTATGATGGCCTAGAACTACTTTCAATTACCTGCTCTAAGTTGCTGAATTCATGACTTACCATACATTGGTAGAAAACTGGTCTGCACTCACTTTAAGTGTGAATGATTCATTTTTGGCAGCTCTAAACCTAAGTACCACCTGTGGCTATCAGTTAGCACTTGTAATTAAGGCAGATGGAAAGTTAGTAGGTATGGTAACGGATAGCGATATAAGGAAAGCACTCTTAAAGGGTGTAAATTTGGATGATAGTGTTTGTAAGGTTATGAATTCATCACCTGTTGTGGTTTCTCCAAATACGAACCAAATGGAAGCATTTCAGTTAATGCTGTTGAATCATTTTTTCCACCTTCCAATTGTAAATAGTGATGGCATACTTGTTGGCTTGCATGTAGTGCCCCAGCTACAAGCATCGCAGGTAATATCCGAACCATTAGTAATTATGGCAGGTGGGCTAGGAAAAAGATTAATGCCGCTCACTAAAAATGTACCAAAGCCAATGTTGCGAATCAATGAAAAGCCAATTCTTCAGCATATAATTGAGAGTGCTAGGTTCGAGGGCTTTACAAATATTGTGATATCAGTAAACTATTTGGCAGAACAAATCATTGACTTTTTTGGAAATGGTTCAGCTTTTGATTTAAATATTGATTATTTGCATGAGAACAATCCATTGGGCACCGCTGGTGCTTTGGCTAATCTTCCTACCAAATTTACTGATCAAAACGTTGTAGTAACTAATGCAGATTTAATCAGTAAAGCAAGGTTTAATGACTTACTAAGATATTTAAAAGATGAATTGTGTGAAGGAGTAATGGCTGTGAGGACGATGGAATTGAAAAATCCATTTGGTGTGGTGTTAACTAAGGGTAATGAACTACTGGGTTTAGATGAAAAGCCAACCTATCGACATCAAGTGAATGCTGGGATGTATGTTTTATCACCCGCAATAAGAAAATTATTAGTGCCTGATTCTTATTGTGATATGACTGACCTTTTTACAAGGGCCCTACATGCAGGACTAAATCTCGTGTATTCCCCTTGCATGAAGACTGGCTGGATATTGGTAGACCTGAAGAATATCAAACAGCTTGCAGGATGAATGCTAGTTAATTTTCTTAATTTTTGATGTAGCCATATAGCTTGATTCCCCAATATAATTTAGAGTGCAACCGAATAAATCTGCTTGTTCACGAAGCAGTTTAAAGCCTCTGTCAAATTCAAAAATATATTCTTTTCTGCCAACATGTGAATTTGTCGTAAGGATATTCTTAATAAAGTCTTGTATTCTATTAGCAGTATCTTTCTTATAAATACCAAGGCGTTCATTTCGGCCATCCCATTGTGCCAGCCATGGATTGCACATTGATAAAGCAGTTGCGATTTCTAGTTTAATTGTTTGATTATTTTGAAAAAAATATATTGGATTATGAGGATCAACAGCTGTAAATATAATCTTTTTTGCGCCTAACCAAAGCAAAGCTGATGCTGTAAAGAATAAAGTGTTTCGTACAGCCGGTATATATGGTGCAACACCAACAGCTTTTGAAATTAAAATATTATTAATATCAATGGCTGTTGGTGAACCCTTGAATTCTTTTAATAAAAAGGGATCAGACCATCTTAAAGTTAAACTACTTTTAAGGCATGGAGGTACCTTACTATACACACCATGAATTAAATGAGTTGGCTTGTGTGCACCGTAGAATGAAGCTTCTAAGGGACTCGTATGGGTAGAAGCTAAAATGTCTAGAGAAACTAATGGGTTGAAATTAGTCCAATGCACTCCAGCTTTTATATAATTATGAGTATGATTAAGGATTGATTCTAAATTAGGTTCAAAACCTGCACCAATAATAAGTACCTTAGGGTTAAGAGAAATCTTTTGCCTAAGAAATTTTATATAATCGTAATTTTCATTATATTCATTCGGCCAATATTTAACTGAGGTATTAAAATCCTGTTTGAATAATCTAGTTGCTTCAGATAACTGTTTTCCAAAATTGGTTAATGATTTCACGATAATTGAACAAAAATTAATAATAAAAAAGCCCCTCAGATGAGGGGCTTTGGAGGGTGAGGATGAATTAATCGTAACTTACTAAGGTGATGTTCTTACCTGCTCCTATCGAAAGAACCCCAGCCGTTTGACCTAAGGCAGCAGATAAATCAGTAGCTACTTGTACTACTAAATCATCAGAAATACCGGATGATGAACCAGCAATAAAGAGATATCGCACACCGTTTGCCTCGAACGTAGAGGTGTTACCAGCTGTAGATAAGCTGTTGATAGCTTCAGCCCTTGATGTTACGTTATTGTTGAATGTTGCGCTAAATACAACTACACCATTAGTAGCTGTAACTCCAGCACCAGAGAAAGATGCAAGAGATAAACCACCAGGTTCATAACGGAACTTGTAAGTACCTGTCTCAGCACCATCAAGAATTGCAATTGTATCCATTGCGCTAAGAGTTGAATCTAAAGTGCTGTCGTATCCAAAAGTAATACCAGCGGTTTGTTCATTATTAGAAAGAATTGTCGCAACGTAGAAGTCTGCACCTAAGCCACCAAAAACAGTGCTCGCGCTAAACGTTCCACCAACTTCATCAGCTGAACCAATTATACGCAATGTATCATTATCACCACCCAGCAAGAAGAGGGTGCTTTGTGATCCACCGCTTACTACATCAGTTTTGAAAGTGATTGAATCATTACCTGCACCGGCATATATTGTGTCGGAAGAAAATAAATTTGCCGATAAAACATCATTACCCGCGGCCAGGTAATATTGATTTAATGATGCACCAGCAGTACCAATATAAAGATTTATTGTGTCATTACCAAAACCTCCAAAAACAGTATTTGCAGAGAATTGTTCGTTCGAATTCAATACTGAGGCAGAAATCTGAATTAAGTCGTTTCCATCGTAAGTTGTACTACCAACGTAATCTCCGTATATTAGATTTTTTCCTCCACTATTAATATCAATGAAGATAGTGTCGTTACCACCACCACCAGCAATTTGAGTATTTGCTAAGCCTATAAAAGCACCACTGATAAGATCGTTTCCGCCACCACCAAAAATATAAGAAGAATTTACAACAGTTGACTGTGATTCAAGGATATTCAAGGTAATTGAATCATTGCCTTGGCTGCCTTGTAGGGTAACCGCAGAAACAGTGCTTGATGCAATGTTGAACAAAATTTTGTCATTGTCACCACCACCTTCTACAAATAATTTCTCGAATTTTGAGCCGGTTGCAAAAGTACCGTTTGCACTAACAGAATTGATGTAGTTAATACTGCCAATAATGTCGTTTCCAGCACCGCCACCAATCGTAGTTGATGTATAGGAAACAGCAGCACTAAAGCCACCACCGCCAAGATAGATCGAATCGTTCCCGGCGTTACCATAGATTTGTGAGCCGAATACTGAACGAACAGCTGTTTGGGAAGTTATTACACCCTGGAGCTTCGCTTCAAAACCTGCTAAACCTGTCTGTCCGCCAGAATAACTGAAGGCAGTAGTGTAGGTGGCATCTTGGCCGGCTAAACTTAGGTTGCCGCTGATGTTTATACCAGTGCCTGACTGGACACCACCGGTAAGGAAGGTTGCAGAAGCAGTGGCAGTGTAACCCTGAGCACCAAGGTAAATCAGGTCACTTCCATCTAGGGCTACAACTGTGTTTGAACTTAAAACAGATGTGCTTCCAAAAAAGCTGATGTTGTCGTCAGACGTTGATGCGGTCAATGCCGTCCCAACGCCATTGATGCCGAAATAAGCCATGCAAAAAAAGCGAGGGGACTCCCTCACGAACAATGGGCCCAGTAACTATACACACGAATTCACCTTTTGGTCAAATTTTTTTGTGGGTGTGACGCTTTTGTTAGTGATTCAGAACCAGTGGACAATTCAATTGACAATAAGGCCTCCCATTTTCTTAGGCATTTGCCTCTCTCCCAATGTGTGATTACTTGTTCTCTGAGCTGTAAACCTCGTTGAATCCTTGCGTCCTCGCTTTGATTTAGACTATTTTTCAACACCTCGAATAATTCATCGGAATTTCTATGGTCTACGCTTTGTGCAAGGCCCCCTGTTATCTCTGAACATGCCTCGATATTAGTTACAACACAATAACAACCAGTAGCCATTGCTTCAAGCAAGCTCCAGCTAACAACAAAAGGCCTAGTAAGATAACAATGTACGTTACTGGTCTTCAGTAACCTTGCATAATGTATTAATGATAATCTACCGTGAAAGCAAACTCTTTCTTGATCAGCCTCACTTAACTCAATTTTTAATAGGTTTTTTGCCCACCTCCCAAAGCTGCCTTCTTTTGGAAGTGATGAACCATAAGCCACCCTATCCTCACCAGCAATATGAACCTCTAAATTTGGGAACTCCCTGATTAAGCATGGCAGCACCTCAATAAAATTGTTAAATCCACGAATTGGTTCCATCCCTCTGGTTGTATATGTCAATATTAGCTTGTTTGAAGCTTTCCATATTTTATTAGGTTTAAAAAAACCAGTATCAACTCCTTCATGAATTATTTGCGTACTATTTCTTATCCATTTCGGAGCTTGGCTTAACTGCCATTTTGTTGGGCATATGATCTTATCTGCTTCACTTAACTCAACGGCCAATAATCTGTTTCTTAAATATAGTTTATTTATTGTATTTTTGCTATATTTAATCCATCTACAGTTTGTATCATAAACGTAATCTGGCGAATTTCTGGCGAACCACCACTCCAAATACGATATGAGGTAAGCATTTGGAAACACCGATTTTGCAAAAAATCCACAACCCCAACCCGAATGACTGATAATTACATCAGGATAATAGCCAGTATTTTTGAGTTCCTCAAGACCAAATCTAAATTTTTCTGCACATTCTTCTTGTAGGTTTAATTGAGATTTCTTATTCAAACTTTTTTCACCGTAATCTTTAATTAATAAGCAGTCAATATTAGGGATTTTGCCGACAAAATTTTTTTCAACCATAAATTTTACTTTATGGCCTATGTTAGCATAGTGTTTTGCAACTGGGCCAAACTGGGCGGGGAAATTGTGATGCAAGAATAATATATTCATTTTAAGTGAGGTTAGACATCAAACAGCCTAATTTTTTGTATTTTATATATGTATTGGGAATGGATGTATTTTTGTTTTGTCAACTACCTTTGATCCAAGAGCTTTTTTTATTTCTCCAAGCTTTGGGTGATTTGGTTCTTTTCTAGCTACTTGCTCTAACCAATAATTAGATAAGAGTATATCTCCACGAAGGTGAGATACATTTGCAAGATTTAATAATATTGTGATATCAACACTTCCCATGGATAGTGCGATCAGCCAGCATCGCTCGGCATTATTAAATTGCTTTAGATTAACATAAGCTTGCCCAGCTATTTCATACACAATTTCTTGCATAGGTAATTCTCTGTATAAGTGCTCGCATAATGATAAGCATTGATCAGGTGTTTTCATTATAAGTTCCCTCGCTAGACTAATCAGCTCAGTTAAGGTTCTTGATGTATCAATTTCCGGAAGTTTTGATATAAATTCTTTTTCACTATTAGTGTAACTCATGACTTTTTTATTTTTTATACTTAATTCAACCTCTTGCTGTGTAAATGCATCTAAAAGAGGATCTGCAAAATTAATGGCTTCCTCTTTGCCGTCGGATTGATCTGTTGATCTCTTCGTTTGATAGCTTTTATCCTTAATCAGGTTGCTTTCTATATAATTTAAACGATTGAGATTTTCCTTGGCATCATTGTATGTTGGATTTTCTTTAAGAAGATTTGATAGTATATCACGAGCCTCCTCAAACTTTTGCGTATCTATTAATAAATTTGCATAATTATTTAAGAGCTCTTTGCTTGTATTAAGGCCTTCGATCCCTTCCAAAAAAATTTTTTTAGCATCATTTTGTCTTCCTATTCTTCTTAATGCTGCACCATACATTGATAGAAATTCAGGCTTGGTACCCATTACTGGGTAAAGATTCTCGCACCATTCTGAACATTCTTGGTACTTTTTAAGTTGGAAAAATGCTCCAGCTACAATTAATGATTCTGTAGGGTTAGCTTGCGGAGTAATTGAGTCGGCAATAGCTTGATTGCAGATTTCTGCAAATTCGCCTAGTTGAAATTTTTTGTTAAGTGTTTCAATGGAGCTGACCATTCAAAGAAAATTGGCTACCACCACTTTACTACACAGCACTTAGCTTTAATTTCAGATGCACGACTTGATCCATTCATCCGTTATTGATACAGCATTTTCCCAGCTGCCCCCTGCTTCTTGCTGGGCAATTTTTACAGATTTGTACCAATAGCATTGTTTGCCTACATCAGGATTTAACCATCTCCAATCGGAGTCTTTGCTAAGCAGGCATAATGTTGGCTTACCTAATCCACCAGCCCCATGTATTGTTGTATTTGCAATACTAATAACTAAGTCCATAGCTGCAACCTGGGAAAGCCAGTTGTCAATATTTTTAATGGCATCTACCTCGGGATCATCGATTATATTGGTTCCGTTTTGGTCATTAAACCTTTTAACAAAGTCACCATCATTTCCGTATTGTAAACTAACAAATTGATAATCGTTTATTTTTAGTATTGGAAGAAGCGCATTGAGTGGGATTGATTTTTGTTCTATTCTTTTCTTTTTCCCACCACCTTGCCAGCTAATTCCGATCAAAGGTTTTTGAGAGCCATATTTTTTTATAAAATGTAACTTTGATTTCTCGTCAGCTGTTATTGTTTGAGTTTTTTTCCCGTAGGAATTAATATCTGTGAACCTATACTGCATAATACTTCCTATTGGGCTCTGAAAATCAAATTGATGACAACTCTCCTTTATCTGTAGACTATCAATGTACTTTATTGTTTTAATTTCTGGATAGCTTCTATCGTATATAGGGTGCAACCTTTCGCCAGCAAGAAATGTTATTTCACAACCCTCTTTTATTAATTCTGGTATCAACGTAGCAAACATCATTGTGTCACCAATTCCTTGTTCGCTTAGAAGTAATAAATGTTTATTTTTCAAGCTTTCGCCTCTCCATAATTTAACTTGATTCGAACTAAATGGTTTTGTTAATGAACGCTGCCAACGTTGAGGCCCCTCAGCTTCTACTTGTAATCCATGATCATATAATTTCCAGCCTTCACTAAATTGTCCATTTTTTAGTAAGTATATTGACAAGTTCCAGCTATATTGATGCCACCTCTTCTTGAATTTTGTTTTTAATACTTCTTTTGAAGAACTTATTTTATTTTCTATCCTTTTTGATGCTTCTGCATACCATTTAGTGCATTTTGCTGCATCTTTTTTTCTTACATATAGCTGAGCTAGTATCATTGCCATGTCGGGCGATTTATCTAATTCAGATTCATCTAATAACTCTGCAATCTCTAGTATTCCTCCAAGAGATGATTCTGCTATAATTTCAAATGATGAGTCGGAAAGGATTTCAAGTAATTGATAAATTAGTCTTGGATCATTAGAGTACATTAAACCAATTTTTAATTGTCCATAGGCAAGATTGGTTAACCCTAATCTTCTTAATTCTACAGCAATACTTAACCGTGCTTCAGTCAATGTAGAATCTTTACGAAGTGACTGAAGATAGCTCGCAATAGCCCCTTGAAAATCTTCTTTGTCTCTGAGTATGTTTCCTTGAGTATTCCAAAGATTAGAGTCGTTAGGATATGTTTGTAAGCCCTTGGTTACCCAATCTTCTGCTTCATCATAGTTTCTTTGTTGTCGCAGGAGGGAGGCTGCATTTTGATACGCGATAGTTGTTTTCTCAATACTTAATGATTTTTTGTAAATTTTTATTGCTAATTCATAATTGTTGTTTTGGTGATGTTTAATGGCACTATTCAAGCATTCTCGAGCCCTTTCCGAGGTGGACTTTATCTGTCTCGTCATTTTTTAAATTCACCACTTGATCCATTGTAACGACTAAGCTCTTATTTGTCAATTCGTTGTTTACTTTTAGCTTAGATGTATTTATATGTAACATGTTGGCTAACCCCCATCATGCATGTTCCTAGCTTTTGTTTCAATTCCTAGTTTGTCTCTTGGGTATCTCTTGCTTATTCTTCTGGCTTTAATAATAAATTAAACATCACTTATTGTTTTTGTTAAATCTACATTTCCAATCTGAGTTATCCCCTTGTCATCTATTATCCTTATTGCTACAGCATCGATAATTCTATGTAGAAATAACCCTGAACTATTGGCTTCTGCCACCCCAGCACCAATAAAGTAATACCCTGGCCACAATCCCCCCCTGTAATTAAAAGAAATTAATGAAATTTCATTTTTCTTGGCTGAAATGCTTTTTCTGTTTAAATTAGGAAAACTTTGCCCTGTAACCTTCGCTCCATTATTATTTGCTATGAAGCATCCAAATCTTATTGCTTCAAAGCTCTTCTCGCATTTATATTTAATAATTACTTTGAAATCAGTTCCATGGGGCATTGTATTAATTGGGTCACCAGCTTCTGTGGTTACTTCTATCAATTCTATTGTAATACCTTTTGCAGGATAAGTTATTGTTGATTCTGCTTTCATCCCTTTATCAAGGTGCGGCTTAATTTTATTGTTTATCTGCTTGTATTGATTTTCTTCTCTATTTTCAGTTTTCTCGTCACTATTGTTATGTAAGTAATTCATCTCATTATATTCTTTTTCTTCTTTTTTTATTACTTCATTCCATTCTTCGTCACTAGCTTGTCCTAATCTTTGGTATAATGCGGTTACCCTATGTGGATCTCCCATCAGTTTTGGCTGCCCCTTATGCAGTAGTAATACCTGATCACAATGCTGATTTATTTGCGCGCAGCTATGGCTTACCAATAGGATTGATGTTCCTGCTTGTTTTAGTTTCTCAAGCCGTGCAAAACATTTTTTCTGAAACAATTCGTCGCCAACTGCCAATGCCTCATCCACCACCAATATCGTTGGATCTATATGTGCTTGCACCGCAAAGGCTAAGCGCACCACCATGCCACTTGAATATTGTTTTACCGGTTGATTTATGAATTCGCCTATTCCCGCGAATTCTAATATTGCCTCTAATTTGTTTTTTATTTCCTTTTCTTTTAAGCCCAACACTGCTGCATTCATTCTCACATTTTCTAGCCCCGTGAATTCAGGATTAAAACCGCTTCCTAATTCAAGCAATGCACCAATCCTTCCATTAATTTTTACCCGCCCTGTTGTTGGTGTGAGTGTGCCGCATATTAATTGCAGTAATGTGCTTTTACCGGATCCATTCCTACCAATCACTCCTAATGTTTTTCCCCTATCCAGCCTGAAATTTATATCTCTTAATGCCCAAAATTCACGATATAGTTTTTCCTTTTGCCATGGCATTGCCTGCTTGAGCCTTTCACTTGGCTTGTTATAAAGCCGATAGCACTTGCTTAATTCAATTGCTTCAATCGCAAAATCATCCTTTTTAGAGCACATCAGCAAATCCCCTCCGTGCCCTATTAAAGCCCCTAAAGGCCAATTCACAGCCCATTAAACCAATAACTGTGCCACTAACCACATAGCTTTTGCTTGGTGCCAGCCCCTCCACTGCCACCCTTCTGGTTTGTTCTATTGCAACGGCTAATGGATTTAATTGCATAATTGGTTGCAGAGCTGTTGGTAGTGATTTCAGCGGGTAAAAAACTGCACTTAAAAACATCATCACGCTTAGAAGCATTGGTATTAATTGCTCTAAGTCTCTTAAATACACCCCTAATGCCGCTAATATCCAACTTATTGCCAGGCAGCCCAGCAGTAGGGGTAACCACACCAGCGGTAGCCAAATCATTGTTAAGTGAAATTGATGAAATCCTATCAACTCAAATAATATTAATATTGCCACGCTTGTGATTGCTTGAAAAATTGCAGCTCCTAGGCAACTCACGCTTAATAGCTCCAATGGAAAAATAACCTTGGTTACGTAATTCTTGTTTGCAAGCACTTGCCCTGGTGCTGCACCAATGCATTCAGCAAATAAATTAAATACAATTAAACCCGCAAATAGATTCACAGCATAACCTAGGGATCCGGCCTCCTCTAAGCCGCTCCAGCGGCTTTTAAATATTGTTGAAAACACAAATGTATACACTGTTAGCATCATTAAGGGTTGAAGCAAGCTCCAGCCAAATCCCAATATCGATCCTTTGTATCTATTCGCAACTGTTCTTTCCGTTAACCGCCACAACAGCTCCCTATTTCTCCAAACAGCGGTTGCAAAGCTTGGTTTGCTCCAACTCATAATTTTTTCACCTCTCCCCACCTCACACCATCCCACAAAACCGCTCCACCAGTTTGACCAACGGACCCTCCTTAGTGCAATATTGCTTCAAGCGGCTTTCGGCTCGCTTTTGCGGATGTAGCTCAGTGGTAGAGCATCTCCTTGCCAAGGAGAGGGTCGAGAGTTCGAATCTCTTCATCCGCTTATCGATCCTTAATTAACCCCTTCCCCATCAGCGTTTGGCTTTCTACCTGCTCAAAGCCCAGCTGTTTATAGAAGCCTGCTTGATTTGTGGTCATCAGATACACCCGTTCAACCCCCGCGAGGGCTCGATGCCCTAGCAGTGCCTCAAGCAGCAACTTGCCATTTCCTTGGCCTTGGTGCCCTTCATCAATCACCACATCCCAGAGC
>Ga0214923_10005364_pt1 | contig 14943 bp, 14 predicted proteins | sample LL1510_MetaG_FD_177993 | JGI IMG/M metagenome (GOLD analysis project Ga0214923, IMG submission 177993) | Freshwater microbial communities from Lake Lanier, Atlanta, Georgia, United States - LL-1510 | ecosystem: Environmental > Aquatic > Freshwater > Lake | place: USA: Georgia | collected... | reverse complement strand
TCATACTCAATCGATAAATTTCCCTCTTTAGCGCTGGACTCCTTAACTGCATCTTTTGGATTAGCTCCCCAACCTGAGTACAGCTTCCAAGCGGCGGCAAAAGCTACAGGACTCAGCGCTGCCAACTTAGCAGCATCCAAAAACTTGCGAGTTCGGCGACATGCTTTTCCCATTCCCTCATGGCCACATTGATTGGCGCAGGAAAGAGCGGCCAACTCTTCAAGGTCCTCTTTAGTTACTTTTTCTTCTGAGTCCCCTTTGAGTCTTTTTAAAATGGCATTTTCGTAGGCTTTGGCTTCTTCTTCGCCCATTTCCTTGTTCTCTCCGATCGCTTTCAGAAAAGCCCCTTCACGCTCGAAGAAACCTTTAAGAGCGTTAGGATCCTTTTCATATTCTTTAAATTGGGCTTCTTGTTCTTTCATCACAGATAGTTTTAAAGCTTCATTTTTAATGACCTTGTCAGTTAGGGCTTTAAGCGCAGTTATATCAAGTTCACTAGGCGCTTCTTTTGAACCAAATCTTTTCGAAGATCCTCTTGGAGTTTCCAATCCAGATTTTCGGTCCTCAATTTTGCTGTGGTCTTTAACCTCAGGCTTTGCGCTGGAAGAGGCTGCCCCTTCAGTCACATTTCCACTTTGTCCTGGCTTCTGAGAACGGCGCCGTTGCTCTTCAACTTTTCGTTGTTCTTCTGCACGTCGGCGTTGGGCTTCCTCCGGAGATTCGGTTCTGGGGCCTTTTTTTGCACCCTCTACTTCAGGGGCCTTTTTTTGCACCCTCTACTTCAGGGGCCTTTCTTGCTTCAGTAGGTCGCTCAGCAAATAGGGTTGGACTCGAAAGCATTACAGATAAAGCCAAAGCGGATTTCAGATAAGCGCAAGATTTAAAGTTCATGATTTAGATACCCCATAGTTTGATGATGAAGCTTTTTAAAAAGAACTACCGTCTAAAATTGTAACAAACCCTGGTGTCTGTGTCCACGCTAGACACTTAAAAACTCTCATGGTTTCGAACACTAAGCGCGGAAAATTTCATAATTCACTAAAAAGAATACAGTTAGAATATGGCGAAATCATCATCAATTTCTCGCTGATGACTCGCGTCAAAGACTATTTAATCCCCTCAACGGGGAACGAATTGGGCTCGGCCGATTTTAAAATTTGAGAGCATGCATTAAATTTCACAGGAACAGGTTTTAACAACTTCGCTGAAAACGATAGGAACCACCCGGCTATTTCGCTCTGCACCGAAGCTCCTGCAAGTTCCTGATCCCTTCCTAGAACTAATTCTCCAAAGCCGTTTCCAAAATCGGGCGATTTGATAAAACCCACTCGACTTCCTTCGGAGATAAGCTGAGTTGTATTATTCTCCATCAATCCCCCTCCGAAAAATAGGATTGGCTTGGAAGAGATTTCTGAAAGCCGTTTTCTCATTAATTCTGGAACTCTACCCACCAAAAAAAAGAGTTCTACTTTCTCTTGGATTTGAGAACTTATCTTTTTAAATGCCGCTTCTTGTGTTTCAACTCTCCAACCTTCTCGATTTTTTTTCTGACTATCCTCACTCAAAGCGATGATTCCCACTTTTTTCCCCGCAATTTCCTTAATGAGATAGGGTTCAAAAAGGTACTGTTCCCCCTTTTTAATGTTACTGCTAACGAGGGAGATAGAGCTTCCTCGATGGGACTCCTCAAAAAGCTTCAACGAAGGAACTAGATCCAACCAATCCACTGAGTAAAACTGAACTTTTTGGACCTTAAATATTTCCCACAAAACTTTCCTCTTAGACCTAAGTTCTGTAGAGGAGCTTTCCTCATGCAATAGGTAAGAAAAAGCAGGGCCAATTTGAAAAGTTAAATCGGAAGGGTTTGCTTCCGAATATTGGCACATTCGCTCTAAACCGCCTAGATTGCGAGTCGAACAACCCGCATAGTAAAAATTGAGCCCTAAGCTATTCTGAAACCGAATTTTAAAAACCAGCTTGGAATTTAGCTCAGAAATCGATTTTTCAGTGCCGCTAGAAACACAAGAGGTGATAGCTAACGCTATCACCCCGAGAGTAAGAATCTGAATTAATTTCATTTAGCCGAGGCGCTCTTCACACTTTTCGCTTGGTCCGCGACTGCTTCAAAAATGTTCCAAGCTTTTAAGTAAGAAAGGGCTTGCTGTAATTGGTAATCGGTCTTGATGAACTCTTTCGGATCATCAATACGAACCTTCTTGCCATCTTTTTCTCTAATAGGCCGTTTATCTTTGTCCTCTTTTTCCCCTTTTGTTGCTTTGCTCGGATCGTCGCTGGACTCGTCTTTGCTGGGGGTCTCACCCAACTCATTGACTAAGTGTCCTTCCAAGTCAGCTTCTCTCAGATACTTTCCTTTGCGAGCTTTATCAATAAGAGCTGTATCCAAACGATCCACTTCGATATCCGGAACAATTCCTTTGGATTGAATAGAACGACCATTGGGTGTGTAATACCTAGCGATCGTTAATTTGAGTCCGGCTTGATTTTCAAGATCTATCACTGTCTGAACCGAACCTTTTCCGAAAGTGTTCTTTCCCACAACGATGGCACGCTTGTGATCTTGAAGAGCTCCAGCAACAATTTCCGAAGCGCTAGCGCTAGACTCATTTACGAGAACCACCAAACGAAAGTTTTTGTAGGGGTTGTCTCCCTTTGCGTACTCAATCTCTTTTTTCGCTTTATTTCGCCCCATGGTGGAGACCACGGGAACTTTATCCAAAAACAAGCCAGACACATTAATAGCCTCTTCGAGCAATCCCCCTGGATTGGAACGAAGATCCAGAACTGCCCCCTGCAGAGCTTTACCGTTCTCTTTGGTTAACTGTTCAATTTTTTTTCTGAGATCTTTTCCAGTATTGGATTGAAAGTTGGTAATACGAAGCCAAGCATAATCGGGCTCAAGAAGCCCGCCCTTCACAGCGACAACTTTAATGATGTCGCGACGTATTTCAATGGGCAGAAGTTTTTCAGCTCCCTTTCTTGCAACGTGGATCGTAACTTTCGTTCCTTTCTCCCCTCTCATGATATTCACGGCTTCCTGAAGATTCATTCCCTTGGTTTCTTTTTTAACTTTTTTAGCTTTGTCTTCGATGATGAGAATTTTGTCTCCGGGCTCAACTCCAGCTGCAAAGGCAGGTGTGTCCTCGATAGGAGTCACGACTGTGATATATCCATCGGTTATAGAAATTTCAATTCCAAGTCCTCCAAACTTTCCGCTGGTATCAACTTGCATCTCCTTAAATTGCTCTGCTGGAAGATAAACTGTGTGAGGATCTAAAGTAGACAGCATTCCTTTTATCGCTCCATCGATAAGCTTCTTTGAGTCCACCTCTTCCACATAGTTGGTTTGAACAAAATGGAGAACTTTAGTGAAAACATCGAGCTGGGCATAATTGGGAGCTGCCGAAACAACTTGATAAAACCCGATACCGATGGTGAAAGTGACTCCGATAACAGTGCCTAGGAAGGCCCCGACAAACAACTGCCCTTTACTCTTCATGGTGTGGACTCCTTTCAATTTGTATCGGCTGAACGGGAGGAAATCCTAAGAGCTCTTTCTAGTGTAAAAAATATGATCATTTCGCCATAATTACATCCCGCGCATTTGCAAATAACCTACTAAAATAACTCTGCTTTTTAACCGATAGACTAAGAGACAATTCCATTGATCTTTAACGCGAGGTATAATTTCAATATGGGGTCCGGGATAAAAAATGAAAAAGGGCAAGTCGCAATTCTCTTTGCGATGGTGTTTACTTTCATGTTCATCCTCTTCGCGTTCGTTGTGGATTTTGGACACCTTATTAACAACAAAATGAATCTCCAACTTGCAGCCGATACTGCTGCTTATGCGGGAGCTGCTTGGCAGGCTCGAACGTTAAACCAAATCGGACAAATCAATTATCATTTAAGACAAGACTTCAAAGAGCTCGCGATGAGAGTGAATGTCACTCATATTCGTCACAATCGAGATTTCCCTAGGGGCAACAACTTCATTCAAGGCGGGAATGGAAAGCCAAATCATGAGCCCTTTGTCTGTCAACAAGCCGGTGGCTATCGAACTCGGGGAGGAGTTGTTTATCAGCAACAAACCAATTTGTGCGCGAATGCTGACCCAAGATTTGGGGGCTTACCCCCTATCGTCGTACCACCTGTCATCGCAGCTTTCGATCCCTTCCAAGTCGCGTTGAACCAACAGCTGAACCGTATTCGACAAATTGCGAATACCCAATGTCAAGCAGGAGCTGAAGACAACTTAGCTCTGGTTCAACACCTAGAGTCTGTTTATAAAAATCGAGCTAGGTTTCATGCAAATCAGATCAGAAATCTAGAATCATTTTTAAATGAAGATTTAATCAATGAACAACCCGGTGAAAATGCACGTCATCCCATATTGAAAACAGTTTATGAAACGGTTCGCAGAAACTTAAGTCGATCCAACCGGATACCCAATTTTGACATAGAGGTTTTGCGCCCTAACGATAATAAATATTTAGAACTTACCGATTACACGACCAGCGCAAGACTCTTCTACTATGACTTCAGTAACGCTGGTAGCGGTTGCGTTGCGATTCCCAGGCGAACCCCTCCGATAGAGATCATCGCAGGTTTCCAAAAAAGACAGGACATCCTGACTTACTTTGCGGTAAGAGTGAAAGCAAAACCCAACTTACTTTTTATGCCTCAAGCGTGGGTGGAGGCGGCCTTTCCAGAACTCGAGGCCTATGCAGCAGCTAAACCCTTCGGCAGTCGCATCGGCCCCAAAAGTACCACTGACTTTTTAGTCCCCGTTCCAGGTAGAGCCAACAACGCAAACACCATGATAAACTTTAGCTTCGTGCCCAACGATCAACTTGGATTTCTTAATACTAAAATTCTTTCGTTGTTTGATCGATTTCATCCTATTAATGGAGCTGGAAGGCCAGATGGAAATCAAATCTCTGGTTGGCCTGAACCTGATCGAGCAAACAATCGAGGGGCTCTTCAGCTGATTCGTGCTCCAACTATTTTTGACTCTCTTTTCTATACAATTTTTCCGGATCCCGGGGGGAACATCAACAACGACTATGAAGAGCCGGAATATGCCCAAGCTCTATTCCCAGATTACCTAGAAGCTGCGGGTCCAGATAACAATATCATCCCCATCACGAAACCCAGAACTCCCTTTTACTTCAGAAATCTGAGCTCTACCAATAATGGAGCCGGTTGGATCCAAGTGAATGCAACTCAAGGTGGGGCCCGTGATTACGGTAACTATGCTCAAGAACAAGTGAGCTCACATTCGACCACTGGGGTTTCGGGAATAGACATTGTTAAGGACGACCCCAACGCTTTTGGGTTTGCTAATCGACAACAGATTCATAGTGCTTGGACTCCCGCTGGACAGCGAGGTCGAATAGGCTATTCAGTAAAATTCATCTCGTTTGACGGTCTCATGCGATTTTTAGAAGTTGAATCTACTAGTGGTGGTCGAACCCCCATCTTAAATAAGCCCACGGGAGACTTGCCCGTTCTGAACAAATTACTACATTAAATCGACTGCCTTTACAAAAGTGGGGATAACGTGTTTATCTCGCGAGACCAATGAAGATTTTAGCTGTTGATACCTCGTGCGATGAGTCGTGTGCTGCAATCATCGACACCCACCAATGGAAATTACTAGCCGATATTGTGCACTCTCACATCGACAGCATGAAAAATTTTGGGGGAGTCGTTCCTGAAATTGCGAGCCGAGAACATTTAAAAGGACTTCCTCTCGCAGTTCATGAAGCACTAGAAGTTGCAAAATTAAAAGCTGATTCTATTGACCATTACGTCGTCACCAATCGACCAGGACTCATCGGAGCTCTTCTAGTAGGTCTATCTTTCACTAAGTCTTTAGCCTTTTCTTTAGGGAAACCTTTCTCAACGCTAAACCATATTGAAGCCCATCTTTTCTCTCCGTTACTCATCACAATGGAGGGCCAAGAGCCTCCCCCCTTCCCTTGGATAGCTTGTGTTGTGAGCGGAGGTCACACTGAAATTTTTCATGTGGAATCGCTCTTTAAATACAAGTGGCTCGGGGGAACTCTGGATGATGCTGCCGGAGAAGCTTTCGATAAAGTAGGCAAGCTCTTAAATCTTCCCTACCCTGCAGGTCCCAAAATTGATCGATGGGTGAGAGAATCGGCAACTGAAAAACATCGAACCCGCTTTTCATTTCCTAAAGCGAAAACCGATGCCCACACACTTTCTTTTTCAGGCCTAAAAACAGCTGTGGCTTTAGAAGTTAAGAAGAGAGATCTGTCTAATGCAGATGAGGTTTTAGCTCTAGCAGCTTCTGCTCAAGAAGCCATCCTAGATGCTTTAGTTGAAAAACTTACCCAGACCCAAAAATTAACTGGAGTCAGAACTCTCGTTCTCACTGGGGGGGTCGCTTGCAATTCACGCCTCAGAAAAAAACTCCCCGAAGCCTACTTTCCCAATCCTAAGCACTGCACAGATAATGCAGCGATGGTTGCTTTACTCGCTGGGTACTATGCTAGACATAACAGACTGGTGGCAGAATCCTGGAATGCCACGGCTTACCCTTCTCTGCTCACAAGGGACGGAAAATAATGGCTCACCCCAAGGAACTTTTAGCCAAACTGGATGCCAATGCAAGAAAGTCATTAAGCCAGAACTTTCTCACTTCTCCCCACTGGGCAGAGACATTAACTTCTGCAGTCACGGAAGGCGAAACTCCAAAAGCCATTTGGGAAATTGGCCCGGGTCTTGGAGCCCTCACTCAACTGCTTTTGAAAAAAGCCAAAGCTCCAGTCACTCTATTTGAATATGACAAGAAACTCTCAGCTTTTCTTCGAGAGGAATATCCAGGGGTCAATCTAATTGAAGGAGACGTTCTTAAAGCTCCCCTCGAAGCCCTCGCGCAAGAAGCGGGGCGAGTCGCTATACTCTCAAATTTGCCCTATCATCTTTCATCCCCAGTTTTTTTTAAATTGGTCGAAATTAAGCCTTACATTTCTCGTGTCGTGCTTACTTTTCAGAAGGAGTTTGCCGAACGATTGATAGCCAAAGTTGGAGATGAGTCCTATGGGGCTCTTAGTATCATTGCCCAACTGCACTTTAAAATTACCAATCTAGGAATCCTCCCGAGTGGTGCTTTTTATCCACCTCCCTCCGTCGCTTCTCAAGCCGTGGTTTTAGAACCCCACAATCCTAAAAATCTGGATCTTGATACTCTCTGCAAAGTCATTAAAGCCGGCTTTTTACATCCTCGAAAAAAAATGGTTAGCAACTTAAAACAGGTCTTACCCGGAATCGACTGGGCTCAGGCCATGGAAGCTCAATCTCTATCGCCCAACACTAGAGCCGAAGAGCTTAACGAGGCTCAGTGGATAACTCTCAGTAAAGCTGCGAAATCAAAGTCTTAAAAGGAAGTGGGTACCTTTTGATTGAAAGGTTTTACGCGTAGTGTTATAAGTTTGGCTCCAAAAAGTGAATGGGGCTTAATATTATTAAATATCTGTTATTAATAAGCTTTTTTGCAAGCATCCAAATCTTGGGTTCTCAGGCTCAAAATTATGGTTTAGGCGGTTCTACTTCAGGAAGAGCTAACAGCGTTTTAGCAGAGATAGGCCAACCTTACGCAGCTCTTTACAACCCCTCACTTCTGGCAGCCCAACCTCATTCTTTCTGGGGATTGAGCAGCGGTATTCAGCAAACTCGTTTCCAAGCCTCTGAAAATTTAAATCTCAAAAACCAATCACTCGCGACTTGGGCCCTAGGATTTTCTTACCCCTTCAAAATTTCAAAAGATTCTGACCGCCAGGCAGGGTTCGGAATCGCTCTCTCTGGCCCGTACCAGAAACTGAGAACTTTCTCCGCTTATGCCCCTGAAGATACTTTTGTCATGCGGTATGGATCTTCTGACTCTCAATTCAAAGCCACTCTCGGAGTGGGGTTTGAACTCCTTTCTAAAAATCTTTATCTCGGAGGCGGCCTCTCCCTCTACTTAAGTACAGCGGGTGCAGCAGAAGAAAATATCGTTGGTAACAATCCTACAGGAAGAATGGCTTTGGATGTCGGGCTTAACTCTGCTGCTATCGTTGGAATTTATGCTCAAGGAGAAAAAACCCAAGGAGCTTTTACTTTTCATCAGCATTTAGATCCGAGCTTTACTCAATCCATCGATGGGAAAATTTCGATCGCTGGCAGTGACGTCATTCACCAACCGATGTTGGCTAAAAGCAGTCTTTATTACGAACCGCAATCCCTTCAAATAGAGGGACAACACCGTTTTGGAAATCTTAAAACTTCAATCGGTCTAGCCTATGAATTTTGGGGAGATTACAAAGCCCCTATTCTGATAACTGAGGCCAAGGACAACCTTGGCACCCCTCGAGTAACCCAAGTCGCTCAAGTGCCTCTAAAAAACACTTGGAACCCCAGATTATCTTTTGAAATCCCCGCTACAGACACCCTAACGGTCAGTTCGGGTTACCAATACCGACCGAGTCCGGTAATGGATCTCTCAGGCTCTGGAAACTATTTGGATTCCAGTGCCCACGTCTTAGGACTTTCTATTTCTCATAAGCTAGGCTCCAATTCATTCCTTCCCTGGCCAACCGAGCTGGGTATTTATGGTCAATACCACTGGCTGACGAGCCGTAAAGTTACAAAATCTACCACTACAATCGATTCTCCCTCTACATACACTTTTAAAGGAAATGCAGCCGTTTATGGGTTGTGCTTGCAGACCGCGTTATAGCGAGTTAGTTATACACTTATGAGCAGAGTGACTACATTGTCTATTAGAGGCTCTAAAGTTTCTGACGGAGCTCCACCCTTAGTTGCTGTGACCGCTTATGACTACACTTTCGCAAAACTCGTAGATGAACAAGTCGATATCGTGTTGGTAGGAGATTCAGTTGGCATGGTCGTCCAAGGACACCCCAACACTCTTTCCGTTAAATTAGAGGACATGATCTACCACTCGCGATGTGTCTCAAAAGGTCTTCAAAAAGCTCACTTGGTAGTTGATATGCCCTTCATGAGTTATCAAATTAATATTGAAGAGGCTCTGAAAAATGCAGGTCGTTTGCTATCAGAGGGAGAGGCACATGCGGTGAAAGTTGAAGGAGGAGTCTCTGTATCGAAGACGATCACTAAGATGGTCGAAGTGGGCATTCCCGTCATGGGTCATGTCGGCTTAACTCCACAGAGTGTTCACGCCTTAGGGGGCTATCGAGTCCAGGGAAAAACAGCAAGCGCTAGAGAATCGATTATTCAAGATGCTATCGCTTTAGAAGATGCCGGAGTCTATGCCATAGTGTTAGAGGGAATTCCCGCGGAGCTCGCAAAAGCGATTACTGAACGGGTTAAGGTCCCTACCATCGGTATCGGAGCGGGGCCCAATTGTGACGGGCAAATTCTCGTTCTCCAGGATTTTTTGGGACTCAACACTGACTTTCAACCTAAGTTTGTGAAACGATTTGCCGAACTCGCAGAGGAAACTCGAAAAGCAGTGAGTGCCTATGCTTCTCAAGTGAGACAAAAGAACTTTCCGGAGAGAGAACATTCGTTCCATGTTGATACTTAACTCTCCTGAAGTAACCCAAGAAACCTGCCGAAGGTGGAAACGCGAAAGCACAATTGCTTTTGTCCCCACAATGGGATGCCTTCATGAAGGGCATTTAGCTCTAGTTCAACGAGCTAAAGATCTAGCCCCCAAAGTTGTGGTGAGTATTTTTGTGAATCCTTTACAATTTGGACCTAATGAAGACTTTGAAAAATATCCGAGAGTTTTTGAAGAGGATTGTCAAAAACTGGAGTCAATGGGCGTAGATCTTCTATTTCACCCGACGGTTAAAGAGCTTTATCCTGAGGGTTTTTCAACCAAAGTTTCAGTCGGCGATATTGGCGAACGTCTCTGTGGAGCATTCCGCCCTGGCCACTTTGACGGAGTCGCTACAGTAGTTCTTAAGCTTTTTGAAATCACCACTTGTGACTTCGCAGTATTTGGGGAAAAAGATTTTCAGCAATTAACTGTCATTCAACAATTAACAAAAGACTTCAATTTACCCGTTTGTGTGATTTCCCACCCTACTGTCAGAGCCGATGATAGTTTAGCACTCTCTTCCCGTAACAATTATTTAAGTCCTTCGGAACGAGAAGCAGCCAAACAGATTCCTATAGCCCTTAGTTTGGCCCATGAAGAGGCTCGTTCAAACCCCCATCAAACTGTGGGAGAGCTATTAAACAGGATTAATCCACTTTTAAACTCAAACGGACTAAGACCTCAATATGTGGAAGTAACTCAAGGAAAACAACTACTCCCCACTAAGCCTAGCGATAGCCTTCATACCATGGCCCTTCCCCATCTCTTTGTTGCCGTGTATTCTGGCACTACTAGACTCATTGATAACATTTCGCTAACTTAGGTTCGCTAGAGGATTTTCGATATGAAAAGTTTAAGAACAGCAATACTGACTGGGGTTTTGGTTTTAGCCCCATTAATGGCCACGATAAACATACTTCGTTGGCTCATCGTAAACCTCGATGCCATGGTTTCGCAGTATCTTCCCGCCAAAGTCACTCATGACTATCCTGGAGCCGGCCTTGCGGGAGTATTTTTATTAATCTTATTAGTAGGGGTTCTAACACAAAACATTATCGGCCAAGGAATGGTTAATCTTCTAGATTCCGGGGTAAAAAAACTTCCTCTTGTCGGGGGAATTTACACCACCATCAAAAAATTCCTTGCAACAATTGTGAACCCGGGAAGCGATAAATTTTCTGGTGTTGTTTTAATTCAATTCCCTAGAACCGGAGTTTATTCCATTGGTTTTAGAACTGGGAAGCCCGATTCTCGAGTCGTTCCCAAAACTCTGGATAATGAACATGCCCATTTCGTCAATGTGTTCGTCCCTTGCACTCCGAATCCCACTTCTGGATTCTATTTGTGGGTCAAAGAGGAGGATCTCACACCATTGGACATGAAAGTTCAGGAAGCTTTCAAAACAGTGGTTTCAATGGGAATAGTCACTCAGGACGAGCACTAAACTATGGCTGATACCGGTGGAATTAAAATTATCAGTGACAATCGAAAAGCGTTTCACAACTATTTTGTCGAAGAAAAATTTGAAGCTGGAATTGTACTAAAAGGAACTGAAGTTAAGAGCCTAAGAGAAGGAAAAGCTAATCTCCAAGATTCTTATGGTCTTCTGAAAGGCGGAGAACTCTTTCTGCTCAATGCCCACATTCCGCCTTACAAGTCAGGTAACCGAGAAAATCATGAACCGCTGCGAACTCGAAAACTACTGCTCAACCGTTCTGAGTTATCTAAACTTTGGGGAAAACTTGAGACTCAGGGGTACAGCGTGATTCCCTTGAAAATGTACTTCAAAAATGGACTGGTTAAACTTGAAATGGGGCTTGCTAAAGGCAAAAAATCTCACGACAAGCGAGAAGCTACCAAGGAAAAAGAAGTCAAACGTGCAATGGCCAAATTAACAAAGAAGACTCAACGCTAGAGCCTAACGCCATCTAAAACTAAAACCGATAAAAAAAGGTATATCCAAAGGGGCCGATCACATCCCAGTAGCGACCATATTCCCAGGGGTACCACTCATAGTAACTTTTAATAAAACCATAATAATCAAAATAGGTATGATGCCCCGTCGGTCTGATAGGAGTCGAATTTAGCATCCCTCTCATCAAATTAATTCTGAAAAGTCTCATTTCTTCTTGAGACTTTCGCATCAGTTCATACTCCTCATTACCCATCTTTCTAGTGACTTTTCTAAGGTTAGCTTCGCTCACTGGATTTAGCACAGGATTGTTCTCAATTCGAATCGAAGCGATATCAAAAACTTTTTCGGCAAACACAAACTCTAAATTTGAACAATTTGACAGAATCAGTCGACCCACCCGTTCGAGATTGGGAAGATTCAAAAATTCCATCTGTTTTTCTTGAACAGCCAATCTGGAGTGCACAATCGTCAGGCTGGGGAACTCGGCGACTCGAAGTTCTGATCCTGTTAAATAAATATCCCTAGCTTCTTTGAGTGAAGGAAAAGCAACAGCTTGAAGCTTGGTGGATTCAACATTGATCAAACCCACTTTTTTCAGATTTGGAAAGGTAGCCTCGTTGGCATCCTCAATAAAAATAGCTAAGCTTTTTTGAATCTCACAGACATCCTTCAATTTCTCAAGCTGAGCTACAGTGTCGATACGAGCAAACTCAATCGTTCGGCAGGGAATCTCTGCTGCAAAACTGACAGAAGTTACTAAAAGCAAACTTAACACTTTAAAAACTCTCAACATAAAGCCCTCAAATTGTGCCCCGTATCTTAGTTATCTGTTTAGAAAACTCAATTCTTTTTGAACCGATTTAGATCGAAGGCTGATTTTCGTTTTTAATCCAATGTCTTGCTTGTCTTAAAGGAAGCGAACTTAAGTGAGATTTGGACTGAGACTTTTTAGGATTCTGAATGTTTTCTCTTAAAAATGCAGGGATATCTCGAGAAGGGTTGTAGGTATAATCTTGAATCAAAGCTGCGCGAGCTAGGGTTTCCTCGACTCCGCGATGAGCTGTTAAGTAAATCCAAAGAGACTCTACTTGGGAGAGAAGAGCTATTCCATACCTTTGGGGATGTCGCTGATTGAAGAATTCGCTTAATTCCCAGAACTCCCAAAAGAGCGACGGTTTTTCTCTTTGGGAAGATAGGTTTTTAATCAGCTTCATCGCATTTTTAAAATGTCCGCTGTTTGCAATCAGGTCCCAAAATTTAGCCATTCGAGTGAGCCTTAAAATCGTTTCAAAGGGCATCTCCTGAGTCTTAAGAATCTGGTAAGGCGGACTATCTTGATAGACCATTCCCCAGGCTTCGTCATGTCTGACAATAGGAGTCCCCTTAAGACGTTTTAAAATACCCAGCTGGATTTCATGGGGCTCGAGACTTGAGAGAGCATCAAAACCTTCCGCAAAACTCTCCAAAGTTTCTCCAGGAAGTCCTGCAATGAGATCACTATGAATATGGACTCCTGTTTCTTGAACTAAAAATTTAAAATTCGCTTTTACTTTTTCATAGTCTTGCCTTCGACTCACTAGCCTCGCAACTTTAGGACTCCAAGTTTGTACACCAATTTCAAATTGTAAGCTTCCCTTAGGAAACTTCTTGATAATCTCTTTGAGCTCTTCGGGTAAGCGATCAGGAACTAATTCAAAATGAAGAAACAATCCTAAATGGACTTTCTCGAAAAAAAACTCCAGAATCTTTCGACTTTTGGAAATGCTTAAATTAAAAGTTCGGTCTACAAATTTAAACTGTTTGACTCCGCGATCGATAAGTTTTTGCATATCGGACAAAAACATTTCGAGATCGAATGACCTAACCTGAGTATCCAACGAAGACAGGCAAAATTCACACTTATAAGGGCATCCCCGAGACGCCTCTACATAGATCACCCGATTTTTAATGTCCTCTTCACTGTACAGCTCATAGGGGAGCTTAATTTGAGTAATCTCAGGTAATGGCCCGGTGATCTTTTTCTGGGATGGTCGTTTTCCAGAAAGAACATCTTTACAGAGCCCAGCAAAAAGAAACTCCCCTTCGCCACAAATGATGTAGTCTGCTTTTTCAAAAATAGGCTGGGTCTCAGTTTCAAAACTAACTTCAGGCCCGCCCAGAACAATCATGAGTTCAGGCGCAATTCGCTTCAGCAAAGAGACAAGCTCGAAAGTCTCCTTAATATTCCAAATATAGACTCCAAGACCCAAGATCTTGGGTTCTCTTAATAGAATATCTTCTGCTAAATCTAGGGTTTTTTGGGCGGTCGTATATTCTACAAGGCTAGTCTCACCTTGAAGTTCTCCCATGTTGGCGAATAGATACCTTAGTCCAAAGCTCGTATGAAAATAGGAGCTATTTAAAGTGGCTAGGACTATCTTTTTCTGCATGGCTCGAGATATGCCCGGTTCCTGAGATTTTTGCAAAGAGCTTTTTTTTAGGCGATGATGGGTTCATGAAAACCCATGATTGGATCGATGCCCATTGCCACTTGGCCTCAGAGAAGTTTCAAGGCCGTCTGGACCAAGTTATTGAAAGATCCCGGCAAGTTGGAGTCACTGGATGGATTCAAGGAGGAATTGATCCCCAGGATTGGCTCCGACAGAAGCAACTTAGGACAAAGTATGGGAAAAGATTCATTACTAGTTTTGGTCTTCACCCCTGGTGGGTGGGTTCTGCGACTCCAGAAGGACTTGAGCAGGGAATAAAACAGCTAGAGGATTCAATAAGAGAAGCCGACGCCTTAGGAGAATTGGGGCTTGATTTTGGACAAAAACACGATCTCAACCGCACCCAGCAACAAGCTGCTTTTAAACAACAGCTGCTTCTCGCAAAAAAACAGCCTAAGCCTCTAATACTTCATGTAGTGAAAGCTCACCAAGAGGCTTTAGAGATTTTAAAATCTTTGGCCCCTTTCCCCCGAGGCGGAATTGTTCATTCCTTCACCGGTTCTTTCGAAATTGCACAAGCTTATTCGGAACTTGGGTTACTCATCTCCATAGGGGGGGCGGTCACTCAGGAGGGTTATTTTGCGCTAAAAAAGGCAATTCCTCTTCTTTCCCTACTACAAATTGTGGTAGAAACCGACTCGCCTGATCAAGTCCCCAAGTTAGAGGGGATTGTGAGCGACAATGAACCCCAGTATTTGATTGGAATAGCCCAAGCTATTGCCCAGTCCAAAAATACAACGATCGAGGCGGTGCTGAATCAAAGCACAGAAAACTTAAAGAAGTTGTTCGGAATTTAAGAAAGATGGAACAAGAATTAGAAGTTAAAAACCCTGTTCAGCCCATGACTGAAGGGGAGCTTGAAACCTATAAGCTTCACCGGCGATTTGATCGGATGGGTCGTCTTGTGGGTGATCAAATCGCCG
>Ga0214923_10005363_pt1 | contig 14943 bp, 11 predicted proteins | sample LL1510_MetaG_FD_177993 | JGI IMG/M metagenome (GOLD analysis project Ga0214923, IMG submission 177993) | Freshwater microbial communities from Lake Lanier, Atlanta, Georgia, United States - LL-1510 | ecosystem: Environmental > Aquatic > Freshwater > Lake | place: USA: Georgia | collected... | reverse complement strand
TGGATGGAAATATCACTAAGATTACCGATGATATGTTAATTAGAGCAGCTGATGCGATTGCCTCCTGTGTTAGCGCTGAGCAATTAAATGCTAATTTTATTGTGCCAAGTGTTTTTGATTTAAATGTGGTGCAAAAGGTGGCAGCTGCGGTTAAGAAAAACGCTTAATTGAAAACACTTTATTAATGTATAACTTTGCTGCAACCTTTGATACCCAGTTATCACCAGTAACACCCTTTTTGTTTTACCTAGTAATTGGCGTAATTATTTTTGTTGAAACTGGTTTGTTAATTGGATTTTTCTTACCTGGAGATTCTTTGCTATTTAGCGCAGGGTTAGTTGCTGCTGCTAGAGATGATGTAAACATTGTTATCTTAATTTGCGTTGTCTTCTTAGCTGCTTTTATTGGAGATCAGGTTGGTTATGTAATTGGCAGAAAGCTTGGCCGGCCATATTTGCAGCGGCGAAATACCCCAAGAATGATGCGAATGTTAGCTAGATCAGAAAAGTTTTATGAAAGTTATGGCTGGTGGTCAGTGGTAATTGCTAGATATATTCCATGGGTTAGAACCTTTGTGCCACCAATTGCTGGAACTGTAAATATGAATTACTACAAGTTTTTATCTGCAAATGCCCTCGGTGCTTTTCTATGGGGAGTTGGGATCACACTCGCCGGTTTTTACTCTGGATCTATTGAATGGGTAAAAAATATATCTTATTTTATTGCCTTCTTTTTTATAATTCTTTCTGTGATAGCAGCATTTATTACTAAATACAAAGAGAATTAAAGCATTTAAATGATTAGAGCTAGATTTTGATTCATTTTCCTTTTAATTTACGCAGATCTGGCTTGGGTTGACGGGGTAAAATAAGGTGTAAGGGTAAGTTGGTGTACACTCGTAAAATGTGCGGAATTATTGGAGCCATTGGTCCGGAGTCGCATAAATTTATAGTTCAAAATTTAGACTTGCTAAAGCATAGAGGTCCAGATAGTCAAGGTACAATATTACTTGATAATAATCTAACTCTTGCTGCAACACGATTAGCAATGACTGATCCACATCCGAGAAGTAATCAACCCATGATAGATAATGTGAGTTCAAATGCTTTAGTTTTCAATGGTGAAATTTATAACTTTAAATTTTTGAAAAAAAATTTAATATCGAAAGGTGTTAATTTTAGAACTGAATCTGACACAGAGCTAATTTTGAAAGCCCTAACTGAATTCAAAAATGAGTATGTAAAATACTTTGAGGGAATGTTCGCATTTGGTTTCTACAATAAATCAAATAATTCACTAACACTGGCTCGAGATTATCTGGGAAAAAAACCATTATATTATTCAATTGGAAAAAATTATTTAGTATTTTCATCAAAAATTAGTATAGTAAAAAAATATTTGATCCATACTGGTTTAGATAATAAATCAGTTTCTTTAGATATTAAATCAGTTTCAGCTTATTTAAAACTTGGATATGTTATAAATCCAAATACTATGTTTGAAGAAATTAAATCAGTTCAACCAGGAGAATTAATTGAAATTGATTTAACTTCACTCGCTATTATCGATCAAATTAAATTTGTCCCTGACTCAATAATAAACCCACCTGAAATTGAAATTAGAGAGATGCTCAAAAATGCCCTCTATGAAAGGGTAATAGGTCACGATTCCTTTGCTCTTTCAATGTCTGGTGGTATAGACTCGACCATAATTGCAATCTTGGCATCTGAACTTAATTTAAATTGCAATGCGTACTCAATGAGATGGCCTGAATCTGATAAGTCTAGATATAACCTTGATGCCACTAACGCAAAATTAATTGCTAGAAAACTGGGAATACCATTTCAAATTGTCGACATGCCTAAAGTAAATTATATACCTGAACTATTGTATAAGTTTATACAAGCTATGGAAGAACCTAATTCAAATCCAAGTGGGTTATCGATGATTGCACTTTATGGTCAAATTACTTCAGATAACCATAGACTAGTATTAACCGGTGATGGATCAGATGAAATATTTGCAGGCTATAGCCGTTACAAAAAAATGAATAAATTTCATTGGATTCCTAAAATATTTAAGAATTACTTATTAAGTCTTGGTGTTGAACTTGAATCACATAATCAACTTTTATCTAAGTTAGCAATTATTTCAACGCCCGCAACTAATTTAAATTACTGGTATCATTGGCAACAAATTGCCAATGATAATTTCGTTAAAAGATTTTTCAGAGATTACCAAGATAACGAGATTCCTCTTGAAAAAAATGAATTCACCCAAATATTAACTCAGTCAAAAAGTAAATTGCCTATTTCAATGTATAGAGATTTGAAAATTTGGCTTAGTATGGAATCTAATAACAAATTAGATAAGGTGTCGATGGCTTTTTCAATTGAAGCGAGAAGTCCATTTCAGTCAGAAAAACTGATTGGTGTTGCAAATAGAGAAATGGTCAGAAGGGAATATAAAATTTTTGACAAAAAGTTATTGACTAACCAATTTTCAGAACTAAAACAATTACCAACCAATGAAACGAAAATGGGATTTGTTTCACCGCTAGGTCATTGGCTTCGAAATAACCCTTCGATGGTTTTGGACAACATTAACTACCTTAAAAAACATTTCGACTTTAATATAGTTATACTGGACGAACTTATTGCTTCTCCTAATAAAGGTAATTATTCCAATTTTAATTTTCTTTGGAGCCTAATAGTTCTGGCAAATTGGCATGCAGCAGAATTTGATTAAATTATTATATTTACGGCCATATAGTGAAAAAACATATGGTGCAGAGGAGCAAGATCTAGAAGCCGGACTAGAAATTTTATCTTCGATTAAAAATGTTTGTGTTTATGATATTCGTATTGACTTAAAATGTCCACGACTTATCCATAGTCGTTTTAATCTTAAAAGTGAAACTAGAATAGATTTCTCTGATGTCGTTAAATTTTTTTATAACAAATTCTCAACTTTTGATCATGCAATGACACAAGCTTATACATACAAAAATTATTGTGATTTGATTAAACTCATAAAAGAATTGGAAATTGATATTATTATGACAAACACTACAAGCACTGTATTGTTTGGTAACCAAAAATATGCCAAACATATTTTTAGAAGTGTTTGCTTCGAGCCAATCTATGTGCTAAGAGCAGTTAACTCTAAATCTAAAGCTCTTCTGCATTCAGTACTAAAATTACTATCAATAAAAAATGAATTGAAAGCTCATGTAATTTTTTGTATCAGTCCCAGAGACGCTAGATTTTATAAAAATATTAGCAAATATTATAAGAGAGTTAATTTACAATTAATGCCACTTAGGCAATTAAAAAACCATAGTTCAAAATCTATACTTATTCGTGATGTACAGAATTTATCAGTTGGATTTTTAGGTTCGACTTATAATGTGCTTCATAATCGTAAATCACTAGAATTTGTAGCATCAAGTATTCCAAATGAATTTTGGTTTGAAAATGGAGTGAAACTAAATATATATGGCAGAAAAATACCAAGTGATTTTAGATTGACTCAAGGCATACACGTTCATGAATGGGTTGAAGATATAAATGAAATTTATAATATAAATTCATGCTTTATCGTTCCCTATTTTCTTGGTTCGGGTATGCAATCGAAAGTTTTTGAACCTCTAATTCGTGGGAGAATTCTGATTTGTGATACGAGAGTTTTGTCAGAGTATCCTTTTATGCCGTATGAACATTACATTCCTGCAGAGACTGCTGAGGATTTTGTTAATGCCATTAAGTGGGTCAAATCGAATCCCATTGAGGCCATTGAAATTTCTAAACAAGCTTCAACTCTTGCAAATTACCTCATGGGAAAAGAGTATATAATTCAAGAAACTCTCAAAAGTTTGCGTGATTCATAACGATTAATATTTTCGAAAATACATAAGTGAATAATGTATAGTTTTTCGCTCTTAAATATTTTAAATTGTGTTATAATTTTTTAGTGAGTTTCCTTAAACCATATAAATTAAGCGATGCTTACTAAATCACCAATCGTAGCTTTTATTCTTACGTCGAGATTTCCAACCGAAAAGGCCTATGGTGTAACTACAGAATATTCTGCTAGGGCTGTATTAAATTTATTTTATGATGTGGTGATAACTACTCCATTTAAGGATAGACATTTTGAATCAAAAATAAATGTTGATGAAATTCAAGGAGTTATAGCAAGTAAACTCCTATCACCAAAAATTCAGAGATTTGTATTTTTAAGATACCACTTATTTCTAATACTTTATTCGCTGAAATTAAAATTACATTTTAGTAAAAGGTATGTAATATTTTGGACTAGAGATATATTTCTCACATATCTGCTTGCCTTATTTACAAAAAATGTAATAATTTTAGAGTTGCATAATTTACCCAAAGGTATTCAAAATTATATTCTTAAGTATCTAATTAAAAAAAATAGGATTTATTTTGCACCTATAACAGATTTTTTAGCTGGTAAATTCAACTTCACTGAAAGTCGGTATATATTAGCGCCTATGGCAGTAAATAATGATGAGTTTATCGAGCAAAGCGAAATAAAACAAAAAAATAATACGATCATTTATGTCGGTACTTCTTCAAGTGGCGGGGTTAAACTTGACTGCAATTTTATTAATGATCTAGCTTTTTTAGTGGCTGCTAATTTTCCAGAATGGATAATTGAATTAGTTGGTGTCAATAAAGATTTCTTTATTAGTCAAATTTCAGGTTCACTTTCTGCAAATATTACCTTTTCAGGATATGTTCAAAGGGATGAAGCATTGAAAAAAATGAAGTCTGCTAAGGTTGGCTTAGTTCTATACGGTAAAAATGATTACCATCAATTTCCAATTAAAATAGTAGAATATGCCGCATCTGGCTTAACCATTTTAGCCAGTGACACACCTATCCATAGGAGTGTTTTGGGGAGTGATAAGTGTGTGTTTTTTGAGGTGCACTCTCCAATATCAGCATTTACGTCATTCAAGAGTCTATTGGACAATACAAATAAGGCTACTGAGTTAAATTCTAATCTTAATAATTGGGTTAAAAAATTAACCTACAGAAATCGAGTAACCAAAGTTCTAGAATTAGTTATGAAGGAATCAAGTCTCAACTAATATTTTAGAAAGTACATGCTGTGTTCACTTTACTTCGACGATAAATTTAATTGATTTGTTATAAATTAGATTAAAATAAATTTAAATTATGGATAGACTTGCTACAATTAAATTTTATTTTTGGTATTTGACCGACTGAAACAATACTGAATAAGGATAATTTTTATCGATTAATTTAAACCCATGGCTAACTAGAAAAAAATTAACCTGTTCAAATGTATTCTTAATTCCTCTTTCAGGACCTGTATCTACAGCGACGAAATCCACAATTTTTAAAACCGATTTTGCACCCTGTAAAACTTCAGGTTCTGCACCTTCTACTTCAATTTTTAGTAATCTTATTGAATCTAAATTTAGAGGTTCAAGTAAACTATCAAGAGAGTGGGCTAACACAGGTGTACTAGATTTGTCTCCCAATTCATCATGGTCAATTGTTAATATGTGAGTATCTCCTGATTCATTCTCGTATCGCGCCTGGACTATGTTGGTCTCAAAGGAGAGAAATTCATTAAAGCTATAATCACCTTTTAATAGATTTTTTTGAAGCACTTTAAATTCTATTGGATCTGGTTCAATCGCTATCACCTTCAAATTTTTATTTGAATCCATTCGTAGGGCTTTTGGTAACTCTCCAATATTACTGCCACAATCAACTACAACATCAAAATTATTAAAATTAATTTCAGAAAGAAAGTATTTGGTTTTCAACTCGTTTAGACGGTATCTTATCCCTCGCTTATATTTAAAGAGTCTCCGGGGGCGTGCGAAGAACAATTCTAAATTATCTGATTCAAGCTTATACACAGCCTTTTCAATTTTTGTTGCCGTAAACATATAATTAGATTTAATATTTAAAACATAAATGAGTAATTTAACTGGCAGAAGATCAAAAAAAAGAATCTTGATTTTTGAAAGCATTTAAATGTATTGTATTACTATTATAAATTTGTTTGAAGTTGTTAAGGGTGCGCCCGCAGGGATTCGAACCCCGAACCTTCTGATCCGTAGCTGGCCAGTAAATCTGAGCTTTTAGTTCCCTAAAACTCACCTTTACTTGCCTATCTTTCCGATGTGCTTACGCCCAATCAGAAAGTCAAATGCTCTATCCGTTGTCCTTCGGGTGTAAGTATTACATAAATTTTATATAAGATGTAGAGTTTGTATTGATATTATTTTAAAATGAAATATATTTCTACAATGAGTTTTGTCAGCAAAAGAATCGTAAGGCCTCTTTCGGTAACAATTTTAAATATTTGCCTTGCCTTTGTTATTGGAGTGTCGCAAGCCTTTGCTACTGAACCGACCCCAATATCTTCAGTAGCAGACTTGCTTGAGGTTAACGGTGCTTCAAACTATGAATTGATGGGAAACCTAGATTTATCAACTCAAGATGCTGATGCTACAACTCCTGATGTCCAACTAGCTGATGCAGTTACTGCTGATAGTCCCAGCTACATTGCTGATGGATTTACTGGATCACTCGATGGTGGCAACTTCAAGATTTCTGGTCTAACTAAACCTCTTTTTAACCAAGTTGGAGGAGTAGGGTCGCAAATTTCTAACTTAAATCTAGATGCTGCTGACAGCGGAGTTTCTGGTCGAGGAATGTTGGCAAACGAAACATCGTCTGGAACGGTGATTGACAATGTGAATGGTTCTGGAAATTTAAATGGTGGGGCGAGAGATTATGTCGGTGGGCTAATTGGCACACAATCAGATAGCGGCGAGATAAGAGATTCCACATTTTCAGGAAACGTAACAAGTACGTCCTCTGGTTCTGGTATCGGAATAACTGGTGGTTTAGTTGGTTTTTCAATGAGCCCTGTAATAAATTCCTCTACAACAGGTTCAGTAAGTGGAAGAAGATATGTTGGCGGGCTGGTAGGTGACAGCATTTCCGATATAACTAATTCACACTCCACGAGCGACGTGACTGGAAGTGAAGCAGCGGTTGGCGGCTTGGTTGGTGGTCAGGAAGCTGGAACCATTCAAGGTTCCTCAGCGACAGAAAACCAAGTTATTGGAGGCGACTCTGTTGGTGGGTTGGTCGGTTATGTTGGCGGTGCAAGTGTTATTGAATCCTTTTCTAATGGGTTAGTTACTGGTACAACTAGAGTTGGAGGGTTGGTTGGTAGGACTGCCGGTAGCTACATAAATCAGTCCTACTCCAATAGTGATGTAACTGGTTTAAGTAATGGATCTATTGGTGGCCTGGTCGGTTACGCTGACAAAATAACTTATCAAGGTGAAATTAGGGGAATAATGTCGACATTCGTAGACCACGACCTCTCCACGACTATTGAAAGTAGTTACGCAACTGGAGATGTGTCTCAAACTGCTCAAGGAAACGATGGGGGTGGGGTTGGGGGCTTAGTCGGTCACTTATTTTCAGGGCAAATCTCAAATTCGTACTCATCGGGAAACGTTATTGGCTACACAACCGTTGGAGGTTTAGTAGGCAAATCAGAAGTATATAGTGCCGATAATTTTGGCCTAGTAAAATCAGAGGTTGCTTTTACGGACTATCACGGCCTGATTCAAAATTCTTACGCGGTGGGAACGATTAATTTGGGAAACAATGGCGCTAATAGATTAGGTGGCTTAGTCGGTAATTTAGGTGGCGGCAAAATCGTTAACTCATTTGCAACAGCAGGAGGATTGGGGATAGATGCATCGTCCGGGTGCGACCACATCGGTGGCTTAGTGGGTCAAGGTGGTTCAGGGATAATTCAAAATTCGTTTTCTTACATTTCAGGAGATATCTCTGCGGGATGCGGCCAGGCGGGTGGACTGGTTGGCTCACTGGAAGCATCTGGAGAAATTTCAAATTCTTTTGCCTATGTAGGGGGCACATTGTCAGGTGGCGATAAAGTGGGAGGGCTTGTTGGTTCATTTGATGGTGATTTGACTAAAATAACGGGCTCTTACGCAAGTGTTTTAGGTGGTTTGCTCGTCACTGGAGAAGACACTCCAGGCGATAGGCACCGCAAAGGAACGAAAATAGGCTATCTGAATGAGGGCTTAGAACCAATTGACTTCACCGAAGGCGAAGTGCTGTCCCTTCCAGTATTACCTTCAATTCTAAGTGTTGTAAATACAGATTATGAAACCAAACCTTTTGCAGTTAGTAGTTGTATTATTTCAGGACTCCCATATTTAACAGCTTTAACTAATAGTTACTCAAGCACTTGTACTGTTGATGCGGAAGCCTCTCCCCGGATTAACTTCGCCTCTCCCCGGATTAACTTCTCTTTCTTAATCACGAAGGCCCAAGATGGCCTAAGTGAATCAGTTGGGTTTGAGGTAGTAAAGGGTGATATGAATAAATTAGATCTTGCTCTCCTTGATCAAATTAAAGATGATAAGGCTGCAGAAATTATTGGAGCAAAACTCCCTTCTTATCAATCTTTGTCAACTTATTTATCAATTGGCAGCCTTCTTCAATTAGAGATCGCGTTTGAAGCTAATAAATCTCTGCAGATGTGGGTTAAGAGCTTAGATGGCCAGTACGTTTTGGTAGGTAATGTTGCCTTTAATAAGGATGGCACTGCAGTACTTCCTGGCATTGAGTTTAAGAAGAGTGGGCAGTATCAGCTTATCTTTGTGAACTCAGATAAGAAGGATCTGACTCAACCTGAGCTTGTAAATAAAGTTAGTGGTCTCACCGTTTATGTTAATTAAACATACTTTCGCAACCCCTGGTACTTAATATTTGTTTCTCTAGTGGTTGTACTACCCTTGTAGATATTTCTCCTAAAGAGAACTGATTACTAGATCAGTGGGTTGCTTTTGATTAGGAATAAGACGGTCACTAATTTGATGCTTAAACGTAAAGTGCGCCCGCAGGGATTCGAACCCCGAACCTTCTGATCCGTAGTCAGATGCTCTATCCGTTGAGCTACGGGCGCTTAGAAATACTTTGATATCATCCTATTGAGAACCTTATCAAATGTACTTAAAATTTCAAACACAGTCCTTTTGACACTCAAAATCAAATCTAATAGTCCTAACACATTGATTAAATTTGCTACAATATTTTCTCGGTACTCAGTTGCATACTCATTATCTTTTTAGTTTCCTTTGGAGCAGCCGCCAACATTACTGAACCTTATAACGCATTTATACCTGAAGTCGGAATAAATTCTTATTGCATTGGACTATAAATAACTCCTATTAACTATTATATACTCACGCACTACAGTTGAAACTCTTATAAATTCCTTGATCCCATCTCCAACTCTCTCGACCTTTATTAACCGAAATTCTATGTATAAAATCCAGGCGGCAAGGATAAGCAAAGGGAACTGAACAAGGTGTAAATTTGCATTTCTTTGATTAAATGTCAATTAAATTTTAATACCAATGGTTTTAACATAGTGTATTCTAAATGAATGAATTTAAAAAATATTATGATTAAAATTAGACTGAATTTGCAAAGTCAGATCTACAACACTACAATAACCATCTACCTTTATTTTAAATACCGATTTCAAATATTTACCACATTTATCTATATTAAGAAACTAAAACTAAATACTAAAAAATTAATTATTCAATTAGGTTCAAGAGCCGAAATCAATCTGCCACCTTTAATGTATCCAATATATAATATTTCAATAGCAAATTGGAACGGGAAAATTGTTGGGGTCGGCAGGGTATCTAATGCAAGAGTAGAAGACAAAGCTGATTTAGCTGGCCGACCACAATTTTCTAAAAAACTTGAAGGTAATCTTCGAAATGGAATAGTTAAATTTAATCTTGCTGCTGACGGTAAAGTATCTAATCTAAAGTTTCTGCATAAAATATCTGAAATTCCTAATTTTGAAGACCCTAGAATATTTTTTTTTAAAGGACAAGAATTTATTGTAATGACTCAAGTTAGAAGTCCGATTGGAAACTCAAAATCAGGCGCAAAGTGTGGTGTAGTGGTCGAAAACTATGGCACCAAACAAATAATTCCTATTCCAAGTCCTTATGGTAAAGGAATCGAAAAAAATTGGGTTCCAATCGAAAAAGATAATTGTGTAATGCTTTTATATACTTCTAGTCCGGTCACACTTATTGAATTGGATCCAAATACAGCTTCACACAAATTGATAATTACAAATGATAGATCTGAAAAAGATCTTAATGGTCGGAGCCAGGTCGTAAAGACTCCGCATTCAGAAATCCCATACATCCGAGTTGCGAGTAAGAAATATGCTACGAGAAAATATGGTTATACCGCACTACATTATTTTGAAATACTTTCTGAAAATTTGCGTCCAATTAGATTATCAAGGCCATTTATTTTTTCTTCACGTCGACACGAATTTTGCCAAGGTATCGCTATAGTAAATTCAAAGTTATATCTTAGTTGGACTGAACGAGAAAAATTTAATTATATTGGTTCAATAGAATTAAAACAGGTGATGAAACTTTTTAATTAAAAATATAGAATTCAAAATTAATTCCCTACTAGTTAATCACTTGTATTTTAAGCAAAAATATTTAATAAACTTAATTTTGCAATATTTTTTATTGAATTAAAAATTAATTTTTTTATTTTGGATAACCTTATTTTTCTAATTACGTAAAGTAAAAATATTAATAAAATTTCAACTCTTTGAATTATTTTTTATACGCGTAATTATTGTTTAGACTCTATTCAACTTTAAATTCAATGATTTTTCCAAACCTGTACTTACCTTAAAGATATCAATTAATGATAGAGATAAAGGTAAATGTTTTGAATAAAATTTGGATATTTACAAATTTATTGAATATTTAATTACTAGATCCACTTATTTAACCTGTACTAAAATATTTAATACTATCGCTATTTTTCTTTCCGGAACAGGAGTCTGTAAAATTTTACTTCTCGCCTTTTGGCTTTAATGTACCAATCCTCAAAAACTTTATATGATTGGAAATCATTTTTAGGAATAACGTTTTTTACTAATCGCTTATATCCAAACGCGCTCAAGTAGCAAAATGCTAGAATTTGGATAATCCAATTCTTATTATTGATGTATTTGTCATGTTCAAATGTAATGACTAAAGGTTTATATGCGTAAAGTGGAAATTTCAATAGTGTGAAAAAAGTATTGTAAGCCGGCTCTACATCTAGCTGTAAATAGTCAAATTTTTTTGGGAAATTGTTTTCTTTAAAATGCTTTTTGTAATTAAATTTCTTAGCGTCTGCTACTATACATTTATTTTTTCGAACCAAATTAAAATTCTCACAAACAGATTCTCTTATTTCTAAAGATAATCCTGTCCATTGGAATTGCGTTTCAAGAAGATATGTATTTGAATTTATTGTTGGATGACTAGCTCCAATCTCAACGTACACTCCAAATTTTTTATTCTGTGTCATCGCTAAAACGAATGACTCTTGATTTGCTTCAGAGTAAGAATTATCCCAAATTTTCATGGTAGCACTGTACTATTATTAAGTTTACTTTACAAGTTTTTCGCTCTATCGGTAGGATAACATTAAAAATCATACAAACTTTCCTTAAGTTAAAACTTGCTTTGCATGTTAATACATATGCCTTTGACTTTACTATCAATTGTAATGAAAGCTCAAAAAAACTTTATAGAACATGATTCATCATATAATTTGAATCATATGTTCTGTTCATTGAATTTGAGCGCAAAGTAAACCGATAAGATATAGACCAATTTATCAGGATGTGCCCAAATCCATTAACCGCTTCCAATCAACCTCTTTTAAACGAGGTTTCCCGGCTAACTCTCCAGAAATTACTTCCGAGGCATTAATTTTTTCCCACCCGACCTGATCAATTACCTCATGTCCTGATTTCAATAAACCTTCAATCCCAGTTGAATCTTTTGGTTCTTTAAGATTTTCAATTATTAAATCAACTACATCAGCTGAATCGCTCTTGTTTGTACCAATTACACCTACTGGGCCACGTTTAGCCCAACCAGTCACATAGATATTGTGCTCAACATGGCCTGCAATATTTGCTATTCGACCATTTTTAATCTTAACTCCAGGGTATTCAACTGCATCATATCCAATTGCAGTTACAACTAAACCAGTTATAATTGAGAAAGTTTTATCAGTTGCAATCACTTTTCCATCTTTAACCTCATTAATGGTGAAAATTACCTCCTCAACCTTGCCATTTCCCTTAATCTCTTTTGGAGCTGCTAAAAACTTTATTTCAAGCTTTCGCTCCACACCTTTTTTATCATGCTCTGCAATTAGGCGCATAGCCTCTAGATTATTTTTTAAATCCTTTTCTACCTCACCCATCTGATCAACTCTAAGTGATGCTTGGTGAATTTGATCAGCATCTATATAAACATCGGTATTTTCTAATTTAGGTAGGTCTCGTAGTTCAGGTGCGGTAAAGGCGGCATGCTCTGGTCCGCGCCGACCACAGATAATTACCTTTCTTACCTTGCTAGCCTTAAAAACATCTAATGCATGTTTAGCAGTATCAGTTGGATCTAACTCAGTTGGATCAATCGCAAGCATTCTGGCAACATCCATCGCTACATTTCCAGCTCCAATAACCACAGCGGTATCGGTATTTAAATCAACTGATACATTTGTAAAATCTGGGTGAGAGTTATACCAAGGAACAAAATCAGCAGCTGAGATGCAATTTTTTAAATCCTCACCCAAAATACCTAACTTACGACCAGTTGCTGATCCAGTTGCTAGAACTACTGCATCGTATGCCTCGCGCAGATCCTTTAAGGAAATATCTTTACCTAACTCAACATTGGCAAATAATCTAAAGCCATCTTCTTTTGCAATCTTTTCAAATACTTTCGAGACAGTTTTAATCTTAGGATGATCTGGTGCGACACCACTTCTGACCAATCCCCATGGGGTAGGAAGACGTTCGATCATATCTATAGCAAAGGTGAGCTCTTCATTTTGTGCTTTTTGTAATGCTTGGGCGGTGAAGTAACCAGCAGGTCCAGCACCAACTATAGCTACCTTAAATCTCCTCGCTTCCATTTAAATTAATCCATAAATGAATCTATTTCTGCACACCAAAATACTTACCCTAAACATAAAGACTTTTCAAAATTAAAGATTTAGCGCCTATTATTATATTGCTTCCAATGCTTATTGGTTCCTTGTTTGTTGCAATAACTACATCTACAGCTAACCAAGTATTGTCCTCGATAGTAATTGGATTTGAAACATGAGAAGATAAATCATCAGAAAGTCTGGTTGTAATCAATTTACATCCAGCTGAAAAATGATTATGATTACCAATAGTTATTTTATCTTTACAATTAAGCAAGATAAACTTATTAAATACATTAGAATTTCCTATTTTAAGATTTATTACACTTCCAGAAATTTTAATCCAATCATTAAATGTATTTCCTTCCCCAACTTGCGCTCCGCGAATTTTTAAAATTATTTTCTGAATTTGAAACCTTCTCTTAATTATATAATCCGGAAAAAGTTTCAATTCTTAACCCAAAATCTAGCAGAATCGTCAACAGGAAATAAGCTATATGAAATATTATTATTGAAAAAATAATCTTCAATTGCAAGTTTACAGCCAGACCAACTGCCATAATCATCCACAATAATAATACCTCTTTCTGAAACTAGTGGATACAATTTTTCCAAGGTAATTAATGTCAAATCATACCAGTCAACATCAATTCTAAGAACTGATATCTTGGAGAGCGATAGTGAATTAATTGCTTGAAGGGTTTTACGAATATCGCCAGGCACAATTCTAATATTTGTAACATCTTTTAATTCTCCTGCTAAAGTATTTTCTAAGTCTAATGCGGATGGTGACTTCCAACCCTTACCATTTAACAATTCAATATACCTAGTAAGAGCTAATTTTTTTGTTCGTAAATTGTATTCATTTGAATTTGGCCTAGACATTCCAGTGAAAGAGTCAAAACCAATTATTTTTCTATTAGTTCCGGCAAAAGATTTACCTGCCGCAACTAGGTGCCCACCCCTCCAAACCCCTACTTCAACAAAATCGCCTTGAATTTTCTCTTTTATTACTTGTTTACAAGCATACAGAGTAAAACTTAAATTTGAACTACTACACATCGTTAACCTTTTAGATAATATTTTTTGAATTAATTCTCTATCAATTAAGTCTAATTCGATATAATCTGGTGGATTATTTCTTTTAGAAATTAAAGTATTCGGAGAAATAATTTGTATAGCTTTCAAAATAAAATATTTGCATAAGATTATAAATTTTCTCATTTTAAAAGTTTAACCTACTATTAAGAGTATAACAGCGGAGACGAGAGGATTTGAACCTCCGAAACCCTTTAGGGGTTAACCTCATTAGCAGTGAGGCGCACTAGACCGGGCTATGCGACGTCTCCAACAAGAAGTAAGGTTACCGCCCATCTTATCGGTAGCCAATTTAAGCCCAGTAAGTAGGCTAGTGTTATGAATTTGGCTAATAACTCAAGCAATAGCGATGATCAGGTAAGAACACATGATATTCCAATTGCCGATGCAATGAGTGAGTTTATGAAAACAGGTTGGGAAACTGCTGTAGTTTCAAATGTGGGTGCGCACCCATCTATTCCATTTACAAAAGCCAGACGGGAAAAGATCACTAAAAAATATCCAGGTGTTAGATTAATTTTCCCAGCAGGTGGACTAAAGGTGAGAAGTAATGACACTGATTATCCATTTAGGGCTCATACAGATTTTGCTTGGTTTACTGGCATCATCGCTACCGATTGTGTTCCAGATTCTGTTTTTGTAATGGAGCCAAATGCTTTAGGTCATGAGGATCTTTTATTTACTCATCCTAGATCTAGTAGAGATAGTGATGAGTTTTATAAAGATA